>Ga0268283_1001206_pt1 | contig 13018 bp, 13 predicted proteins | sample saktaG_13_FD_190140 | JGI IMG/M metagenome (GOLD analysis project Ga0268283, IMG submission 190140) | Saline water microbial communities from Sakinaw Lake, British Columbia, Canada - sak_2013_06_06_36m | ecosystem: Environmental > Aquatic > Non-marine Saline and Alkaline > Saline ... | reverse complement strand
GCGGCGGATTTTAAATTCGCTCGGCAAAACGGGCGAGCCGTTTTTAATCGACGAGAGGATTTTCCAAGCCGCGGAAATCGGCAGGATTCATGCAAAAGCAGCATGATTTTTGGCGAAGGTATTGATGTAATAGCCGGTGTAGTTAGGCAAACCCAAGGCACAGTCATGCTAGGCAATAGGGAAGTGTCGTCATTGCCTTCACATCTTCGTTGCCAAGCTGGCATTGTTCGGAGTTTCCAGATTCCCTGCCTGTCACCGGCATTAACGGCCTTAGATCACGTCCTTATTTCTATCAGGGGTTCCAAGCCATTATTCAACAATGCTTTTCATGCGAAAGATAGTGTGGGGGAGATGCAACAGGCCACCCAGATACTAGAGGACTTCGGACTTTCAGCGGATCAATGGCGCAATGCGGATACATTGACTCATTCTCAGCGAAAGTTGCTTGATGTGGCTTGTGTATTTGCCGCAAGGCCACGACTGGCGCTGCTGGATGAACCCTCCTCTGGCATTGATGAAAGCGAGAAGAAGTTGCTCGCACAAGCAATACTAGCCAGACCTAAAAATACGACGATGCTGCTTATTGAGCATGACATGGAGTTTGTGAATACCCTCGGATTCCCCGTCGCTTTTCTTTCTGATGGACATATCTTTGCTGAAGGTGGTTTGGATTACGTCAAAGCGTTGCCCGAGGCTGCTGATGTCTACTTCTAACCAGCTTTGTTGCAGTAAGATGATGGTGCTTAGGGATAAACAACAAGTGCTTGAGGATATTGATTTAACCTTGGATTTAGGCCAGATTATAACCCTGACCGGGCGAAACGGAGCGGGTAAAACGACTTTGCTTGAATCCATCGCGGGTATCATTCCCATCCAATCTGGCAGCATTTTGTTAAATAAAGAGAAAATTAATGCTTTGCCGCCTCATCAAAGGAGAAAACTTGGCATAGTTTTAGTGCCAGATCGTGGACATGTCTTTCAAAAGCTATCAGTTAAGGAAAATATTGAAATATTATCTCCCCATCCTAAAAAAACTATAGCCGAACTGGTTGAGCTTTTCCCGCGATTTTCGACCAAACTAGAACAACACGCGGCGTTTCTATCGGGCGGGGAGAAACGCATACTTTCAATTTTCACTGCCATTTCATCTCAACCAAAATTCTTGCTGATAGACGAATTCTCGGAAGGGCTACAAAAAAATGCAGTCAACACATTGCTGGGTATGCTCAAGCTAGCAAGTCACAATGGTGTTTCTTCCCTTTTGGTTGTGCATAGCCATACTTTTGCAATGGATAACAATCTCGATGTTATTGTTTTGGACAAAAGGCGATTGGTTTGTCCAACTGGTTGAGGCTAAATTGGAACCCCATGAGCAGCGATTACTTCAGTCACTGTCGTTACTACCGCCCCAGATTTCTGTAGTTCGGATCGAAGGTTTGAAAGAGATACCGGGTCGGTCGTCCGGCTTGCGTCATCTAACACGTAAGTCACATATCCCTTCGATAAGGCATCAAGAGCCGTTGCTCTTACGCAAATATTGTAAGCGAGTCCTCCAAGGTAAATTTCTCTAATGCCACTATTTTTAAGATGTTCATCCAAGGATAAGTTATCACCATTGAAGGCCGAATGATGTCTCGGCGAACCGTCAATCGCTCCTTTCGATATGATGGTCAAATCGTCTGGCAATTTAAGTCCATCATGAAACTTGGCTCCGTCGGTTTCTTGGATACAGTGAACCCTTGCTGGGTCATCGAACTGATCTCGGGTATGCCAGTCCCGAGACGCAACGATCAACCAGCCCTTATTTCTAGCATGGTCAAGCATACGATTGAGTGGCCCGATTACTTCGTCCCCTCTAGGCACACCGCGTGACCCGTTCGGACAAAAGTCCTTTTGTACATCTATGATGATTAGAGCTTTCTTCATTAAAATCTCAAGAGTGGCTAGGTAACGGAACAGTTATGTAAAACTTATCATAATTGTTAAATGGCTACTCAACCCCCTGCTGGGAATTCTCTTTGAGCCAAAGAGCCTGCCAGCTTTTGGTCTCGGACGAGATGATCTCTTCTGCGGCTGTCGCGATATCCGAGGCTGTCGCGGATGGCGCGGCGGTTGCCTTGAGATTGGCAAGACGATGGGATGTAGCTCGATAGCTGACGATATGTTCATCGTAGCGAGCAGCCTGAAGATGCGCGAGCACGGTTCCGACAAGCGTCGTGATTACCGCCGTGAGCGAAGCCATGTCGAAACTACCTTTGCCCACACTTGCAGCAACGGCAGTGATCACCGCCGCCGTTCCGGCCAGCACAAACTCTGCGCGGTGCAATAAACGCGATGGCTTCGAAAGCTTGTCCGCGCTGTTTTGGTAGTAGCGAATCTGGCCATCCAATCTTGATGCGATGTAGCCAGCAACATTGATCGGTCCGCGCGGACAGCTGCCGGGGCCTGTTGCCGTCTGCTCGAAGAGACCAAGGCCATCGGTGTTCTTTTCGACGGTATCGAGAGCGCCCCGCAGCAGCTCGTCCTGCGTTGCGGCATCATCATAGGGCGGAGCCGATGTCGCATAGAGGAACGCTTCACGTTTCAACGCTTCCGATGCCATTCGCGCTTTGACGTGCAATGTTACCGACCCCCGCCCGAGGAACCGCTCTGTCATGAATGCGCTGATTGCAAGCATTGCGGCTGCAGGCCAAATCAGATAGTTTCGGTATGTGTCATTCAGTAGTCCGCTTGCAATCGCCGCCAGACTTGCGCCGCCGATGGAAAGTGCGAAACAAGCAAAGCGTACATGATCGAGCTTTGCCTTCAGGGCGTTCGCGGTCTGAGATAGCTCGCTTTGCCTAGTCGCTATTCTTTCAATAAGTGAGTTGTTGCCTGTTGCCATTTTCAAACTCCTGCTGATTAAAGCAGCTATTGTAACGCACCTTGCTACAAACCAAGTCCTACCGTCAGGGGTTCGGCGCACGCCATGCGCTGTCCTGCTTGAGGGGGCGGATTGCCCTTGACTTGAAATGCGCGGCGACGGGCTTTGCCTGGGCTGAAAACCGCCACGGTTCCCTGCATGCCCGCTGGCAACAGGAAGGGTTTGATCTTGTTGCCGCCGTCGTCAATGACGAGGACGGCTGGTGGGCCAGCGGCGTAAGCTGCATCGGCCGGTTTTCCCGGCGATGGGAACCCGGCGCGATCCGCCACTATCGTGGGGACAGGAACGCCTGCGAGTGGTTCCTCCCGGCGAACTTCGGCGACCCCAAGGACGAATACAGCCGGGCTTGCGGCTATGGCCGCGACGGGTGGTACGTCGGCGTGAAGGTGAAAGCCTCTATTGTGCCCCTCGGTTTGAGCCTTCGCAGTCTAGCCTTTGAGGTTTTTTTCCTTTGTTGGCTTCCCGCAAGGCCATTGCGCTATAGTACGGCCTTGCCGCCCAGTCATCGGTTTGGGCAACAGTGGCGATTTCACAATCATGGGTAGGGGGATAAAAAATGAAAACGAAACAACAGAATAGGTATTTCGCTCTTGGCGTTTCAGCGTTGCTGCTGGTTTGGGAGTCTGTTGGATGTTTTGCCAAGGGTGCAAAACAACCTGCCGCAACGCATGGCGCGGCAACAACTGCCGGTGCCGAGAAGGATTCGGATTTATTTCTCGCGGCATTCGATGGGGATTTGGCGAAAGTGAATGCACTGCTCGCCGCCGGGGCCGACCCCAACGCGAAGACGACGGACAACGGCGCGACGGCGTTGATGATGGCCTCGCTGAAGGGCCACACCGAAGTGGTGAATGCACTGCTCGCCGCCAAGGCCGACCCCAACGCGAAGACGACAGACACCGGTTGGACGGCGTTGATTATGGCCTCGCAGAATGGCCACACCGAGGTGGTTAAGGTGCTGCTTGCCGCCAAGGCCGACCCCAACGCGAAGAGGACGGACGACGGCGCGACGGCGTTGATCGTAGCCTCGTATAACGGCCACGTCGAGATGGTGAAGGCGCTGCTCGCCGCCAAGGCCGACCCCAACGCGAAGACGACGGACGACGGCGCGACGGCGTTGATCGTAGCCTCGGGGGAGGGCCATGCCGAAGTGGTGAAGGCACTGCTCGCCGCCAAGGCCGACCCCAACGCGAAGACGACAGACACCGGTTGGACGGCGTTGATGGCGGCTTCGCTGAAGGGCCACACCGAGGTGGTGAATGCACTGCTCGCCGCCAAGGCCGACCCCAACGCGAAGACGACGGACGACGGTGCGACGGCGTTGTTCATGGCCTCGCTGAAGGGCCACACCGAAGTGGTGAATGCACTGCTCGCCGCCAAGGCCGAACCCAACACGAAGAGGACGGACAATGGCACGACGGCGTTGTACATAGCCTCGCAAGAGGGCCACACCGAAGTGGTGAAGGCACTGCTCGCCGCCATGGCCGACCCCAACGCGAAGGCGACGGACGACGGCACGACGGCGTTGTTCATGGCCTCGCTGAAGGGCCACACCGAAGTGGTGAATGCACTGCTCGCCGCCAAGGCCGACCCCAACGTGAAGACGACGGACCACGGCGCGACGGCGTTGATTATGGCCTCGCAGAATGGCCACACCGAGGTGGTTAAGGCGCTGCTCGCCGCCAAGGCCGACCCCAACGCGAAGAGGACAGACACCGGTTGGACGGCGTTGATGGCGGCTTCGCTGAAGGGCCACACCGAGGTGGTGAATGCACTGCTCGCCGCCAAGGCCGAGACCCCAACGCGAAGAGGACGGACGACGGCGCGACGGCGTTGATGATGGCTTCGCTGGAGGGCCACACCGAGGTGATCAAGCTGCTTAAACAAGCGGGCGCTAAGTGAAGCCATAACCCGCCGCCAAGCCACGAGCGTGCTGGACATGCTGTCCGAGGCGAAGGTCCAAGGCAACGGCTTGGTTTTTGCCCAGGAGTACGACCGGAAAATCTACGAAGAGGCCAAGAAAGTGCTGGAGGCGATAGGCGGCCAATGGAGCCGCCACCGCTGGGCGATCCAAGGCCAAGCGCCAAAGCCATTAAGTTAAGAAAACCGGGCTTTGCCTCGAATGCGAAAACGGACATTGATGGAGCGCCAAGCCCCAGCTTGGCATCGGCCAACCCAAGGCCAAGCTGGGGCTTGGCGCTCCGAGAATCCTTACGTTAATGGCTTTGAGGCCAAGCGCAGGGAGTTTTCAAATTCCACGATAAAAACCGCGCCAAGTCCAGGTTGGCGGTCTTCATAGAAACGGATGGCATCCAAATACTCCGCCTCCGCCTCTGGAAGAAAACCATGGTTCACCGCAATAGCGCCCTTGCCTTTGCGGCAACTTCCTCACCCGGAATCGCCCGGACTGTTCCCGAATCGAATTCAGCGGCACGACGGGCGCTTTCTTCACCCCATAGCCGATCAATTTCAGCCTCAGACGGTTCTTCCAGACTTAACAGAAGCCTGTGTGCCAAAATGGGGGATGGCAAAACGACGAGCGATTGCTCGAAGTGCCGATGCTGCCGGAGCAGGCCGACCGCTACCAGTCGTTGCGCATGCGGCTTGTTTTGGAGATGAAGGCGGCGCTGGCGAAAGGCGACAAGACCCTGATCGGGGTCGTGCTAAACGTGCTGCTGGCCTGGCCGGATTGCGCGTTCCGCGACGAAGCGGTGAAGCATCCGCGCACCGGGGATCTGCTGGCCTTCGCGCCGGCGGTGTTCGGCGAACTGGAGCCAGCGCCCAAGGAACTGGAACTGATCCGGCTGTGCCGGGGGCAGAAGGCCCAAGGCCGCAAGGTGCTGGTCTATTCCATCTACAGCGGCACCCGCGACACCACGCAACGGATCAAAAACCTGTTGCAGGGCGAAGGCTTCAAAGCGGCGGTGCTGCGCTCCAGCGTGGAAACCTCCAAGCGCGAGGACTGGATACTCGAACAGGTGGACCGGGGCATTGATGTGCTGGTCTGCAACCCGGAACTGGTCAAGACCGGCCTGGACTTGCTGGACTTCCCGGCGATTGTGTTCTTACAATCGGGGTTTAATGTCTACACTGTCCAGCAAGCCTCGCGGCGTTCCTGGCGCATCGGCCAGAAACAGCCGGTGGAGGTCTTCTACCTCGGCTATGCCGAAACGGCGCAGATTGACTGTTTGCGCCTGATGGCCAAGAAGATCGCCGTCAGCCAGTCAACCTCGGGCGACATGCCCGACACCGGCCTGGATGTCCTCAACCAGGACGGCGACAGTCTGGAAGTCGAACTGGCGAAGCGGTTGATTGCTTGAAGGTTAATCAAGCCCGCAGGCATCCTTTGGGGATGGCTGCGGGTTTTTTTTATGGGCAACGAAATGGATTTGCCAATGGGCGGAATCGGTCAGGGAAAGTTAGCCGCTGATTTTCAGTGAACCGCTTATTTTTATAATGAAAGCGGTCATTCAGCGACTGCCATTGGTCGGCAGCCACCGACCCTGAACAGACGTAGGAAAGGCATAAGTAAACTACCGCTTTGCAGGCGATTGTGGACGTTCTCTTCATGCGCTATATCAAAAGTTCCACGGGGCACAGTGATATGCTGACCTCGCCCGGAAGCTGTGGATACAGTGGATAATGCAATCAGAAAAAATACTAACCAACAGACTGAATCAAGGGTTGCCACAAACTGGTATACTGGAACACCTGTAAAATTTCAATAGAAAACTTGTGAACGAGTCTTCTCGACTCTGATGCAAGTTGCTTTGTGCTTTCATCAGCCAAAAAATACATTGTTGCAGTTTTCACTATTTTCAAAATTACCCAAGAAATTTCTCATGGCCTATTTAGCCCCCAGTCAATCGCTGTTTATCAGCTACCGCAGTATCGAAAAGGATTTGCCATTGAAACTAGCGGCGGATATCATGAAGCAAGGCTATCCAGTTTGGATGGACAGACTACAGGGCGTTTTACCCGGCGATCCATGGCGTAAATCTCTGGAAGAGGGTGTCAATCATGCGGCAGGCGTGGTGGCTTTCTTGTCGCGCAATTATGCCGAATCGACTTGGTGCCGCCGCGAGTTGCAACGAGCCGATAGCTTAAAAAAACCGATTTTTCCTATCCTGATCGGCCCGGTTTCCGACGAACTTTGGCCGATGGAAATCCAAGACCGCCAATATGGCGACTTCCAAAATTGGGAAGACCAGAAAGCCTATCAATCTGCTTTCGAGTTGCTCTTAGATGGCCTTAAAAAAAATCTATTGCCGGGACCAGCCTTGGTCCCTCCGCCGCCGGGGCATGCCGATCCAGGAAGAGACGACCCGGAGGATGAAATCGAACGCGGTATCGCAAAAACCAAGGAACTGGGACAAGCCGACCCCTTCGCGGCGTTTGAGGCGGAGGAACTGCGCAAGGATATGGAAATGGTGGAGAAGCAATATAAATCGGCAGCGCAAAGCTACCGCATGATTTTGGATGATGCTTTGCGGGTGAGGCTTGAATTGCAGAAAACCCACTATAAAGCGGAATGGGAAAAGCTCAAAGGCAGGTTGGATGCCATGCAAGTATAGGGCATTATTAGGGAGGCTTTCGCCATGGGCGTGATTGATGAAGAAATCGACAAACTTAAGCAGAAAAGTGACGGGCTTTTGATACAAATTAGAGCGGCCTACGAGCAGCGTAGAACCACACTGAATAGTGCCGATGTGGTAAAACTGGACGGGCAAATCGAAAGCCTCAAAAAGGATTACCAGGCATTGCAAGATGAAATCAAGAAACTGCGATCAGGCGATCCCCTAAGTCTTTCCCCAGAAGCCCTAGACCGGCTCAAAGCCCAAATGCGGCGCGAGTGGGAGCAGGAATTAAAATGGCTGGATTTTGACCAAGCGGAGAACGATCTCCACGAAATCATCCGCGTCCAACGCCGGAATGCTGTCTTGCTATTGCTGAAACAAGGCACACAGATGAAAGCTGACCTGCTTCTCCAGCGAATTTGCAATCGCGTCTTGGACACGCACAGAATCAAGGAATACCGGGAGCCAATCTTGGATGCCGGGCCGGTCGATGCGCTCGCGTTTGTTGAGAAATGGCGGGCAAGCCTGCGATTGGCACCTGCTGATGGCGATTTGAATGCCATAGTCAAAGCCATCGTCGCTACGCTGCAAGGTTCGGTTCAAAGCGGACAAATATTGTATTTGCGGATTGAAGTTGACGCAGTGGCCGATGGATTTTTTGGATGGTTCCTCGAAATCTTTTGGAAAACCTTGATTGGTAATTCTATTGTAAGCGTTCACTCCCCCCTGCCTTTTCCTGGGAGCGCGGCCATCTTGGCCGCCATTTCAGCGGGCGAGACGCCCGCGCTCCCAGGGGGGAGTGAACGGTTACATTCTATTTTGATAGAAAAAAAGATTCCAATTGTTGTTATTCTTACCTTGAATAATGCCGAAAAATTGCCGGGCGTTTTAGATGGTTTGTGCTGCACGAAGAATGCGTTCAATGCCGAAAAATATTTGGCTATCAGGCTAAAAAACTGGTCTGAAGCGGATATTGCGCACTGGCTGGATGATTATTTAAAACCCTCCTTGGAACGCAATAAAGTACCCTGTTTATACCACACGCTGACCATGGCTAAACGCATCCACAGCCTTTCTCAAAAAGGCGTTCCGTTGTATGCACATAATTACATTCTGAACGACATTATCAACGAAATATTTCAATCTTTAGGAGTTTCTTAGTATGGCGAAATCTGATTACCGCTACTGTGGCGACGGACAACAGCCGAAACATCCACAGCCCAGCGCATGGAACAAACCAGAGCCTTATAAACCTGACCCGGAATTGGTTCGGGCGGTGAATTTGTCGATTTACCTTCAACGGCCCTTGTTGCTGGAAGGGGAGGCTGGCTGCGGGAAATCTCGCTTGGCCTATGCCGTCGCATATGAACTGGGGTTGCCGTTGTTCGTCTGGTCGGTACGTTCCAGCAGCAAGGCGGCGGAGGGGCTTTACCAATACGACGCCATACTCCGCCTGCATGATGTGCAAATCGCCAAGCATGGCGAAAAATCTGGCCCGCGCGATCCAAGCCAGCCCACGGACTATCGAAAATTTGGCGCTTTGGGCGATGCGTTCAGCTTGAAAAACTATCCCGGCGTGGTGTTGATCGACGAAATCGACAAGGCGGATTTGGATTTTCCCAACGATTTGCTGAGTGTGTTAGAACCTCCCCGCCAATTTCTCATTGCCGAGACCGGCGAACCCGTCACCGCCACCCATCCGCCCATTGTCATCATCACCAGCAATAAGGAGAAGGGCAACCTGCCCGCGCCGTTTTTGCGCCGCTGTGTTTACCACTACATCCGCTTCCCGGAAGATTCGGGCTCTCTGGAGGCCATCATACGGCTGCATTTGCAAGATTCCGTTGAGAAAAGGAAGCTCGAAACCGAACAAGACTTGATCGCCAAGGCGGCGAAGCTGTTTCTCAAGATTCGCCGCACCGGCATCGCCAAGCCGCCCAGCACGAGCGAATTGCTGGATTGGGTGCGATGCTTGCTGGGCTTCGAGGGGCAGCCTTGGCCTGCTGGGCAATTGCCGGAGGAACCGAATGCGACGCTGCCTTACCTGGAAGTGCTGTACAAGTTACGCACCGACAGGGAGAGACTGGCACCAAGCCCATGAGCGCTGGCCACCAACGCTTGATTCAAGACCTGTTTCTGGCTTTGCGCGGCGACGGGCTAAATTTGGGGCTTGCCGAATTGCTGGCGGCGTTGCGAGCGGAGCGCGACGGATACGCGGCGGGGCCGGAAGGAACCGACGACCTTCCCGGCTTGCTGGCCTTGCTGTGGTGCAAGAGCGAAGCCGACCGTTGGCGGCTGTACCGGGCCTACGAAGCGGCGCAACAGCCGCCGCCCCAAGCGCCCTCGCGCGAACAGGAACCCCGCCAAAACATCGAAGGCGATGACGGCCAAACGCAGGAACCGCCTCAACCGCAGCCAGTGGAACCCCCTCAAACGCCCGCCGACAAAGGCGAGTCTTTCGGCGCGTTGCCAACCCGCGCGCCGCCCGCCGCCAGCATGGAGGAAAACTGCCCGTACTACCACTACCCCTTGAGCCGCCGCGACATGCGCTACGCCTGGCGCTATCTGCGCCGGCTGGTCGCGGACGGACCTTGCGACGTGTTGGACGTGACGGCCACCGTGGAGCGCGTGGCCCGGCAAGGCTTTTTCCTGGCCCCTGTGCTGTGCTGCCGCGAGCGCAACCAAGCCCATCTGGTGCTGCTGCTAGACCATCTCGGTTCGATGATTCCTTTCCACCATTACCTGCGGGCGCTGGCGGACACGGCCATGAACGAAAGCGGCCTGGAGCGTGTGCAGGTTTATTATTTCTACAATGTGCCGGACACCGCCTTGTACACCGACGCGCTGCTGCAAAAATCGCAAACACCCTGGCCGGACGTGCTGGCCGGCCTAGATGGAGCCAGCGCCGTGCTGATCGTGAGCGACGCCGGGGCGGCTCGCCACCATAACGATCTTGATCGCATCCTTGCCACGCTGGAATTTCTCGACAGCCTAGCCGCCGCCACGCCCCACATCGCCTGGCTCAACCCCTTGCCTGCCCCGCGCTGGCGCGACACCTCGGCGGAGGTGCTGGCCCGCCATACGCGAATGTTTGCGATGGATCGCGAAGGGCTGAGTCATGCCGTGGACGCGCTGCGCGGGCTACACGCCAACCAATCGGGGTAGCGTGGACGATGAACGCCATCGACCCCAAAGCAATCGTGCGGCATTTTTTAAACTTGCACGAACCGACCTACACTCCGCTGCTGCCTTACGCCGCCCTGCCGTTGATCTTGACGCCGGAACTACTGCACTACCTCCGACATACCTTCACGCCGAAGACGCCCTGGATTGCCGAGGCCGACATTCTGCTTGATGAAAACCTGTGCCAGCAGTACGACACCTACGAGCAATACCTCATGCATGCACCCATCCGCGCCCATCTGCTCGCCGAGGCCAGGCAAGGTCCCGCGTTCCGCCTAGCCGACGCCTCGCGGCTGTTGCTTGGCTATCTCCAAAACCTGGAGCGCACCCGCCCTTACCGCAACCCGCGCGAACTGCTAACCCAGGCTTGGTCGGCGATGGTGTACATCGACGACGCCCATCGTGGAAAGGTGTTCGAGGAAATCAAGGACGCCTTCCGCCAAGCCAGCCAGCGGCAAAGCGGAAAGTATGCCGATCTCATCGGCGAAGCGGAATTGCTGCGGCTGGCGCAAATCATCGAAAAACTCGCCCCAGAAATAGCCCAGCACCCGGAGATTCTGGATTATGCGCGGCAGGTGCGGGCCATTATCCGAAACGATCCCAATTTGGACGAGTGGGTGTTCCGGCCAATTCTGGGAAAGGACATGCCGTCGGCGGCGGAGTTGACCGGAAAGCAGAAAACAAAGATGCTAGGCCACCCAACCCCAAGGCCAAAGGAGCCAATTCGTACTAAGGCAGCCCATATTTATGTTTCCTATTCCTGGTCGGCGGAAAACAAGACCCCCATCATGGCCTTACTTGAGAAAGCATGTAACGCCTACGGCCTTGGTGTTGTACGGGACGCTGAACGCCTCAAATATGGTGATTCGATCCGAGTTTTCATGGATGAAATCAGCAATTCTGGAAATATCATCTTGGTGTTTAGTCGGAACTATTTTGTGTCGGAATATTGCATGTACGAATTATTGCAGGTTTGGAAAAACGGCAGCTTCCACGCACGGATTTATCCTATCTCATTGGGTGACATTCGGCTTGATGATATCGACGTGCAGATTTCGCTAATTGACCATTGGGAGAGAAGAACTAAGGAATTGAAGGAAAAACTGAAGGGCCGCGACTCAGCTAACACGATGCCATTACAAGAGCGGAATATCGGATATGCCGACATTTATAGGCATATCAACGAATTGATGGCATTCGTCAGCAATATGAACATATTACCGTTGGATGATTTGCGGCGACAGAATTTTTTGCCACTGCTCAACCGCATCCGTCCCGCCAAAACACAGGAATCCATCGCCAAGCCACGCTGGTACAGAAAATCGGATGCCGAATTCCAGCGCACGATTCGTGAAGCGATAAAAGAAGTTCTCGGTTGGCACGACAACCTCCGCGAAGCATTGTATGCTAAAACAAGGGAGGTGCTAGGCCATGGCGACCCGCTTGAAATTCTTTGTAAAGCGGAACCCATATCCGCTATTAATGATGTGCTCCGTCCCGCCACTGAGCAATGCCTGTCCGAATTGCTTGCCAATTCCGACGAATACATAAAGACTTGGGAAGCTGCCAAATCCGTTCTTGGTTGGTTGAGCTTATTTTCTGTCAAACCCGAATGGATTGATGAGCAGGAAAAACGGAGCGGACCCGGGGGAGGCATGCTTGAAATCGCGGCGAAGACTCCCTGCGGTGTGGAAATCGCCAGTTCTCGTTTTCGTCAAATCCCACCCAATTTTCATGCCGAATCTGGCAAGACTGACGTTCGCGGAAACGATGAAATTCGAATTAACCTAGAACTAGGATGGGATGATAGTTACGCCCTATCTAGACTCTTGTTGGAAATATGGTCTCGTGTTTTTCCGCATGAGCACCGTCATTCTCTTTCGGATGGTCATATAGCCAAGTTGAATAGCACTCTAAGGCTTCGAGAAAAGAATAAAATCAATCATTATTATATTATTATAAGAGAGAGTGATGCCTCCCCGTTAAATCGCGAGGATTTCTACGAGAAATTTCTGGCTAAACTTCCTGCCATTACTATCGTAAATTTGAAAACTTCGGGCGAAGGATCAACGCTGCAAGTAGACGGATACGATTTAATGGTCGGCATCCGTGAACTCCTCACTATTCCATATAATAAGCGACATTTAAGTCAAACTACTTCTAATTTCTCGGTGCTAAGTGAACCGTAAACAATCACCTCCCTATCGCCAATTTCGATTAATTGGTTCACAATGATCCCAATATTTTGAACTTACTCGCCCCTCCATGCAACTGAGCGACCACAGCCTGCGACAGATCGACGAAGCCTACCTGAAACGGTTGGGAGACGAGGCGT
>Ga0268283_1001205_pt1 | contig 13023 bp, 16 predicted proteins | sample saktaG_13_FD_190140 | JGI IMG/M metagenome (GOLD analysis project Ga0268283, IMG submission 190140) | Saline water microbial communities from Sakinaw Lake, British Columbia, Canada - sak_2013_06_06_36m | ecosystem: Environmental > Aquatic > Non-marine Saline and Alkaline > Saline ... | reverse complement strand
CGAGAATAATCAACCAATTTGGTTAAAAGAATGTCCGGCTCATAAAGCATTTCGAAGTAGTCTTCAATGATTTGCGAAAGCTTCTCGTAATCACGTAGAATTTGAAGGTCAGTATGGTCACATTGATGGGTGTCCACCTACATTTAGGTTTTCTCGGACATCCGCTTTAAAGTTAGCTTAATTTTAGAAATACTTTCCCAAAATGGGAAATAACTGCTATAATACTTTCATGAGAGTTATCAGCAAACGAACATTACAAGATTTTTGGAGTGCTCATTCCGACTCCATGAATCCCTTAGCAGGATGGTATGCCGAGGCAATGAAAGCTTCTTGGGAATCGCCTCAAGATATAAAGTCTCAGTATAAAACCGCTAGTTTTTTACGAGATAATCGTGTAGTTTTTAACATAGGTGGAAATAAATACAGACTGATCGTAAAGATCAATTACCCTTACAGTACGGTATATATTCGTTTTGTAGGGACCCATGCACAGTATGACAAAATAAACGCAGAGGAGATTTAAAAGATGACTATTTTTCCTATCCGAACCGAAGACAATTATGATGCGGCTTTAGTGCGTATTGATCAACTCATGAATGCCCAGCTTGGAACGCCCGAGGGGGATGAACTTGATATTCTCGTAACTCTGATCGAAGCGTATGAAGCCAAACATTATCCAATGCCAGTATGTGATCCGGTAGAGGCAATCAAATTTCGAATGGAGCAGATGGGTCTTGAAGCGAAAGATTTAACACCTATTATCGGCTCACGCTCCAAAGTTTCTGAAGTACTTAATCATAAGCGACAGCTATCCATCACTATGATTCGTAATCTTCATGCGCGATTGCACGTCCCCTATGAATCCTTGATTGGGGCCTGATCAAGATAGATCAAGTTCGTGCATGATGAAGTATCGTAATGCTGTCATGGATATTGGTTTTTCCAGTTTCGCATTGATAATTTTAAGAACACTACTTTGACTCACGCCAATACCAAGTAGTCGAACAATCTCTTCTTTGTAGGGATCAAGTACGCGGGTTTTATTTTTAGCTCCCTTTGGACGCCCGAGAATTTTTCCCATAGCTCGCGCAGCCGATAATCCTTGTTTGGTTCGTTCGCTGATAATTTCACGTTCCGTTTGCGCAAAATACCCATAGATTGCCAAAAGCAATGCCGAAAGCGCTTCATTCTGATTAGTGGAGAGTTCCGGCTGATTGGTAAAAATGAGTTTAATCCCCATTTGATTGAATTTTTCAATTAGGTTGAGAATTTCCAACATATTTCGCCCTAATCGTGATAGTTCAGTGCATATCAGAGTATCACCCGATCCCATCTTTTCCAGTAACGCTTCAATAAGTCGGGCTTTTTGACTTTTTTTGGAAGATATTTCTATTTCAATAAATTCATCAACCAGAGTTTTATGTTGTTGAGCATATTCAAGGATCTTGTGTTTTTGATTTTGCAAAGACTGCTGCTCAGTACTAACACGAATGTACCCAAAAATCATCAAAAACTCCTATTTGCTATTAAATAGCTTATTAATAAGTATTTTAGCACATTATAGTCATTAAATATCCAACCCTATATATTGTATTAATTGCTATAAACTAACGCTCGTTAAAATAGTATAAAAAGAGGTCTTATGTCATTTATTAAAGTTTTAAGCTATTCCCAGAAGAAAGAGTTTGAATCTCCACCACTGCTTAGCGATGAAGCCCGCAGGGAACTTTTTACCATTCCTGTATCCATGGAGTTTCAACTTGCTTCAATGGATAAAGACATGAACCAGTTGTATTTCATAATGATGCATGGGTATTTCAAACTTACTCGAACATTTTATGAGCATTCGGTATTTCATAACAATGATATCGATTATATTTCCAGATTATACGGCTTGCGCGCCGATACAATCGAAGTTGCCATTCGCACACAAACTCGTTATAAAAGAATCATCCGCGAGCACTTTGGATTTCTCTCACGTGATGATAATCTTCGTAAGATATTAGAAGCTGAAGCCAGCCATCTCATTACCAAACTCTCCAATCTAAAAGCGCTTTTTTACGCTTTGGTCGAAATTTCGGTTGCCAACCGATATGAAGTACCTAGCTATACCTTTTTGGTTCAGATCATCACTAAGGCAATGAATTCCCATAAGTGGCATATATTTGATCAGCTCAAATCTTTATCCCAACATCAAGCACTCAGAGCTCTGGATCTATTTTTAGAAGACGATGAAGTTTATGCGAGTCGTTACAGCCTATCACGTTTCAAAAAATTATCCCATTCTCTCAAGCCAGCAAAAATAAAAGATACCGTGAATACCTTTACGACCGTACGAAACATACATGCGGGACTCCTAGAGATCGTCGAAATAATAGAACTCGATTTAAACGTCGCGAAGCACTACGCACTCTGGGTTGAAAAAAGCGATATGCATCAGATTCTCCGCAAAGCCAAATATAAACAGCAATTCGATCTGATCTGCTTCGTAACACATCAAACCTATATGCGGACCGATCAGCTTTGTGACATACTCGTTCAATCGGTACAAAGTGCAAAAACCTCCGCACTGCGAGAACATCAGAATTCCTATTTCTTACAGCGTCAATCACGGTCAAAATCATCTGGAGAAATGGCTAGCCTACTCAAAAACAGTCTTATACCTAAAGTTTATTCGATTAAAAAGACCCTATCCTCGGATATTGATGCCGATCAAAAGCTCCAAATAATTCAAAAAGAGATCGATGCAATGATTGCCGATGAGCAGGAGAAAAAAGCGTTTTTGGAAGAGCATAATGAGCTGAGTGATCATACCAGCTACCATACAATCCTTGAAGAACGATCTCGTAAACTACAAAACCGTGTTTCAGAGATTATCAAGGCATTGGAGTTCGATGAAAAAGAGTCCGACAAATCCCTTCTCAATGCAATCGCGTTTTTTAAAACAACCGGCGGCAGCATCACCGTTAAAATCCCCATGGAGTTTTTATCCGAAGAGGAAAAAGAATCTATCAACTCCAACAACACAGAGGACGCGTTTCGGATATCATTGTATAAAATGTTTTTCTTTATCGCCATCAGTGATGCCATTAAATCAGGGACGCTCAACCTCAAACACTCCTACCGCTACAGGGCGTTCAATAATTATTTGATCGATTCTACAGAATACACCAATACCAAAGAAGCACAGCTTGAACGGCACAAGCTCATGGCAATCAAAGACTTCGATGCGGTGTCAGAGGAGCTTCAAGGTTCACTAAGCTCAATCTATCGGGGGACTAACACCAATATCACAAAAGGGATAAACGAGTACTTTCACCTAAAAGTGGATGGTTCGTTCATCGTAACTACTCCAAAGGTGGAAAAAAATGATGCGATTGAAGGGCTCCATAACTATCTTCCCAAAGAAAAGTTCATTCCTCTTATCGAAGTGCTACGTCTCATCGACCGGCATGCACAATTTAGTGCAAAATTCCATCACCATTCTCATAGCAAAAGCTACAGAGCTCCCAAATATAATGCCCTTTATGCGTCAATTATTGGATACGGATGCAACATCAGCATTGCCAAGATGGCAAAGATATCCAAAGGGATAACAATGAGTGACATCGATCATATCCGTACTTGGTATCTAAGCAACGACATGCTTCAAGAAGCTAATGATACAGTGATCGAATTGACTGAAACACTTGGCATTCCCAAGTTACTACGAAACAATCAAGAGCGTAATCACACGGCCAGTGACGGTCAAAAATTCAACACTTCAGTTGAATCCCTGAACTCAGGATATTCGTTCAAATACTTCGGCCTAGGGCGGGGAGTAAGCCGGTATACGTTCTCTGATGAGTCCGGTCGGTTATTTTATACAACAGTAATAAACGCCAACGAGCGCGAAGCAGCATACGTTATAGATGGACTGATGCATCAGGAGGTAATACAAAGCGATATCCACTCAACCGACACATTTGGATATAGCGAGGTGGTGTTTGCACTTACACATCTGCTTGGACTGGTCTTTGCCCCACGGATCAAAAACTTTAAAGAGCAACAACTTTATGCGTTTGAGCCCAGAAAGCTCTATAAAGATTATGGATACATCTTGCTGCCGGTAAAACAAATAAATACGACTATTATTGAAGATCAATGGGATCAAATTCTCCGGATGGTGATTACCATCAAAGAGCGAAGGACAACGGTGACACAACTGCTTAAGCGTCTTACTTCCTATTCACGCAAACATAAGCTTTATCAGGCGCTGCGGGAATTTGGACGGATCATTAAAACACGTTTTTTGCTCAACTACATCGATGATGTCGCCTTTCGTCAGCAAATTGAGAAGCAGCTCAATAAAGTTGAAAGTGCGAATAAATTTTCCAAAGCGGTTTTTTTCGGAAACAGCGGTGAATATTTTTATGCCACAAAAGAGGAGCAGGATATTGCCAGTAATGCGTTGCGTCTGATTCAAAACTCGATCATCTGCTGGAACTATCTCTATGTTTCAAACCTTCTTACTAAAGAAAAAGATGAGGAAACCAGAGATAAAGTTATTAAAACACTGCGAAACGGATCAATTGTACATTGGCAGCACATTAATTTTTATGGGGAATATGATTTTACGGAACGACAAAATGAAGGTGATGAATTTGATATTGAAGCTATAAAGTGTTTTTCAATAGAAAAGTACTTGCAGAAAGAAGAAAAGAGCTTGTAGGGCAAATATGAGCGATTTTAAGCTAACTTTAAAGCGGATGTCCGAGAAAACCTAAATGTAGGTGGACACCCTTCTTATCTGTACTGAGCTTTCACGACTCGGACGAAATATGCTGGAAATACTAAATTTGGTCGAACAATTTAACCAACACAAAATCAAACTCATCTTTACCAACCAGCCAGAACTTTCCACTAATCAAAATGAAGCATTGTCTGCTTTACTGCTGGCAATTTATGGATACTTTGCACAGACGGAACGAGAAATTATCAGTGAGCGCACCAAGCAAGGGTTATCAGCTGCTCGTGCTATGGGTAAAATTTTGGGAAGGCCAAAGGGAGCAAAAAATAAAACCCGCATCCTTGACCCTTATAAAGAAGAAATCACTCGACTTCTTGGTATTGAGGTAAGTCAGAGTAGCATACTTAAAATTATCAATGTAAAGCTGAATAAACCAATATCAATGACAGCATTGCGTTATTTCATCGTAAATGAGCTTGGGGTTGCTTACACTCCGAGTGACGATTCATAAAGTACGTGCAATAATTGCAAAAAAGTTGACATGTATTAATGCTAATATCGGTATAAAATTCTATAGATTCTTATCAAGCAGAATTTGCTATTTTGAGGAGTGTCGCGTTTTCTTTTCGCGGTATCATAGGTGCTGCCTTTTTATAGTAGCGAAAACTTTTTTGATTACATCAACATCCTCTTCATTTTTTGGATTCGTAATTTTAAAGGAACATTTATTGCTTGCTTTAAACACAACAAGGAGTAATTTATGATTATCTCGAATACCAATAGTGTTTCTTCTACATATGCAGCAAGTAACATATCGTCAATGCAACAACAAACAGTTTCTTTATCGGATGTCAATGCTACTGACAATCTCTCATCTAATGCATTCTATGACAAAGTAACCATTTCAGATGCAGCAAAAGCCATGATGACTGACTCTAAAGCTGTAGCTGATGCTCAGGAAATTCAAAAGCAGCTTGATGCAATCAAGGCCAAACCAGCAGTACAGAGAAGTCCCAATGAAGTTGATTTTATTTCTAAAAATGACAAGCACTTCGCTGAACTTGCAAAGAAAGGATATGACTCACTCAAGTCTGATGAAGTCGATTATATGCAAAAAGCAGGCGGACTTGTAAATACTATGTCCATGCTATCTCCAAAAGAAAAAGGACTTTACGACGAATTGATTGGTCAAAACAACAATGAAGCTGCTGGTGCCCTATTGTTAGTTGGTATGTCAAGGATTGGTATGGAGGGGCAACAAGTTACATTACCTAATGGTTTTAGCTTTGACCCAACAAAAACAGATGTAACTGCTGAAAATATTAGAAATTTATTTAAACATATGTTTGCCGGTGATTCGAGTAATACTGATCGTACATTTGATGCACTAGCTTCTTATCTTGATCAGAAAAAAAATAGTGATACTATTATGAATAAGGCCTGACAAATTGTTTATTGTTCAGCAATCAATTAGTTAAATAAAGCCCAGTTTTGTAACAATACAAGCAAGTCCTCAGCTAATTGTTTTGCTTTGTAGAGGCACGTAGAATTACTTTAAGCAAACTTTAAAGCGCATAGGGAAAAAAGTCCCTTTGTAGGTTTACACCCAATGATGTATAAACTGCCTGAGGTTAAATACAGTCCAAAGGTAACACAAGAATTGATTATGAAGTATGATCCGCTGTATTACTCGGATGAATATTTTCAGATGCTGTGGATAGAAAGCTTTAAGACTAAAAAATATTTACCCCAACGTGATGAAGGATTGGCTGGCTTGACTGAGGAAGTTAAAAGTTTTGAGGAAATGAGAAAAGAGCTTCTTATAATGATAGGAATAGTTTGATAAAAAAAATCATTTTTTAATATTGGTTAACATAAGATATATTCTATTGAAAAATTTATACACTAGACTTCTTCATATTTGATACTTCGCCAGAATCTCTCGATGCAAATATTATCGGTTGCACGTCCTTTTCCGTCCATAGATATTCGTATTAAAAGTACCGGAAAATAGTCGAAAAAAATAAGTTATATGATCAATCGATGTGACTTTTTCGTTTTTCCTCATATGTATAAAGGCTAATGGCAGATAAAAATATAAATACTCGGACAATACCTTCAGCAAGAAATATAACTGACCCAATTGATACAAAGAGCATACTTACAATCAGTATGATTTGTATAACTCTTCGATTGCTATTAACTTGCTTATAGAATATGAGTTGATAAAAAATATTTAAAAAGACTATCAGTCCGATAATACCGAATTGTATTGTATTATCTAGATATTCGCTGTGCAAGCTGGCACAATTATAATTCCAAATATTTACAAGTAGGTTGTCTTTATTTGCTTGATTTTTTTCTTGAGCGAAAATAGACTTTTTTATTTCAGCAATATGGTCACCGGATCCTACACCGAATATAAAATTATTTTTTATAATGTCAATCCCATAAAAATAGTAACCTGCACGTGTTCCATTTGGTGTACTGAAGTCACCATCTGGAATAGCCACTATATCATGGTAAAGTGCTGCGGTCCTGTCTCTAAATAGGTCACTAAAATTATACGCGAGTGTATATCCTAGAGTTACAAGCAGTATTCCTGATAAAAGAATTTTCTGAAATTGTTTTCTATAAATGAAGAATATAACTGTAAAAATTGATATTGTATACAAAACATAACCAATTCGTGAAGCTACAATAAATATATTAAATGAGGCACTCGTGAAAAAGAGCATTAAAAATACCTTTTTATAAATATGCGACTCTTTATCTGTTAAGAGATTATAAAGAATGAGTCCTAATGTGATAGATAATACGGTTGCATACTGTGTATAATGCTGCATAAATGGAACATTTCCCATGCCCTCTTTAAGGTGTACAAGAGGTATTTTTATATTTAGAGCCATAGCATATGAAAATAATTCACTCACTAACATACCCATCATAAAGCTTGTCAAAATTTTAGTAATAAATTCTTTTTGTATTGTCGTGGCAATTATTATAAGGGCTAAGATAGATTTATAGTGGTAAACCTTGAAAAGTGCAGCTTCCATATGCTCACTTCCTATCATCCAAACAAAATGCATAAGATAAAACAGTATAAAGGCTTGTACTACTTTGTCTTTCATAACATATAAAAAACGTTCTTTTGATTCATGATTAAATAACAATCCTAAAGCAATAAGTATGACAATACAAGAAGATACTTTATTTGATATTGGAATAAAAAAAGCATACACAATTAATAAATAATTTAGCGTATTAATTAGATTGGCACGAAAGTGATTTATTGGATGATTTGTAAATGATTTATTATATACATCAGTCATTATATATACCTTATTTATTGAATTATAAAATTCATTATATTAGCGTTAAAGTGCACCCTTACGGCCTAATACCACCTGTGCCGTCTTAATCAAAATAACAATATCTTTCCAAACACTCCAATTTCGTACATACCATACATCTAAATCAACACGGCTGCTAAAATCAACATCATTACGACCGCTGACTTGCCAAAGACCAGTAATTCCCGGTTTTACAGCTAAAATAATATCGATGTTGTCACCCATTTTAGAGCGTTCATTGGGCATATAAGGGCGCGGTCCTATTAAACTCATCTCCCCTTTGAGTACATTGAAAATTTGAGGTAACTCATCTAATGATGTTTTGCGTAAAAAAGTACCGATTCTAGTGATTCTAGGGTCATTTTCATATTTGTGATAAATCTCATAGTTTTCAATTTCTTCAGGATGTCCAACTAAATAATCCTGCAGTAAGTCATCGCTGTTTTCCTGCATAGATCGAAATTTATAGCAAACAAATTCTTTTGAGTCTTTACCTAGGCGAATTTGTTTAAAAAAAACAGTTCCACCATCTTCACGCTTAATGAGTAACGCAATAAAACCAATCAGCATCAATAGTAAAGGAAATATTAAAAGAGAGAAGAAGGTGTCAATGATCGTTTTAATCCATCGATTTGTTTTGTTAAGCAGATTATTTTCAACGATAATAAGATTGCTTCGGGCATTAAACAGATGGATAATATGGGCATCTGAAAAATCAAAATTGGTAACGAGTGGGATAAAAACAACTTCTTGCTTGTATATAAGAGCTTCATGCAAATACGCTTCAAGGGCCTCAAGTCCTACAGGCTCTAGAAGATATTTATCCGTAGTTTTATGAAGCTCCCCAAGCTGATCCAGAGCTAAAAAATACTGCTCGGCGTTAGAGACGATGAATTGTTCGTTGCAAAGAGGAGTGTTACGTTCTACGGTAAGCTGAAAAAGTGATTTTGTGTCAAATAATTTTACAAATTGCTTGGGCATTAATGTACGACTGATCGGCCATAAACGCGTGCCGCTACCGCCGCATAGAATGATATTAGTCAAAAACTTGCCCTGTAATTTGTAATTTGTAATTTGTAATTTGTAATTTGTAATTTGTAATTCTATCATAAAACGTGTGACAAAAAAGTAATAATTGGCTTGATTGATCCCGATCTATGAACTATATAATAGCTTTTGTTTAATTGGAAAACAAATCTTTTCCGTCGCCCTCCTCTACTTTCAATTTTAACTGTCTGAATGAATACAAAATACATACGAAAAACACTATCGCTTTGCTATAATAGTCGAATACTAAGATTTGAGGTTATCCGTCATGTTAATAGGATATATGCGAGTATCAACCGACAGTGATCGTCAAAGTACTGACCTTCAACGAGATGCACTAATTACTGCTGGAATCGATGAGAGAAATATCTTTGAAGATAAAGCATCAGGCGCTAAGGATGATCGAGTTGGTTTAGCACGAGCACTCGAATATGTAAAATCCGGTGATACCCTCGTTGTTTGGAAATTAGATCGTCTTGGACGCTCGCTTCAACATCTCATTAAATCGTCAGTGAACTTAAATCTAAAGACGTTGGATTTAAATCACTCACTGAAGGTATGGATACTTCCATTCCATCTGGTGAATTGTTATTTCATGTATTTGGTGCACTGGCACAGTTTGAACGTTCCCTGATTAGAGAGCGCGTTAATGCCGGACTCGCTGCAGCTAGAAAACGAGGACGTATCGGCGGACGACCACGAGCGATTGCAAAAGAAAAAATGGAAGTAATATTAGAGGCTTTGAATAATGGTATGTCAAAAGCTGCTGTCTGCCGAACTTTTGAGGTAAAGAGATCGACGTTGATTGATACATTGAACAGAATTAGAATATAAGCTCATCGCTAAATTTCATGAAGATATGCTACAATTTTCAAAAGTAAAAAGGGGAGAGTATGTCACGATTACCGCTTCAGCAGTTCGAACTCTATCATCATCTTATGATGCCTCTTTTGCACATTGAGGCAGATTTAGAACCTGCTGAAAATAATATTATCAAAAGTCATGCCCGTACAGCTCTCGTCTTTACCCAAGGAATGCGTGATATTCTGAATGATTTAACATTTGATTATGATGTATTCGAAAAATTACTCTTTGATCTTGATGATAATTATGAAATCGTTAAATCCGAGTACGCTACAGTTAATGATCCAGAGTTAAAATCAATAGTTGATCAATTGATGACTCAAATGGTAAAACTCCAGATGGAGATCAGCGATAAATTGGTCGACTTCAAACATGCCAATCGAGCTTGAAAAGCAATATTTAAAAGATCGACAAAGAGCAATCAAATCGATTGGTGAAACAATTATTGAAAAAACGGAAAAGCTTTTCGAATCTGATTCTTCTCATCCTTCACTTCATAATAAGCCTATTATCTGTTCAAAAGACAAATTTAAACACTCTTTACACGTCGGCGGTACAGGATACCGGATCATCTATACGATACGCGAGAATTTTATCTATTACCAGCGCCTCATAGATCATGATATTTATGACCGATTGACGAAAGATTGCTGATTTATTAGACTAAAACGTATTTCTGAAAATATATTTCTATAAATGGTGTTGAATCTTGATCTACAACGTATAAGCTAAAAAGGTAAACAATGACTAAACCTATGAATCCATTGTTAAAAGCGGAAAACCGTTCCATACTAATACGTAGAGGTATGGCTAGAATAGATGATTTACAAAGCAAAGTGATAGAAGAAGCCAATAAACAAATTTCTAATCTCACCGAATTTGAAAATAATGCTTATCAAAAACTTGAATCGTACAAAGAGAAAAAAACTCATAACACTTAGGTCTATTTGATCATTAAATCGTAACTCGTACTTCTACCGCCCGCATCTCTTTGTAGTAAACACCCCTTATCAACAAGGTCACTTAGATCACGACTAGCCGTTACACGGCTGCAGCTACACAGTGACGCGTATTTTCGGGCATTAATTCCACCTTCGAAACCATCTGACCCAGCATCTAAAAGACGATTAAGCATTTTTATTTGTCGTGGATTTAACTCTGTATGCAGATGTACTTGCCAATACTTCGTTTTTACCAATACCGTATCGATGGTTTTATGCGCATTTTTCTGTGCTTGCAAGACTGTTTCTAAAAACCAACCGATCCATCTTGTGATATTCATATCACTACATGTTGTTTGTTCGAGTATGTCATAATAACCACGCTTATTATCATTAATAGCAGCACTCATAGAATACAGACGCACTAAGCTCTTTTCCACTCGTGCCAATAGCATATCTGATAACGCACGGGCGATACGACCATTACCGTCATCCATAGGGTGGATGATTACAAACCATAGATGAGTGATAGCATGCGTATGACGGAGCATCCGACCAGCAAAAACGGAGAACATCCGGCCACTTTCGGAAAGGTATTTTCTGTAAAGTGATTGTAGCATAGAGTGGCCGGATACTTTTTTTAGATGTAGCTAATTTAGTGATGATTTTAGTTTTCGCATCGATTCCCCTTCCAGTTCTATTCGATGAGATGAGTGAACAACTCGATCCAATATTGCATCTGCCACCGTATTATTATTGAGATAGTTATACCAGTCACTTACGGGCAGTTGTGAGGTGATGATGGTGGAGTTTATTTCTGTCCGATCTTCTATAATCTCAAACAAATTTGTAGCATCATCACCGTGCATGGGTGACACGCCGAAATCATCTAATACCAGTAGCTGAAACCTAGAATACTTTTTGATCAGACTGGTGTAGGTTCCATCAATCCTTGCAATACGGATCTCTTCAAGCAGTGAGGGTGTTCGTACGTAATAGACTCTAAAGCCATCCATGATGGCTCGATTAGCCAAGGCTTGTGCTGTGTATGATTTGCCAGTTCCAGTTTTTCCGGTAATAATTATATTCTGATGAGAGCGGATAAAGTTCATTGATGCCAATGAATGAAACATTGCTTTGTCGAGTCGTCTAGCTGCACTAAAATCAATAGCTTCGATAGCCGCTTGTTTGTCTTTGATCTTAGAGAGTCTGCGGCTCATAGCAATCTGCTTGTTTTTAAGAAAGATGCTTTGTGCATCCAGCAGCTGATACAGTCTCTCTTCGAAACTCAGTGAGTCATAGCTGACATCTTCTGTTTGACGCATATAGGCTTCTTTGAAGCCCTGAAATCCTAATTGTGTAATCTTTTCAATGAGTTGAGAGTGTTGCATGAGTAGAGTCCTTATTTATTGAAACTGTTGTGCGCCGCGAATATTGGCGTGCGTGTTAAAGAGTGAGGGTGTTACGGGTTTTACCATAGGGTTATTGGCGCTTTTAGCAAGATAGAGCTTTTTCTCTAAGATGGATTTGATCGACTTGGTTTTAATTGTCCGTTTTTCAACTGCGAACATCAAGGCCAACTCCAACTCAACTTTACCGTAGAGTTTGGCAAGGCTAAGTACGGCGATAATAGGACGATAGGCATTTGCTTCATGCTCCACGCTTGCAAAGGAATCTTCCACGAATATTCCAGCATACTCACCAATACTTACAGCCCAGCTGCGAAGACGCTGCGGGTTCATCTTCTCATTCACATATTCATGTGCCTTTGGCATGTGTTCGGTGAGTGTTGATGTATCTCCGATACGGTGCAATCTCGGATGGGCGGCAATCATCTCGTTGTTGTGATAGATATGGACGCTGTTTGTGCTGTAATGAACGTCCACCATCTCTTTGAGATAACCAAAAGGGACAGAATAATTGCATTTCTCGAGTATGACATGGTAGTCTTGATTGACCCGTGGGTACAAATAAAAATCTGTACCAAAGCGGACACCGATTCTTTAATAAGGCTTAATTCTAGTTTTCTAGCCCCTTCAGGTGCACTAAGCGCTTAGTGAGCAAATACTTCAGGATGCGTAGCTGCAAT
>Ga0268283_1001204_pt1 | contig 13029 bp, 9 predicted proteins | sample saktaG_13_FD_190140 | JGI IMG/M metagenome (GOLD analysis project Ga0268283, IMG submission 190140) | Saline water microbial communities from Sakinaw Lake, British Columbia, Canada - sak_2013_06_06_36m | ecosystem: Environmental > Aquatic > Non-marine Saline and Alkaline > Saline ... | reverse complement strand
GCCCCAGCAAGGGCAAGCAGCCCCCCCGTCGCAAAAGCCGAGATCGCCCTGGGCAAACGTAGACGCAACACCACCTCTGAGGCTAATCCCTCGTCAACACTCCCAATCAATGTCTTCCACACCACGCCCGGTGTAATGGACACACTCCCTACTTCCAGGGCCAAAAACAGTGCCAACAGCGCCATCAAGAGCAGTAGAATCGAGGTGACGATGAGATATCTGCGTCGTTTGCGTCGCTGCCAACACCAACGCGCCGTATCAGGTATGATCCCGTCAACCAACATTACTGAGGCATAGTTCAATGGAATATGGTCCCCGTGAGATTGTTACACCTTATCGCCCTATCCCGCTGGTCGTCCCTGAGGGTATGAAGCCCAACGAATTTTTCAATAGCGCAGAAAACCTTAACGATCTTGTACACAATAACGGATTGTTGGTCAATCCGGAAAACTTGTTGCTTTACCGCAAGGCATTGGGTCACAGCAATGAGTTCGATACCTCGATCATCTACAACACCTCTCAATCCATCCTCGACCCCTTGGGTCGACCCGTACGCCGTACCCAAGTGCCAGATTCGACCAGGCGTATATGGAATCGTATGAATTCGATTCTGATCGAATTCATGATCGAAAAATATCCTGACCCAGAATCGGCGCTGGTTCTCGCGGGTGAGGCAAGCCTGGATGCGACTTGGCCACTTACCTCGCTGGGAGTGCCGAGTATTCGGATGCTACACAACCACTTTATCGTGTTTCCCATGGATGAATTACGCAAATCGCCCCTCGCCGATCTTGCTAATCCCAATCTTACCGACGGCGGTCAGCACAGTTTATTCCAGGCTTATATGAGCACGGTCTATCGCGAATTCTTCAGTACGGCCCTTACACTGGAGATTCTACAACCGATTGATACCGCGTCCTCACGCTTGGAACTCACCGGTTACCCTCAGGGCTTACCCTGTTGGGAGATTCGAGGTGGTGTGGAGGCTTTGAAAGATGTTAGGTTCTGGAAGGAATATGATGCTCTATTGATGGGCTTCCTCGATTTTTATCGGACTTTCTTCTCCCAGGTTTCGACCCGTAATTCCCAACCACCAAAAAATCTCTACTTTCCCAATCAGGTTGAGAACATTCTGCTTTTCAATAACGATTTCCTCAGAACGACAAAGAAAGTCCGAGATCGTTGTATTGTTGATGCACGCTACGCCAATGCTATTCGTTGGCAGCCAGCCTTCAAGCAGCTTATTTACCGTAACGAGAAAGGAAAACTGATCGTTACCATCAGTCAGAATTCGATTGGCAATGCCATAACCGAATTACTCGGCGTAGTAGTCAAACGAGTATCCGACGCAGCAGAGTATGAAAGATCTGAACAATCATTGATCGAAAAGCTGTTAGAGGTGAGGGGGCGCCTGGTTGATGCCGATCTGGGAGAAGGCATCGCTACCGCTCACTGGTCAGCGCGATAATATTTTTTGGTGCACAAATGAAGAAAGGGCAATTACTGGTTGTAGAAGACGAACCGATTAGCCTGGAACTATTGGTTGGGAAATTAACCTCAGAAGGTTACGAGGTTGACAGCGCTACGACCGGTGAGGATGCCTGGCGTCTATTTTCGTCAGCACCAGAACGTTATCACGCAGTGTTGCTCGATCGGATACTGCCAGACATGGATGCGATTGAGATCCTGCATCGGATCAAGGCTGATTTAAGTCCGCATAACGTTCCAGTGATTATGCAGACGGCAATGACGAGCAATGCTGACATCACCAAAAGCCTGCGTGCTGGGGCCTATTATTACATAACGAAACCATTTTCCGTTGATACCTTATTGGCGGTAGTCGGCGCTGCCGTAGCGGATCGTCAGCGGCTCCTTGCTCTTCAAAAAAAGGTACGACAAACTAAACACGCATTGTACTTTCTCAGCAAAGCAGAATTTGTATTTTCTTCTCTCGAGGAGGCAGGGATGATTGCTACCCTTATTGCCCATGTCTCCCCAAATCCAGAGCAAGTGGTGGTAGGACTTACTGAGCTGATGTTTAACGCAGTGGAACATGGCAACCTTGCTATTAGCTATCAGGAGAAATCCGAATTGCTGAAGAACGCGAAATTCAGTGAGGAAATCAATCGACGTCTTGCGCTACCTTTTTACGCGAAAAAACAAGCCACCCTCGATTTCCAGCGTACCGCCACGGAGGTACGCTTCTTGATTCGCGATCAAGGCACCGGTTTTGATTGGAAAAGTTATTTAGAAATCAGCCCAGAACGTGCCTTTGATACTCATGGGCGTGGTATCGCTATATCCAAAAGACTAAGCTTCGATCGACTCGAATATTTTGGTTGCGGTAACGAGGTGCTGGCGACGGTTATCATTTAGCCGGACTAGGTAACGATGGTTAATCTTTTTTGAGAGTATTTTTGATACACTATGCCTGTTGCAATTTTGATTTCGTTTCTATGCGTCATTCAGAATAAGGTTGCATATGGCAATATTGGTCATTCGGCAGTTATGGATGCAACGTAATTCCCTCAGGGACTGACGGAATCCAGTCACAGGGAAGTGAAGACTCAATTTGTTTATCTCCCTTGGAACCCTCTACGGCTTTAGCCGAATGGGTTTAGAATTTGGCGAATTCTCAGCACACGGTAACGTACTTTGGCTCAGGCAACCCGCAAGAAACCCAAGAAGGCGAGAATTATCTTCAAGTTCCAGCGCGGACTACGTGAAGCTGTGCTGTGGGCATGTATAGCCCTCGCTCTATACCTGCTACTGACTTTACTTACCTATAACCCTTCTGACCCCGGTTGGCTTCAAACGGCCCCTGCAGGGCGCCACTCCAACATGGGTGGGGTGATCGGGACCTATTTCGCTGATATCACCTTTCATTTCTTTGGCTATATGGGCTTTCTCCTGCCAATACTTCTACTCTACGGTGGCTGGCTGTTCTACCGCGGCACCGATGATACGGCTGGAAGTAGTTTTCATCCCGCTAACGTACCTCTAAGCATTATCGGGCTGCTACTAATCTTTCTGGCAGGGACAAGCCTGGCTACCCTACAGGCCGTTAAACCGTGGTGGTGTGCGGCCCCTGTCTACTACGGCGTCCAGAGCTGTGGTGCGGGTGGTGTGCTGGGCGAGTTGGCGGGAGTGAAATTGGTCTGGTCGTTAGGATATGGAGAGGCAAACCTCTTTTTACTCGGGCTACTGTTCGCTGGGGTGACCTTATTCACCGGTGTCTCTTGGGCAGGGCTCGCAGAGTGGCTAGGACGATTCACTTGCCGATTCACTGATGGATGGGAGAAATATCTACATCAAATCGTTTCTTGGGTCGTTGAAACCCACCAACAACGAACAACACGTCAGTCTGCTAAAGCCTCTGCCGTAGAGGACCTTCCATCCCGTCAGGGAGATGTGCGGATCGAACCGTCTATGGGGGATATCAAGGGGGGAATCGACGTTCCTTCTCCGCCTGAATCACTCGCGAGGCCGGTTACGCCATCCGCTTCCCCCCCAATGTTTCAGACGCTGGAAAAGTCGGCTGAAGTAGCGTCAGTACTCCAAACAGGTCACAACACCCGTTCCGATCGTAAGCAGGGTTGCAACGATTACCCCACTACTGTCCCAACAGCCATCGAAACGAATGACGGAGCCCCTCTCGCCGGGACCTTATTGGAGAGGTCGCCCTCGCAAGCACTCTCCACAACCATCCACCCGCTGGCAAGACCGGTTATTAGCGCAACGGTAGCGCCTCCCCCGACACCTCGCTTGATCGAGGATCCGGTTGCGGCATCGCCAGATCTTTCTGGCGAGGATGAAGCAGTCACACTGCCACTATTACCTCCTGCCTCTCCCCCTGTGAATACTGTTCAAGTACGAGCGGAACGCGAACAGCCGTCGTTGGCATCCCCGCAATCTTTGCCGCCATCACCCTTGCCGCAGCCTCAACCTCTGGTACCACCAGCGCCACCACTAGCGCCACCACCAGCGCCAATACCAGCGCCAATACCGGCGCCAGCGCCAACGCCTCCACCAGTTCGGCCTGCGTCGCCACCGGTGGTAGTGGCACCACGGGAGACCCGAGCACCCATTCCTTCCCCACCTCCTCAGCGTTCTTCGGATCCAATAACTGAAGTAATGCCACCGTCCTTGGGGTTACTCGATAGTACAGTCACTAAACGTTCCACGTCACCAGAGGTTCTGGAGCACCTCTCACGCCTAGTTGAGGCCCGCCTTGCAGACTTTAATGTCGAAGTAAAGGTCGTTGGATACCAATCTGGCCCGGTGGTTACACGTTTTGAGCTACAACCTGCCCCTGGGGTAAAGGTTAGTCAAATTACGAACTTGTCTAAGGATGTGGCGCGTTCGTTGTCTGTTGTGAGTGTTCGAGTGGTGGAAGTGATTCCAGGTCGACCCACGGTGGGTCTGGAAATTCCCAACGATCAACGCGAGATCGTACGTTTGGGCGAGGTTCTACGCGCTCCAGAATATGAACAGTGCGAGCATATTCTTCCCCTTACTTTGGGTAAGGATATCGGCGGCAAACCAGTGGTTGTGGACCTTCAACGCATGCCCCACCTGTTAGTCGCGGGAACTACCGGTTCCGGTAAATCGGTGGGAATGAATGCCATGGTGTTGAGCCTACTCTACAAGCTTCAACCCTCGCAGGTACGCCTCATCATGGTGGACCCAAAGATGTTGGAGCTGTCTGTCTATCAGGGGATTCCTCATCTGCTTACCCCAGTAGTAACGGACATGAAGGAGGCAGCCAATGCCCTGCGGTGGTGTGTGGCAGAAATGGATCAACGTTATCGGTTGATGGCTTCTCTAGGGGTACGCAACATCGCTGGTTTCAACCGTAAAGTGAGCGACGCAATTACAGATGGGTTTCCCCTCATGGATTCGTTACGTTCGCCTGAACTTGAACCCTTGCCTTTAGTGGTATTGCCCTACATTGTGGTTCTCATCGACGAGCTGGCTGATTTGATGATGGTGGTGGGAAAAAAGGTGGAGGAACTTATTGCGCGCCTGGCCCAAAAGGCTCGCGCCTCCGGTATCCACCTGATTATTGCCACTCAGCGCCCATCGGTTGATGTAATCACGGGTCTAATCAAGGCCAATATTCCTACGCGCATCTCTTTCCAAGTCTCCTCCCGAATAGATTCTCGCACTATTCTCGACCAACAAGGGGCGGAACAATTGCTGGGCCACGGCGATATGCTCTACCTGCCCCCAGGTTCCGGGATCCCTATTCGAGTCCATGGGGCCTTCGTCTCAGATCAAGAGGTACACCGAGTAGCGGAAGACCTAAAGAAGCGAGGTGCCCCCGACTATATCGACGATGTACTACGAGGTGGTCCAGTGGAAGGCGATAGCGGCAGCAGTAGCGGTACTAGTAGCGGCGGAGAGCCCGATGGTAATCCGGAAGACGACCCACTTTTTGAAGAAGCGCAACGCATCGTTGTTGAGACCCGTCGTGCTTCAGTTTCTGGCATTCAGCGTCGTCTCAAGATTGGCTACAACCGAGCTGCCCGACTGGTGGAAGTGATGGAGCGCAATGGCGTAGTAGGTCCCCTACAGTCCAATGGTGCCCGTGAGGTCCTGAAACCAGCACCAGCATCAGAAGATTGAACGTTGCTACTTATCCCTTCTTACTGCAATCCCTCTTCCGAAAGAAGAGATGCTTATTTTATTGTCCGCCATATGGGTGGCAACTTGTATTAATTATCATGGGGCACTGATTCGTTATGCATCGCACTATCCATTCGTATTCAGTATTTCTACTGCTGGTTATATTTTCTGCCACGGAATGGAATTTTGCACAAGCACAGGTTAGTGACTCTCTGCATACTTTTCTGGAGGGCCTACGTAATTTGCGTGCGGATTTCCAACAAACCGAGTACGACGAACATCACAACGAGGTACGCCAGAGCCAAGGAACCCTACATCTACAACGACCAGGACGTTTTCGCTGGGAATATCAAGTGCCTTACCTTCAGACCATCGTTTCCGATGGTACGCAAGTCTGGTTTTACGATCCGGACTTGGAACAGGTAACTGTTAAGCCCTATAACCGTGCATTGGCCAACAGTCCTGCCTTATTATTAAGTTCTGATGAACCCCTAGAACACAACTTTCAGCTAGTAGAGACGGGAGATCGATCGGATCTGCAATGGATCGAGTTACGTCCTAAAACTCCCGATGCTGGTTTCGTAAAGGCAGAACTCGGTTTTATGGGAAAGGAATTGCGCGCCATGGATCTGATCGATAATTTCGGCCAAACAACGAATTTGAAGTTCTCCAACCTTCAACGCAATATTCCCATGCCCGCAGATTCCTTTCGATTTTATCCACCACCCGGGGTGGACGTCATAGGCAAGGAACGTTAACCGGTTTTATTACTTCAAACTCCCCTCTCCTTCGGGAGAGGGGCTGGAGTGAGGGCGTAGCTGGGCAAGTGTCACCTATAACGTGCAGATTAATGGTTTACGTTGATCGCGTAGACAGCCACTTAACGAATAATACCTCGGGTTGCCTTCGATAGTGTATCTACGAACAATCCCACCTCAGGGCATTCCTCCGTCATCTCTCGGAGACGAGCAATTGCTTGCTCTAGAGAAAATCCTGAGCGATAAATGACCTTGTAGGCTTGACGGAGCTTGCGCAAAGTTTCTGGAGAAAATCCACGACGTCGGAGCCCTTCCGTGTTAAGACCATGGGGACGAGCCATATGGCCAGAGACCAATATATAGGGAGGTACGTCCTGAGCAATAACGCTCCCAAAGGCAGTAAAGCAATGAACCCCTAAGGAGCAAAATTGGTGGACCAGGGTAAAACCCCCAAGGATGGCCCAATCCCCCACGTTAACGTGGCCGGCGAGAGATGCAGCATTCGCAAAGATGGTATGATTGCCAATCTGGCAGTCGTGGGCAATATGGACGTAGGCCATAATCCAATTGTCATCCCCAATTCGGGTAACGCCTCCTCCTTGGACCGTGCCGCGATTGATAGTGCAATACTCTCGAATGGTGTTACCGTCACCAATGTGGAGTTCCGTGGGCTCGCCTTGATATTTTTTGTCTTGGGGGCCTTCGCCGATAGAAGTAAATTGGAAGATATGATTATCGCGTCCAATGCGAGTGGGTCCCTGAATCACGGAATGAGGACCGATCCGAGTACCAGCCCCAATCTCTACACCAGGACCAACAATGGTGTAGGGACCAATAACTACATCTGAGGCCAATGAGGCCCCAGGATCTATTACCGCACGCGGATCGATCAAGACGCCTTTCCTCCGGGGATAGGCAGACTGGGAGGCTCGATCTCCCGTTCAGCGCACATCATTTCGGCGCTGGCCACCACTTTTCCATCGACTTTAGCCTCACCTCGAAACTTCCAGACTCCTCTCATAGTACGGAGTACTTCCACCTCTAATATCATCTGGTCGCCGGGTTCCACGGGTTGCTTGAAACGCGCTTTGTCCACGCCCACGAAGTAATACAACGAGCGTTCGCTGGGAAGGGTTCCCGTGGAAAGAAATGCGAGGATACCGGTGGCCTGGGCAATTGCCTCTAGGATCAACACCCCTGGCATCACGGGCCGGAATGGAAAATGTCCCTGAAAGAAAGGCTCGTTGATAGTGACATTCTTGATGGCGCGTAAGGATTTGCCTGGATCGTAATCGAGCACACGATCGACGAGCAAGAACGGATAACGGTGCGGCAAATGCTTGAGCACCTGATGAATATCGAGGGCGTTTAAAGACCTACCGTTTGAGTCAGTCACCAAAGTCTCCGAGAAATCTCAGCGATTGGGCCGAGAGAAATTCATGGCGCTTTTTTTAGGAACGTTGCCAATTGTTGTTCCACGGCTCGCAAACGACGAGCCATCGCATCGAGATGATGAAAACGAGCGACATTACGTAACCACTGTCGGTTCGGTTCGACGGGAAGGTTGGAGGAATAAACGCCAGGTTCGGTAATAGGCTGGACGACCATGCTCATGGCAGTAATATGAACATCGTCGCAAATCTCCAAATGTCCTGAAATTCCCACCGCACCGGCAATCGTACAGCGGCGGCCAATACGAGCACTCCCCGCAATTCCGACGCAACCAGCAATGGCGGTATGGGCACCGATGTGGCAATTGTGGGCGATCTGAACCTGGTTGTCGATTCGAACATCTTCCTCAATCACCGTATCTTCCAGAGCCCCGCGGTCCACGGTAGTGTTAGCACCAATTTCGACATCATCACCGATAATTACGCCACCTACCTGCGGAATTTTAAACCAGCGTTCCCCCTCCCGAGCCAAGCCGAAACCATCGCTGCCAATTACAGAGCCAGGATGGAGAATGACCCGTGCGCCAATACGCACACCGTGGCAGACAGTGACATTGGCCACCAAACGACTTTCTGGTCCAATTCGACTTTCCGCACCCACCACACAACTCGGACCAATGACTACCCCCCACTCGATTTTAACACCCGCTTCTACTATGGACAGTGGGCCGATCCAGGCGCTTTTATCTATTTCTGCGCTGGGGTCAATTACCGCAGTGGGGTGTACGCCTTGCAGAGGGGGCGGACTGGGATTCAGGATCGTTACCGCTTTGGCAAAGGCGAGATACGGATTCTCGCTCACCAAGGCAGGGACTGGGCATTGGGCCAAATCCTCAGGACCAAGGATCACTGCAGCGGCCTGGGTATCTGCCAAGTAGCGACGATAGCGCGGATTGGAGAGAAAACCCAAATCTCCCGGACCAGCGCTAGTTAAAGTTGTAATTCGGTGAATGGGAATAGTCGTATCACCGCGGAACGTAGCGCCCACCCGCTGCGCCAATTCACCCAAGGTTAGCCCCATTTGACCACTCTCCCTTGGTAGCTTGATGTCATTTCATGGATTTAAGTTGTTCCAGCACCCTTCCCGTAACATCGACTCGATCACTGGCATAGACGACTCCGGCGGTAAGGATGAGATCGAATTTTTCAGCACGTGCCAGGTCTCGGATGACATCTCCTACCTGGCGGTTGAGGCTGGCAAGTTCTTCGTTGCGACGAATGGTCAAATCCTCACGGAATTCATCAGTAGTGCGTTTGATGTCGCGACGCCGAGCGAGGATATCACGTTCGATCTTGGCACGCTGGGTGTCGCTCATGGTGGCACCGTCACGTTCGATCTGATCCTCGAGTTTTTTGAGATCTCGTTGACCGGTAAGCAGCTCTTTTTCCCGAGGCGAAAACTCATGCTCGAATTTCTTGCGAAGAGCATCCAGTTGTGGCGCTTCTTCTTCAATCCGCGTCATATTGACAAAACCAATCTTAGTCTCCGCAGCAACCGGCGGGACGGACATCAATAACCCGGCAGTGAATACCGAGAGCAATAGATAAGGCCGTTTCAAATGTGACCTCCGAACTTGTTTAGAATTCCACTCGCCATGTACAGAGCGATAAATTTAGAAAGATGTACCGATGGTGAATTGGAACATCTGCCGCTCGTCTCTTGGCAGAGAATTAAGTGCCTTAGCAAGACTAAAGACTAATGGCCCCAGGGGGGACTGCCAGTTGGCGGAAATGCCGGCAGTATAACGCAATTGCCCAGCATCGAATTTTTCGTCGATGCCGTAGACGTTGCCGAAATCCACAAAACCGCTCATGCGCACCTGTTTATTGTCTTTAGCAAAAGGCGCCGGAAACAGGACGTCTGCCCCGCCCACTAGGCGCAGATCGCCTCCCAGTGGTCGACCATCCGACAGACTACCAGATTGATTGACCTTAGGACCTAAGGTGTTGTCTCGGAAGCCGCGCACGGAGGTGGCACCACCCGCATAAAAGCGGTCGAAAAAGGGTAGTGAGCCTTGACTCTTGCCCCAACCCGCACCGTAGCCGAGTTCCCCCCGCAGCAGCAAGGTAACGCTGTCAGTGATGGGTTGATACCAGTGGTGACGATATTCCAACTTGTAATAGTCCAGGGCACTGCCTGGTACCGTCGTTTCGAGGGAAGCATATTGCCACACGCCGCGGTCGGGGAAGATGGCCCGGTTGCGAGTATCGTGAGCCCATGCACTGGTAAGCTTGACATCACCAAAGATATGACCGTTATCCATCAAGTATTGGCTGTAGACATTAGGGGTACTCTCAGTTTGCGTAATTTTATAATTGTCATAGCCTATTCCGAAACGGATACCGTCGAATTCGTTGATGGGTACTCCGAAGGAAATGCTGGTGCCATAGGCATCAGCGGTATAGGCCGCAAGATTGGCTTGGGCGGCATCAGTAGATCGGTCGTACAAGCTGATGGTGCGACTAATACCATCTGCTGTCCAATAGGGATCGGTGTAGGAAACACTGTAGATGCGGGTAATTTGACTATTGTTGAAGGATGCAACGACACGATTGCCAGTACCCATGAAATTGTCCTGATTGACGCTTGCGCTCAGGATTACGCCTTGGGTTTGCCCATACCCAATCCCCGCCATAATGCTGCCGGAAGGACGCTCAGTGACATTAAAATTTACGTCCATCAGATCCGGCGCTCCTTTTACTGCCGGGGTTTGCATATTCACCTCGTCAAAAAAGCCCAGGCGATCCAGTCGGGTGCGAGAGCGTTTGAGCTTACCCGCATCAACCATTGCCGCTTCCATCTGACGCATCTCTCGACGCAATACGACATCTGAAGTCTTAGCGTTTCCGGAGAAATGGATGCGATTCACGTAGACCCGTTTTCCAGGATCTATGAAGAATGTCAGAGATACCTGGCGGGTATTCTTATCCAGCTCGGGCACAGGATTGATATTTGCAAAGGCATAACCTTCCTCACCCAAACGATCGCTGATGGCAGTCGCGGCATCGGTGACCTTACGCCGTGAAAACACATCACCGGAATTTAGTTTAAGTAACTCACGTAGTTTCTCTTCCGACACAATTAAGTTGCCGGAGAGCTTAATCTCTTTGAAGGTATAGGCATCACCTTCGGTGAGATTGAGCGTGACATAGACATCTTTCTTGTCGGGAGTGAGCGAGACCTGCGTGGAATCAATAGTGAAATTGAGATACCCTCGGTCCAGGTACCACGAACGCAAGGTTTCCAGATCAGCTGCTAGTTTGGCTTTAGAATACTGATCGTCCTTTGTCAGCCATGACCACCAGCCTCCCGTATCTAGATCCATCTGTTTACGCAATACTTTATCAGAGAAGGCATGGTTGCCGACCAAGGCGATGTGGTGAATACGTGCCGCATGACCCTCGTTAATAGTGATGGTGATCCCGACCCGATTTCGCTCCAACGGAGTTGCGGTAGTCTGGATCTTGACGGCATATTTTCCGCGGCCAAAATACTGGCGTTGCAATTCTTGTTCTACGCGTGCGAGCAGGGATCGATTGAAAACTTGCCCTTCCACTAATCCGGTATCCTTGAGGGCGCTTTTGAGCTTGTCGGTCTCGATTTCTCGGTTGCCGGAAAATTCCACGCTAGCAATGGCAGGACGTTCTACTACGGCCACCACCAACAGGTCATTCTCTCGCTCCAAACGTACATCCTGAAAGAATCCGGTTTTGAACAATGCACGAATAGCAGCGGCAGAACCAATGCTATCGATTCGATCGCCGACCTTGAGGGGGAGATAATTAAAGACAGTACCCGGTGCGATGCGTTGCAACCCCTCGATACGAATATCACGAATGGTAAAGGGGTTAGTCCCCGCCAGTGCTGGGGTGGTTGCCCAAAGGATTGCCAACAATAGCAACCATCGGATCGGGGCAGATCTCATCCAAATCTCCGAGAGACCCCACCCTTCGGGGCGGGGAGGAAAGGAGACGGTTTTTCAACCGTCCGTTAAAAACGCCGGTCTTTCCCGGCGACTCGTAAGAGGCCGATAATTTCTAAGATACGAAAAGTCGGGTTAAATCATTGAACACGGCAAGAGTCATCAGGCCAAGGAGGAGCGCGGTACCCAACTTCTGTCCCCACAAGAAGAGCCACTCTGGGAGGGGTCTCCCAATGATCAGTTCGATAAGGTAGTAGAGGAGGTGACCCCCATCCAAAACCGGGATGGGAAGCAGGTTAAGAATCCCAAGACTCAGGCTTATCAGACCGAGGAAGGCAAGGAACGGGGCAAGACCAACGGCTGCTGATTTTCCGGCAAGTTGCGCGATACTGATGGGACCTGAGATGTTATCTACCGATGCCTCACCCTCTACCATCTTACCTAGCAGACGTAAGGTAAGGACCGACATCTCCCACACCTTGAACACCGCAGCTCCCAGCGCCTCTCCCGGCGGATAACGTAGCTCCGCACGCAGATGTTCACCGTACCCATCAGGGATGCGAACTGAGGCCCCTATCCGTCCTACTATCTTCCCCTGGGGGCCTGCTTGGGAGGTAGGCACTAGGGTCAACGTTCGGTGTCCACCCGCACGATCCACCTCGACCCGAACAGTCTGCCCAGGATGAGTGCGTACATATTCTACCCATTGATCCCAATACTCGATGGGCTGCTCATCGGCAGCCCGTATCTGGTCACCTGGTTCGAAACCCGCTTTGGACGCTGCTCCGCCTGGCTCTACCGTGTCCAGCACTGGTGTTATGGGGAAACGGCCAGGATGAAAGCCCAAATCACGCAAGGCTGTGCCCGGTTCGCCGAGCATCATCCCTTCCACATCCAGATTTCGAACGTGGTGCTTGTCCGACGAGTCTACTGTCTCCAGGCGAACTGATTCCTGATCCAAGGACTTCTGGAGCAGGGCAATGGTAACCGCTTCCCAGGTAGGGGTTGAATACCCCTCTATCGATATGATTTCTTCGCCTGCGACAAACCCCGCCCGTGCTGCGGGGGTTCCAAGATCCACAGCCCCCAACAGCGGTCGTACCCCGGTAACCCCGAGGATGAACATCAGCCAATAGGCAACTACCGCAAACAATAAGTTGGCGATCGGACCTGCTACTACAATGGCCATTCGTCGGCTGACTTTCTGGCGATTAAAGGCACGATTGACCTCACTAGGGTCAACCGGGGCCTCCGTTTCGTCCAGCATCG
>Ga0268283_1001203_pt1 | contig 13032 bp, 14 predicted proteins | sample saktaG_13_FD_190140 | JGI IMG/M metagenome (GOLD analysis project Ga0268283, IMG submission 190140) | Saline water microbial communities from Sakinaw Lake, British Columbia, Canada - sak_2013_06_06_36m | ecosystem: Environmental > Aquatic > Non-marine Saline and Alkaline > Saline ... | reverse complement strand
TCAAGGTGAATTGTTTGATGAATTTGTTGAAGCCAAACTAATCAATCCTACATTTATTACCCACTATCCTGTTGAAATTTCACCGCTGGCACGTCGAAATGATGAGCGACCTGAACTGACTGACCGTTTTGAACTCTTTATCGCAGGTCGTGAAATCGCCAATGCCTTTAGTGAGCTTAATGACCCTATCGATCAGTTAGAGCGCTTCAACGGACAAATGGCTGCCAAAGAGTGCGGAGATGATGAAGCCCACGAGATGGATGAAGATTTCGTAACCGCCCTTTCGTATGGAATGGCACCCACAGCAGGTCAAGGTATCGGAATCGATCGTCTGGTCATGATGCTGACCAATCAGCATTCAATTCGGGATGTATTGCTTTTCCCTGCTATGAAACCCCAAAATAACAATCTTAACAACGGAGAACCCAATGAGCTTTCTTAAAGAATACGACAACGAAATTTTCACCCTATGTGAGCAAGAGCTTGAGCGTCAAACCGACCATTTAGAGATGATTGCCTCTGAAAACTTTACCCTTCCAGCGGTTATGGAAGCTATGGGAAGCGTATTTACGAACAAATATGCTGAAGGTTATCCGGCTAAACGTTATTACGGCGGATGCGAATACGCGGATGGTGTTGAGCAACTGGCAATTGACCGCGCATGTGAACTTTTTGGATGTAACTATGCAAACGTTCAACCCCATTCAGGTTCGTCTGCAAACGGTGCAGTGTATGCTGCATTATTGCAAGCAGGTGATAAATTATTGGGTATGGATCTAAGCCACGGTGGACACTTGACACACGGTTCAAAGGTCAGTTTTTCCGGTAAAAACTATCACAGTTTTTCATACGGCGTAGAACTTGATGGTCGAATCAACTATGAGCGTGTCTTGGACATTGCCAAAATCGTCCAGCCAAAAATCATCGTTTGTGGTGCTTCTGCGTATGCACGTGAAATCGATTTTGCGAAGTTTCGTGAAATCGCTGATGCGGTTGGGGCAATTTTATTTGCCGACATCGCACACATTGCAGGTCTCGTGTGTGCGGGCGAACACCCAAGTCCGTTCCCTCATGCACATATTGTGACAACTACCACACACAAAACCCTTGCCGGACCACGCGGCGGTATGATTATGACCAATGATGAAGATATTGCCAAAAAAATCAATTCAGCTATCTTCCCAGCACTTCAAGGCGGACCATTGGTTCATGTTATTGCTGCAAAAGCCGTCGGATTTAAATTCAATCTCTCACCTGAGTGGAAAGTCTACGCTAAGCAAGTCAAAGCCAATGCGGCAGTACTTGCGGATGTATTAATCAAGCGCGGGTACGACATTGTCAGCGGTGGAACCGACAATCACCTTATTTTGGTCTCTTTCTTGAATAAATCATTTAGCGGTAAAGAAGCCGATGCAGCCCTTGGACGTGCAGGAATTACAGTCAATAAAAATACCGTTCCGGGTGAAACACGTTCACCGTTTGTCACTTCAGGTATCCGTATCGGAAGCCCGGCCCTCACGTCACGCGGGATGAAAGAAAAAGAGTTTGAAATCATTGCCAATAAAATTGCTGATGTTTTGGATGATATCGAAAATGAAGAAAATCAAAAAGCCATTAAAGAAGAGTTAAAAGCCCTTGCGCGTGGATTTATCATTTATACGCAATCAACTTATTAATTTATCTGTACTCTTTACCTAAATGGTGAGAGTATAAAAGGGAATACTGCCTATGACATCAATGGACATGAAACTTATAAAAATGCTCTCCGACCATTATTGGCTTAAACACGATGCTATGGTGAATAAAGTTGAGTTCAAAGGACGTACTTTTTATAATAAATATGAAAAGATACCTAAACCACTAACCCAAACACTCATCGATCAGCATCTCAAAAAACAAATCACTCTTGCGCACTCTCTTATCAATCAGTTTGGTAAAGTAGAAAATATTGTTATTGATTACAACGGTACCGATACGCAACGCTTCTATCATAAGGCACAATTATTGCTTAGAGAAGAGGGATTTATTAATTTTACCGCTTTTGAAACCAAAACGCCGGGACATTTGCATGTGTATATCCATAAAGGACACACAACATTGCAAGAAGCGATTCAATTGGGTAAGATGCTTTCATTGAAACTTGCTGCCAAACAGCCAAAGCAGTGGCGAATGTTCCCAGCGGATGATTTACCGTCGGAATACAACATTTTAAACCTACCCTACGAAGTCTACGCCAAAGAGCGTGGTGCTTCGTGGTCAAAGCACCTATAGGAGAACACCATGGAAGAAAAAAACGAACTTAACGACATTATTCTAAATAAAGGCGGTTCAAGCTCAGGAAGCAAAAAACTGCTGCTGGCAATTGCGACATTGACCCTTATTCTTATCATTGTATTGGTCATTATGAACTCACTCAAAAATGATGAAGTTCAAAAAGCTCCTCAAGCAATTCTACCACCGGCTCCAAGTGCACCAACAGAAATCATCAATGACCCACTCTTTGAACCTGTAGAAGTCATTCAAGAGGGCAATGAAAGCGTAAAAACACAGACCTTAGATCAAGTGGCACAAAAAATCAAAGAAGAGTCTCTGCAAAATACACCTTCCAATACACCGGCTGTTGTACCAACTGCTGCAACGCCTGTAAAAACAACGGTTCAATCTGCACCTATTGCAAAAACAGTATCCGTTCCAGCCGCTCAAAAAATTACTCCAGAGCCTAAGCCCATTGCTCAAAAAGTCGTCGTCCAACCTACTATTGCAAAAGTGCAAAAAGTTGAACCAAAAACTGTAGAAGCAGCACCGGTAAAAGAAGAAGCTAAAAAAGTGATTCAACCAAAAATAGTTCCTAAAGCCACTCCAGTGGTAAAAGCTCCCGAAACAACTGTTCCAGCAGCAAAAACAGCTGAAATAAAACCTGAAGTTAAAACCGCACCAGCAACCAATAGCGGTGCAATCTATTATGTGCAAGTGGGTTCATTCTCCAAAGAGCCTAGCAAGGTCCTAATAGATCGTTTGAATGCCAGTGGAATGAAATATACTGCTCAAAAAACAGGTGAAACAACCAAAATTTTAGTGGGACCATTCCAAGGGGAAAAAGCTGTCCAAGATGCTATGAGCAACATTCGCCAAAACATCGAAGCAAAAGCGTTTAAGATAAAGGGATAATGTGATCCATTCTCACCGCTTCACTCTCGACCAATTTGCCCCTATAGCTGTCTATGAAAAGCTTAAAAAACTTTTTCCGGATGAGATCTCGTTTTTGCTTGAAAGTGCGGGTAATAGTAACGGGAATTACACTATTATCGCACTTGGGGCTCGTGAGCGCCTTCGCTATGAAGATTCTTTAACCCACTATACCAATGCAAACCAAGAAATTACCATTTCTTCAGAGTCCCCTTTTGTCTTTTTAAAACACTATTACAGTACTATTGATCATGCTTATTATCGTACCAAAGCAAAAGAGCTGGATGTTGGCTACATTGATGGATTTATTGGCTACATCGGTTACGATATGGTTCAGGTCTTTGAACCTACTCTAAAAACTCATATGTCTTCTCTTAAAGATCAGACTCATATTCCTGATATGGATTTGATTTTACCAAAGCTGGTGGCGGTTGTCTCTCATAAACACTCTACCATTACTCTTATCAGTGCTTTATCGGCGTTTCAGGACCAATTTTTAACTTTGGAAAATACTCTTAAATCACTTTACCACTATACTCCACTCGTACCCATTCAAAATGACCTTGGCGGAGATTTTATCCATACGAAATCACACTTTTTTGAGATGATTGATGCCTCAAAAGAGATGATTCGAAGCGGTGATGTTTTCCAAATTTTAATGACCAATCGCTATATTCGAAATGCTACCGTTGATCCTTTTAGTTTTTACCGTGTTTTACGGATAAAAAACCCTTCTCCGTATATGTATTTGATGGAGTACGGTAATTTCAGCATTGTTGGAAGTTCTCCTGAGGTTATGGTACGTCTAAGTGAAGGGGACATATTATTACGCCCAATCGCCGGAACACGTAAACGCGGTGGCAGTAAGCAACGCGATGCCCAACTCGAAGAAGAACTGCTATCCGACCCAAAAGAGCTGGCAGAACATCTAATGCTTATCGATCTTGGACGAAATGATGTCGGACGGGTTGCCGCAACGGGGACGGTACGGGTTGAAGAGATGATGCACGTGGAGCGTTATTCGCATGTCATGCATATCGTCTCCGATGTTCACGCGACACTACGTGAGGATAAAGATATGTTTGATCTCCTCGCGGCTACCTTCACTGCCGGAACGATGACGGGTGCTCCTAAAATTCGTTCCATGGAACTTATAGCACAACTTGAAGAAGTTAAAAGAGGTTTTTACAGCGGAACCATCGGCTATTTTGGTTTTGATGGCAATATGGACAGCGCCATTACCATTCGTACCGCCCTTATCAAAGAAAATCAGATTATTCTCCAAGCAGGAGCCGGTATCGTTGCCGACTCTGTCCATGAGCTCGAATATCTCGAAGTGACCAACAAACTCGGAGCACTCACAAGTACCCTTGAAGATTTGATCGATCCTTCATAATGAATATTTTTACCATCTTTGGTGACCCAGTAGGTCACTCCCGCTCACCGCTTATGCACAACACGGTTTTTAAAGCATTAGAGGTGGACGCTTGCTATACTCGTACCCATCTGAGTGATGGTGCAAAGTTACGTGATGTTTTTTTTGCCAAAGCTCTGTCTGGTGCAAATGTCACTGTCCCTCACAAAGAAACAGCCTATACTCAATGCGATGAAGTTCGCGGTATTGCCCAAGAAATAGGTACGGTTAATACCCTTATCCTAGAAAATGGTCGCTTAATCGGCTACAACACCGATGCCGATGGTTTTATTGCGGCGATTCAATCGTTTGGAAAACTCTCTACGGCATTGATTATCGGTGCAGGCGGGACAGCAAAAGCACTTGCCATTGCACTGCAACACCACTTCATCACCCCCACCATCCTTAATCGCTCTTACGGACGGTTGGAGTATTTTAAAGAAAAAGGGTTTGAAACGTATGACTGGGAAAAATTTATCCCCCGTTCTTTTGATCTCATCATAAACACAACCTCTGCGGGACTCACCGACAACGAATTACCCATACCGATAGAACTTCTCACCGCATTGCTTTCAACGTCTAAAGGGGCTATCGACGTGATTTACGGTAAAGAAACCCCATTTTTAGCTGAAGTTAAAAAAGCAAAGCTCCCCTTTAAAGATGGTTCAGATATGTTGTTGGAACAAGGGGTGATTGCGAATGCTCTCTTTTTAAAGAGTACTGTTTCAGTCCAGCAGATTCGACCTATCATGAAACGAAGCTTTTTGTATTAACGCGTTATAATAACGGATCTTAATCAAAAGGCTCACAATGTGCCGTTTCCATCAGGTCAACAAGGATGAAAAAATTCTTCTTCGCGATCAACTATTAGCGTATGCTGCATCAGTCGGCGGAAAAAACTCTTTTTTGAAACTTTTAGAAACCATTAAAAAGACAACTCCGAATCCATTGCTTTCCAAAACATCTCTCTTGCGATTCCCAAAAGGGATTATCAAATGGAATAAAACCATCCACCGTGATAACCTTACGCTTTTAAGCATACAGATGAAAAATCGTAGTGAAGAAAATCAAAATCTCATGGCTCCAAAAGAGCATAAAACCTATAAAAATGTCACCAATATGCTTCGAGCACTGGGAACATTGACATTTACCGTTATTATGAACACTGAAGCAGACGGAAAAGGGTTTGAAGTCAAAGCCTTTGAGATGCCTGATGAAAATACGACCCTTATGAATCCTTTCTTTGAAATTCTTTTTTTCTGTCCTGTAAACACCACTAAAAAATTGCTCAATTTTGAAGAAAAAGAGAGCACAGACCGCGTCGAAGAAGAAGAATAAATAAGTATGAAAATAGACGGACGTTTTTGGCTCACCAAAGAGAATCAAAGCTTTTTGGGCTCAGGGAGAGTAGAACTTCTGGAGTGGATTGACAAAACAGGTTCTATCAATGCCGCCGCAAAAGAGATGAAAATGAGCTACAAGGCGGCATGGGAGCGCATCAACGGGATGAACGCCCTAGCTGACCAACCTCTCATCGAACGCACTACCGGTGGACGTGGGGGAGGAGGGACAAAACTTACCCCCTACGCCCGTGAACTCATTGCAACATTCCATCGTTTGGGTGACCTTCATCGTCAATTTATCGACCGTTTTTCCGAAGCAGGCAACGACCCCGAACGCCTTGCCCGAATCCTAAGCCGAACCTTTCTCACCACGAGCGCACGAAACCAACTCCCAGCCACCATAACCTCCCTCAACGAAAATGGTCTCCATTCCACCCTTACACTCTCCCTCGCAGGTTCAGACACCCTCCTCTCTACTATCACGGCTAAATCGGTAGAAAATATGGGCTTGAGTGTCGGGTGTGATGTGTATGCCATTATTAAATCCAGTGATATAAAAATCAGCACATCGGCTCCATCTAATGGAGACAATAGCCTCTCAGGGATTATTGAAGGAATCGAACGTTCTGCCGAAAATATAGAAATTACCTTTCGACTTGACGGAGGAAGTCTCCTTGTCGCACTTGAAAAACACGATTCACTCCAAAACTTTCAAGTAGGTACTCGTGCCTTCGCCCTTATCTCACCGTTGCATATTATTATCGGACTTTAGAGCGTTTGTAACTTTTTTTAAGTTTATTTTTCTATAATACGTTATATCTTACAAAATATAACGTAAATGTCGCGTTTTTAAAAGAATGTTTTTTGCATTACTGTTTTTGTGATTATCGTTATATCAAAATAGACACAAAGGAAACCCAATGTTAACCTCTGCTCGTAATACCCTTTATGGAACGGTTGATTCAGTCATTACCGGTGCGGTAAATTCTGAACTTATCTTATCACTTGGCAATGAAAAAATCGTTGCTACCATCACCAATGAGTCGGTTAAAAACTTAGAAATGACGATCGGGTGCAGTGCCTATGCCCTTATCAAATCAAGCTCGATTATTTTGGCAAAAAATAAACCGTTGCGTATCAGCGCTCGCAATGTTTTGTGTGCAACGGTCTCAGAAGTGATTAAAGGTGCGGTCAATGCTGAGATCAGAATGACAATCGGAAATACAACCCTAACCTCGATTATTACCAATGAATCGTGTGAAGAACTGATGATGAAAAAAGGGGATGAAGTCTATGCGATATTCAAAGCCTCAAGTGTCATTATCGGAATGCTGTAAATAAAAGAAAATAAGGAAATTTCATGGACCCGTTAAAACTGATATTCGCCTCACTCGCTTTTGCTTCTACTCTTGCTGCCCAAACGATTACTGTTGCCGCTGCGGCCAATCTCAAATACGCTCTCGATGACATCGCAACGGTATTTACAAAAGAGACAGGAATCTATGTCAAAATCATCACTGGGGCTTCAGGTAAACTCACCCAGCAGATTATGAGCGGTGCACCGTATGATGCGTTTTTGTCTGCGGATGTCGAATATCCTGCAAAACTCGCACAAGCTGGATTAACAACCACCCCTGCTCAAGTTTATGCCTACGGTACGCTGATTTTATGGAGTGATACGGGTGTGGATCTCTCAAAAGGGGTTTCAATTCTAGCCGATCCATCTGTGAAAAGAATCGCTGTCGCCAATCCTAAAACAGCACCGTACGGTATTGAAGCGATGAACGCGATGAAATATTACAAAGTCACTGACGATGCTGCATCCAAAATCGTCACAGCTGAATCCATCTCTCAAGTTGGAGCCTACGTCACGACTAAAGCAGTGGATGTTGGATTTATGGCGAAATCAATCGTTCTCTCCCCTGAGATGAAAAATGTCGGTAAATGGGTCGAAGTGGATCCAAAATCGTACAACACAATTGATCAGGCAATGGTAGGACTCAAAAATGGTTCACCAGAAAATCAAATTGGCGCCAAAAAATTTATTCGCTTTATGTCTTCGGCAAAAGCACTAGCAATATTAAAAGAGAGTGGGTATTGCTTACCTGCTAAAAAATAAGGAGATATTATGACAAAACTTAGCATTACCACAGCACTACTTTTAGGAACAGCAGTATTCGCATCAGCAGCGGATGATTTAGTATCTGCATTTAAAGATGGGAAATTTGAAGGTCGAGTAAGAACTCAATATTTTGTAACCGATTGGGATATGCATGATGGTACGAATAAAGATGCGACCGCAACTGGATTTGCAGTTGGAGGAAGCCTTTTATATAAATCTTCTCCTTTATATGGTCTAAGTGTCGGAGCAGGTCTTTATACCACTCAAAATCCAGGTGGTTGGACGGAAGAAGATGACGGTCGTAACATGACGAATAAAGCTAAATTAAATGCAACAACCAGTGCTGATCTTTTTTTACGCGAAGGCTCAGGAGCTACTCCATTATCAGGTACAAATCCTAATTTTTTAGTTCCTTATGGTGAGGGGTATGCGGTACTGGCTCAATCGTATTTGCAGTATGACATTGCTAATTCCAAAGTCAAAGCAGGTCGTTTTTTAATGACTAATCCATGGATCACCCCTAATGATACAAAAATGATTCCAATCGCGATAGAAGGGGCAGAGATCATTTCTAACGATATTGGCAACACCCAAATTCAAGTCGATTATGCTGACAAAATCAAAGAGCGTGGGATGACCCATTTTGGAAATATGGCCGATACAGGTGATACACCTGATGACATCAAATCACATTACACAACTCTCTATCCCATTACAACGGGGACAGAAGGATCAGCAAGAACCGAAGGAGAAGCACCTAATGTAGTGATTGCAGGGATTACTAACAAATCAATCAATGGATTAGAACTACAAGGATGGGTAATGCATTGGCCCAATTTGGTCGATCAAGGGTTGATCGAAGCCAATTATGCACTCGAAGCAGGAGATGCAATCGTAAGTTTTGGCGGTCGATTTATCAAACAAAACGATAAGGGTGCGGGTGCAATTATCAAACCGTTAACGACAAGTAGTACAACAGGTAATGGCGATAATGATAACAGTATTGATTCATATCTATGGGCACTTCGTACTGTTGTCAATTATGGATCTGCATCCTTTCTCTTATCAATGTCTCATACGGATGATGGAGCGGACATGATCGCTCCTTGGCGTGGATTTTTAACCCAAGGTTATACTCGCAGTATGACTCAAACCGACTGGAATGCCAATACTGATGCGTATAAAGCGCAACTAAATAATGATCTTGGTCAATTCGTATCAGGGCTTAGTACCATGCTCAGTTATTCGATTTACAATCGTGACCCAAGTAAGACGCCCTATCAGAGTATGACAAATCGTGCATATCAAAATGGGGATACGACACAATGGAATCTTGATGTTCTTTACAAATGTTCCGGAAGTTTAAAAGGGTTAGAACTCTTTGCTCGATTTATGGATCAAAACAATGATGTCGACAAAACCAATGTGATTGGTGGCACTACTACAAATGTATTCGATTCATCCAACCGTGAAATGCGTTTGGAAGCGAACTATCGATTTTAGTCTTAGTACGAAGATTGCAGTATAATTAAAGAACCATTTAGGAGCCTTAATGTTTTTAGAATCGATCGACTTCGCGAAAATGTACCGTGAGCATAAAGCCACCACTGATTTCAAAAGTAAAACTAGTAGTGACTGGGATGAAAAGTCAGCCGATATGGCGGGATCCGTCATCAACAGCCCCTACGTAAACGATTTCATTTCCCGCATGAACATCACCGGAGACGAAGTCATTTTGGATATTGGATGCGGACCTGGAACATTAGCAATCCCTCTTGCCAAGCGGGTCAAAGAAGTAATTGCTATAGATTTCTCCGCACAGATGCTCGAAGAGCTAAAAGCCTATGCCGCGCGCGAAGGGATTACTAATATTAAAACATATCATATCGGTTGGGAGGATGATTGGAGCCACTTGCCTCAAGCTGATATCGTTGTAGCTTCCCGCTCAATGGAAGTTTCCGACATCGAAACCGCCCTCTCTAAAATGTCCTCACATGCGAGCAAAGCATGCTACCTCACCTACAAAGTAGGGGGAAGCTTCGTCGATATGAATATCCTAGACTTCATCGGCAAAAAAGTAAAAACCAAACCTGACTACTGGTATATCCCCATTATCCTCTATTCAAAAGGGTTCCTACCCCGCATCGATTACATCGAAACAGGACGAGGCAGTGTCAGAAGCAACACCGAAGAGGAGTTCGTCGAATCACTGCTTTGGAGTGTCCATGAGTTAAGCGATGAGCAACAGAGCAAAGCACGAGAATACTACCGTGAGATGATCGTAGGACAAAACCGCCCTCCCCGCGCAGTCAACTGGGCATTTATCGGATGGGAGACATCGATATGATTACTCTAAATGATTTTGAGCTTGAAGAACTCCTAGCTGAGGATGTTCCCTATGGTGATCTCACAACCGCAGCATTAGGAATTACACATCAACATGCTCGTATCACCTTTTCCACCCGTGATCGCCCCTTAGTCGCTTCGTGTACCGAAGAAGCAGTTCGATTATGCGGACTCTATGGATTAGAAATCAATGGTTTTGTCAAATCTGGTACCCTTATCCCACCCAAAAGCATCTTTTTAGAAGCACACGGCGAAGCGGGTAACATTCATCGCATCTGGAAAAGTGTCCAAAACCTCCTCGACTATGCAGGTGGTATCGCTACCTATACCCGAGAAGCTGTGTTATTAGCCCGTTCAATCAATCCCGACATCGTTATTGCTACCACCCGAAAAACCACCCCATTTACGAAAAAAATCGCCATCAAAGCGGTCGAATCAGGTGGAGGGGTAGCGCATCGTTTAGGACTCTCCGAATCAATCCTCGTGTTTGAATACCATCGCGTCTTTTTTCCAACGGGTGAAGCGTTTGCAGAAGTACTGAATAAAGCCAAAAAAGCAAATCCAGAAAAAAAGATCGTAATGGAAGTAGAGACATTAGAAGATGGATTGAAGTTTGCCTCTATGGGAGCCAATATTCTCCAACTCGAGAAAATGCCTCTCACAAAGCTCTCAGATGCAGTACGTTCTATACGTGAACAATTTCCTCATATCACCCTCATTGCTACAGGGGGAATCAGTACAAAAAACATTGCTGAATATGCCAGTACCGGAGTTGATATGATCGTCACCTCATCACCGTATAACGCACAAAGTGCCGATATCAAAGTAAAAATAGAGCCTTTATGAATATTTTACCCGCCACCATCACCGCACTCACAACATCCGAGCACCTCAGTATCCTCACCGTAGCAGTGGAGAACGATCCATTTCACCTCCTCCTCGCCGAAGCGTCTAATGCAGAGGATTTAATAGGGACAAATGTTACTTTGGCGTTCAAAGAGACTGAAGTAATCCTCTCCAAAGAGCCAATCAATACCACCGCCAACATTGGGCGTGCTACCGTGCAGAGAATCGAGAGGGGAATCGTATTGTCTCAAATCACCCTCCTCTATCATGAGACGATTATTACGGCTTTGGTTCCAACATTGACCTTTAATACTCTCGAAATAAACGAAGCTAACAAGGTATACTGGATGGTGCAACCTTCTGAAATTTCACTGCTGCGAGGCGCTAATGGAATCTGAATTCTTAACCACGATGGCGTTGACCTTTAAGCTTGCCGCCGTTACAACACTGATATTGCTTATTATTGCAATTCCCCTCGCCTCTTTTTTGGTCTTTAGTAAAGTGCGCTTCAAAAGTATTATAGAAACCATCGTCTCTATGCCTCTCGTATTGCCCCCATCGGTACTGGGGTTTTATCTCCTCCTTACCTTTAGCCCTGCTTCCATCATCGGGAGTTTTCTCACCCAACACGGAATCCGTTTGGCCTTTAGTTTCGAGGGATTGGTCATCGGGTCTGTTCTCTTTAGTTTGCCGTTTATGGTACACCCTATCCAATCAGCACTCTCCCAAGTCCCCATCTCCATCATCGAAGCTTCTTATACCCTTGGTAAATCTAAAATCGAAACAATGGTCAAAGTTATCCTCCCCACCATCCGTCATGGCTTGATTTCAGGAATCGTCCTTGCTTTTGCCCACACCGTCGGAGAGTTTGGAGTTATCCTAATGATTGGTGGAAATATCCCCGGAGAAACCCGTGTTGCCTCCATCGCCATCTATGACGAAGTCGAATCGTTAAACTACGCTATGGCACACCAATACGCCCTCACTCTCTTTGCTGTGACCTTTGCGATACTCCTCCTCGTCTACACCCTCAATAAAAAATCACTTGGGGGGATTCGATGATAATGGTCAATATTACCAAGCATCTCGATACTGCCGAAGGGGCACTGGATGCCGTATTTGAGCTTGAGATACACGATGGTGAGTTTCTGACTCTCTTTGGTCCCTCAGGGGCTGGTAAAACCACTTTGATGCGTCTAATTGCGGGACTAGAGACACCCGATAGCGGTATCATCAAAGTAGACGGTGAAGTGTGGTTTGATAGTCGTAAAAAAATCAATCTCCCACCTCAAAAACGGAGTATCGGATTTGTCTTCCAAGACTATGCTCTTTTTCCGACCATGAGTGTCAAAGATAACCTCCTCTTTGCTGCTGAGAATACAGAGCAACGACACAATGTTGATGAACTTTTGGAGCTTATCGAGCTTGCCAATCTAGCCCACCGTCTCCCCTCCACCCTCTCAGGAGGTCAAAAACAGCGGGTCGCCCTCGCACGTGCCTTGGTGCGCCATCCCAAAATTCTCCTACTGGATGAACCTCTCTCAGCACTCGACCCTTCCATGCGCCAAAAACTCCAAGACGAGCTTGCTTTAATCCATGAGCGTTTAGGTGTTACAACCCTACTCGTGAGCCACGACATCGCCGAAACGGTCAAGCTTTCTGATCGTCTCGCAGCAATCGAATTAGGACACATTAAACGCATTTGTACCCCAATGGAGTTTTTCTCTCCCCAAACACTAAGCGGTAAACTTCAACTTATTGGCGAGGTGTTAAAA
>Ga0268283_1001200_pt1 | contig 13048 bp, 11 predicted proteins | sample saktaG_13_FD_190140 | JGI IMG/M metagenome (GOLD analysis project Ga0268283, IMG submission 190140) | Saline water microbial communities from Sakinaw Lake, British Columbia, Canada - sak_2013_06_06_36m | ecosystem: Environmental > Aquatic > Non-marine Saline and Alkaline > Saline ... | reverse complement strand
CTAGGCTCCAGGGATGGTCAGGCTTCGATGCTTCCATGCAATCTGGATTCCGGCGGTCCCAAGCCGGAATGACGGCTGTGTCAACAGCATTGTCCCATAGGGGCGGGTTCCAAACCCGCCCGACAACCTACAACGCAACACGTTTATTATCTCCCGGTTCAAGGTCATTTTTCAGCACAATCCGAAAATGACCCAGTTAGCGGATTATAATGGTTGCACCCTGCGTCAACCCGCACACTTAGGCATCGATTCGTCCCCATGCGTTCCGCCCTCCAACACCCGATCTTTTCTTCACTGCTGTTCTTGGCGCTCTGGCAATCCTTGGCCTTGCTATTGGTTTCGCCCGCTTTGCCGACTCCGTGCGTGGTGTTCCACGCGCTTTACGGGGAAATTGCCTCCGGCCGGTTGCCCTACCATCTGGGAATAACGCTGGCTCGATTGCTGGTGAGTTTTGTATTGGCGATGGGCCTGGGTACGCTGGCCGGCATTTTTCTCGGGCAACATGAAAAACTAGACCGCTTTTTCGACAATTGGCTAGTCATATTCCTTAACGTCCCTGCATTGGTGACCATTATCCTTTGCTATGTCTGGTTTGGATTGACCGAGGCCGCAGCCATCACCGCCGTGGTGGCCAACAAACTACCCAACGTGGTGGTGACGGTGCGCGAAGGGGCGCGGGCCTTGGACCGCGACCTGCTGGAAATGGCCCAGGCCTATCGGTTTGGCCGTTGGAAAACCTTGCGCCATGTCATCTGGCCGCAATTGTTCCCCTACTTGATTGGGGCGTCACGCACCGGCATTGCGCTCATCTGGAAGATCATCCTGGTGGTTGAACTGCTGGGCCGCAGCAATGGCATGGGTTACCAATTGCACTTGTTTTTCCAGATGTTCAATGTCACCGGGATTCTGGCCTATACCATTGCCTTCGTGACCGTGATCCAATTAATCGAGGCACTGCTATTGAAACCTTTGGACCGCCACGCCAAACGGTGGCGCCGATGAGCAGAATCCTGATTGACATCCGCAACAAAGCCTATCCCGCCCGGCACGGCTCGGGCGAGCATCGGGCGATTGAAAACCTTCATATCGAATTAGGCGCGGGGGAGTTCGTTTGCTTGGTCGGCCCATCCGGGTGTGGCAAAACCACCTTATTGAATCTCATCGCCGGCTTGGACCGTCAATTTGAAGGGACCATCAAAACCGACGGGAAAGCGAAGACCCCTCGCATCGCCTATATGTTCCAGAACCCACGCCTGTTGCCCTGGCGCACGGTGCGGGAAAACATTGATCTGGCCTTGCCCGGCGGTCAAGATGGCAAGGCGGTTGATCATTTATTGGAAGTCATGGGTTTGTCCCAGTCGCAGGGCCAGTACCCGGAAAGGCTTTCTCTGGGAATGAGCCGACGTGTCGCCTTGGTGCGGGCTTTCGCCATCCAGCCCACGCTGTTGTTGATGGACGAGCCTTTTGTCTCGCTGGACGCGCCGACCGCACGCAGGGTGCGGCAATTGTTGATTAGGGTCTGGCTGGAACGCCCCCATACCGTGATGTTTGTCACCCACGATCTGCGCGAAGCCATTACCTTGGCTGACCGACTAGTCTTCCTCTCCGCACCGCCCACGACTTTGCTGCACGAAGTCGCGGTCGACATTCCGCGCCACGCACGCGAAGACGAAGCCGAAGTGGAAGCCTTCCGCAACCGTCTGATTTCAGGTCATCCCGAGATTAGCGCCCTGTTGTGATGGCTTAAAGTGCGCATGGGCCTATGGCTGGAGCGTCAAAGCTTGCTTTGACATCAAGGCGAAGCCTTGACGGATACGTTGCCAAAGCAAGCTTTGGCGCTCCAAACCCAATCCAGGCCAAAGCAAGCTTTGGCGCTCCATGCGTAACTCTTGTTAGTGTTGTCCTTGGGGCATGGCACCCAAGATCGCCTCGGCCAAGGCTAGGTTTTCGGCAATGACACTCTCGCTCAACCGGTTGATTTCTTCCAACCCAAGGCTTTCACGGAAGGCCGCATCGAGTTGTTGCGCGCTTGCCTGTAACAATGCCGCGCCCAAAGTGCCGGCCAAGCCTTTCAGGGTATGGGCAATCCGTTTGGCCGTGATGAGATCGCCTTCCGCCAAGGCGTTCCGCAAATCGGCCATGTCAGCCTTCTGCCTATCCGCAAACTTGGCAAGCAATCTTATGTAACTTGCCGACTTGCCAGCCACACTGTTCAGGCCCGCTTGCGGGTCCAGGCCCGGAATGGCGGCGAGGCGTGCCATTGTGCCAGCCTCGGGCAAATTCACCGGAAAAGCCGTTGGTTGTTTTACCGCCATAAGATCAACCGCTTCGTTGTCGGAGGGTGTGACTGCCGAACCCTCCCCCTTCACGGGAACCGATTTTTTGGCACTGAGCCAATTTAGCATCGTCTGGTACAAGTCTTTGATGATGATGGGCTTGGCGATGTGGCCGTTCATCCCGGCTTCGAGATAGCGGGCAATATCCTCGGCGAATGCGTTCGCAGTAAGCGCCACAATGGGGACATTGGCCCGCCCGGGCAGGCAGCGGATCAATCGGGTCGCCTCCAAGCCATCCATTTTGGGCATTTGGATGTCCATCAAAATCAAATCGTAATCCCGCCCCGCCGCCCTGTCGACACCCTCTTCGCCGTTCAAAGCCAAATCCGCCGCAATGCCCACTTCCTGTAGCAGTTCCACGGCAATTTCCTGGTTGGTCAAATTGTCTTCAACCAGCAACACCCGCGCATCACTATATTCTTGGGAAAGCCGCAAAGCCAGTCCCTCCGCTGTCAAAGTCCCCACTGACACAACGGGGGCATTCGAGCCTTCGGTTAAAGGAATGTCGAACCAAAACAGGCTGCCAACCCCGACTTCACTGGTGACGCCGATATTTCCGCCCATCTGTTCCGCCAATCGTTTGCAGATGGCAAGCCCAAGCCCGATCCCGCCATAGGTTCGAGTGCTCTGGTTGTCTGCCTGCTCGAAATTTTCGAACAAGCGTTGCTGATATTCGGGTGAAATGCCAATGCCAGTATCCTGCACCTCGAACCGCACTAGGAGTTGCCCGTCGCCTGAACCCATTCGTTTGGCCCTGACAGTGACAGTGCCTTTTTCGGTGAAGTTCACCGCGTTGCCGACTAGGTTGAGCAATAACTGCCGTATACGCCTCTTGTCCCCCCTAAGCACCGGGGGAAGAGTGGGTTCAATGTCAACGGCCAGCACGACTCCCGCTTCGTCTGCCTTTTCCACCAGCAAATTGACGACCTCTTCGATTTTATCGCGAACCGGGAAGTCGGTTATTTCCAGCCTTAGTTTGCCCGCTTCGATTTTGGATAGGTCCAAGATATCGTTGACGATGGACAGCAGATGTTGTGCGGCATTCAAGATGGATAAACGCTGTCCCTTGGCCTTATCATCCAAGCCCTGCGTTTTCATCAGTTGTGCCTTCCCTATTATGCTGTTCAATGGCGTGCGTATTTCGTGGCTCATGTTCGCCAGGAATGCGCTTTTGGCCCGGCTGGCAGCTTCGGCGGCCTCTTTTGCCTGGGCAAGCGTATCTACAATCCGCTTGCGGTCGGTGATGTCCTGCACGATGCCCGACACCCGCCCGGGTGTGCCTTCCGCGTTTAGCAAATGACCGCCAGCCGCATAAACCCACCGCACTTCGCCATCGGCGCGGCGGATGCGGAACTCAAAGCTCCATTCGGCCTTCGTTTCCATTGCCTCACGGAAGATTCTGTCCACCTCAGCGCGGTCCTCCGGCAGAACGTGTTCGAGGAATATCGCGTAGTTCCAGCAAGGCAACATCGTCTCATAGCCATAAATCCGGTCGTGGATAAGTGTGTGATAAGTGGAGATATCCTGCAGGTTCATCTCCCATGCCCCGATTTGGCTGTTTTGCAGGGCGAAGTCCAACCTTGCCTCACTATCCCGCAAACTAGCCTCTACCCTTTTGGCCTTGCTAATATCACGGGCAATGGTCGCAAAAAATTCGATTTCGTCGCTTCCATCGGTTTTTTTCTTGGCAATGATCATTTGCGATACAGGCACTTCCCGTCCATCCCTGGTCAGCAACGCTGTTTCACCCGTCCAAGTGCCTTGGTCAATGGCAATGGACGAGCCTACGCCTGATACAATTTCGTAAGCCCAACGGGGATGAAGGTCACGAATGCGCAGATTCGCCAAATTTTCATTGGATTCTATCCCTAGGAGCGCGCAACCGGCGGGGTTGACATAAGCAATTTTTCTTGTCGAATCTGCTATTAAAATCAGATCACTGCTTGCATCAATAATGGAAGCCAGCCTCTGGTTCTCCATTTCAATCCGTTTTTTCCGGTCAATGTCGGTGTGCGTCCCAATCATCCGCAACGGTTTTCCATCAGGCGACCAATCCGTCACTTTTCCGCAGGTGTATATCCATCGATAACCGCCTTCCTTGGTGCGAAGGCGGATATCGGCCCGGTAGTAGGGTTGGTTGCCGTCAAAATAATCCTGCAATGTCCGCATCACGCCTGGCTCGTCATCAGGATGGATCAGCCGCTTCCAAGCAGGGAAATTACCTTCAATCCCGTCCTCGGAATAACCCAGCATCGTCTTCCAGCGGGTTGAGAAAAGCACATTGTCGGTGTCCAAATGCCAATCCCAGACACCCATGTCATGGCTTTCCAGTGCGACATGCCAGCGCATCTCCTTTTCTGCCATCTCCTGTGCTGCCTGGATCTTGTCGGTGACATCCATGTTGACTCCAATCATGCGCAATGGACTACCGATTTCATCTCGAAGGACCCTGGCAAAAGCCATGATGTGGTGAACCGACTTATCGGGCCAAATGATGCGGAACTCGGTGCGGAATTCGGCTTGGCCTGACAGGGCTTGCTTGATTTCACCATCGGCGCGTTGCTTGTCATCAGGATGCAGTGCATGAATCCAAGCTTCATAGGCAGAGCAAAAATCGCCCGCATTGATTCCGTAAAGGGCAAACATGCGGTCATCCCAGACCAAGCGGTCGTCCTGAACCCACCAATCCCAAATGCCGATTTCCGCCGCCTTGGTGGCAACGGAGAGTTGGTCAATCACCGATTGCAATTCCGCCGTCCTTTCCCGGACGAGTCCTTCAAGTTCAACATTAAGCGCGTCACTATGGCAGACCTCGCTTTGACGCTGTGCCTGTTGGGCTGAGGCTACCAGCAACCGATGTTTCAAACTGTGGTTTCGCCAAAACAGCCATGCACCCCAGTAGATTGAAAAAAGAGCAATGGCAAAGGCTGCCCCGAAGTACCAGCCTAACCGGTGAATCCTGGCATAAGCCTCATTGTTGTCCATCTTGGCCACCATGACCCATGGCGTTCCATTAACCGCGGCGACATAGGACAAGATTCGCTTGCCACGGTAATCCGTGCCCTTTTCATAAATTCCTCGAAATCCCTGAAAAGCGGCCGAGGCGGGCAAATGGGGAGTATTGATGGGGACTCGCTTGGTCAAAGCAGGAATGTTGAGCAAGTGCAAAGGGCTGATGAATTCAATCGCTTGGCCATCACGCCTAACCAGTATCGTTTCCGCCGTGGCGTGGGGGATAGGCCAAGATTGCAGCAAGGGGTAAAGGTAGTCAGCCGCATCAAGAGCCAGGTACAAAGCACCAATGGTTTGCCCCGTCTGGCTAATGAACGGTGCAAGCACCCCCAACTCGATCAGGCCGCTAACACTGCCATGCAAATCGACAAACTTTGGCTCGCCATGACGGATCACCTCCAGGGCAAGCGGGCTGTGTTCGGCAGCATCGGGATCGCCCATCGTCAAAACGGGTCGGCCTTGCAGGTCAAACACGGCGAGGCTGCTGTAATGGCGGTTTTTCAGTATCTGCCCCAGCCGGACCCGGATTGTATTTTCCACGGCTGCATCCTTCTGTCCGCTGTGAAACCAACGAGCCACCATACCGGATAAGGGAGTTTGGTCACAGAAGAGAATCGCATCTTGGCGAATGCCAGACAGCCAGAGATCAATCTCGCGGTTTTTTTGTTCGGCAATGGTGGCGAGGGTCTGTTGGACCTCTTCCTTGATCGAGTACCTAGCCTTTGAGAAGGCATAGCCACCGATTCCCCCAAGGAAAAGAGCCGGCAGCAACGCGAGGATGACCCAACCCAATCGCAACCAACGTGAGGGTGCTTTGGGCGGTGGCTCTGGTTGAATTTGGGCGGGGATTACCGGAGGCTTGCCATCTGTTGCTTTCATGCGGGCTCTTTGGCTAACTTACTGCCGGAAGGTTTACCGTGGCGACCACGGTATTGCCGTTGCCCTGATATTCGATGGAGTCGAAACTCGTCGTGCGCGCCATCGCAATGCCCCGGCCATTGGGGTCGAACACGCGCTCGGGGTCGAAATCCAGGTAGCGTTCCCATTCGAAGCCCTCGCCTTGGTCGCGGATGGTGAAAGCCAATTCGTCTGGTTTGCGCTCGAAAACCACCTCCACATATTTGTTGCGGTATTCCTCAAGGCCCAAACGCCTGGCAATTTCCCGGTGCATCAAATCGTCGTCGATTAAATCTCCCTTCTCTTGGTAGGTGATGCCTAAATTGCCATGCTCCACGGCATTGATCAACAGTTCCCGCAAGCCGAGGATGGCCTTGCTGGGTTTTGGATAGGCATGGGCAAAAAAATTAGCCAACAGGCAAGCGTCTTCGAGTGTCTGGAAATGAAAGACACCGTTATCCAGAAAGGCAAAGGGCTGTTCCGCCAGCCTTAAAGTTTCCTGCATGGCCTGGTGTTCGCGGTATTGCGCAACTGCCGCCCCGACGATGCTCAACAGAACCTTGGATTCAAACGGTTTGATCAGATAGTAATAGGCGCCGGCGTCAAGCCCTTCCTGCACACTGGCTGCATCGCCCGAGCCTGTTTCCATGATGACGGGAATCTGATCAAGCAGGGGGTTCCCCTTGATTTTCCCCAACAGTTCGATGCCACCCATGCGGGGCATCAGGCGGTCCAGCAGGATGGCATCGAAAGCGATATCGCCACCCTCGAGAATCTCCCAGGCTACCTGCCCATCCGCGGCATGTCGAACGCTGAAGCCGGCATCGGCCAGAATCTCCTCGATAATCTCTGCGAAAATGATTTCGTCTTCCACCAATAAAATGCGATTGTCTGACATTGATGTTTTCTCCTAAACAGATCACTGGAAAGCCCCAGTTGGCTATGTAAACTATGGCAAGTCCCAGGACAGCCGACGCTACACGGCTGCTTTGGACAGCTTCGATGCCGCATGGCCCTAGGTGGGCCCAACCCATCGAGGCAGAAAAAAAGGGCTTGCCCATGACAGGCAAGCCCTTGTTTTATTTGGTACCGAGAGCCGGAGTCGAACCGGCACGATGTCACCATCGCCAGATTTTGAGTCTGGTGCGTCTACCAGTTCCGCCATCCCGGCAATCTTTGGTTATTATATGCAATTTTTCGTTTCAACGCTAGGGATGAAAACACTTCCCGGCAATTCCCATTATGGCTCCATTGCCGTCATTCCGGCATGGATGCCGGAATCCAGTGCCATGGACGGTGACATGTTGGTTGCGTAAGTGCTTGAAAAGGTTTGGTGGCGACACCTAGTTTCACATCCTTGTGACTGGATTCCGGCATCCATGCCGGAATGACGGATGGGGTGCGGAATGACGGGTTTCTTGGCGAAATGCGGCCCGATGCCCTTGACCATGCCGGAGCCGAGATATTTCTCAATCCCTTAAAGGGTCGAGGGCTGCACGACCTTAAGTTGGGAAGCCTTGAATTGCAGCCCGTGGGAACGGTCGTTGATCCAGTTTCCAAGGCACTCAACGTACTCGCCTGCTGTCACCGACGCGGCGGAGCCGATGACCGTGGACAGGTCGCGCTGGCCGCGCACCTTGACGCGCAGCACACAGAACCCGCTTTCCTCGCTGTGGAAAGTCACCCGCTCCACCGAACCTCCGAGGCGTTCAAGGGGATTGGCCCGGTCGTCGGCACTGTTCATGAAAGGCAGTGGGTGAGGTTATTTCCGAGGCGGCGATGATGCCCTACAATGGGCAAACGGGGATTGGTCAACTGTCCAAACTTTGACCAGTTCTTTGCAAAGCCCAAGGCTGTTGGTCGGCAGGCCAAACTCCACATACTTATCCACAGCCTTACCCCCCCTTATTGTGGATATCGTAGGCCAAAGCAAGCGGCTTATGATGTCCGAGTGCCATCCCCATCCCTAAAATCGAAAGAAAAGGCATTGATGCAAGCAAGCCACGACACCGATACCCCAAAAACAGACTCCGAACCCCCGGAGTTTCCCCATTTGCCCTACCGGATGCCCGCCTTGTTTATTGGGCATGGCAGCCCGATGAACGCGATTGAGGACAGCGAGTTCAGCCGCGCTTGGGCGGAAGCCGGTCAATCAATTACCAAGCCGAAGGCCATCCTGTGCATTTCGGCGCATTGGGAAACCACAGGCACCCGCGTCACGGCGATGGAGCGGCCCTGCACGATCCATGACTTCCATGGATTTCCAAAGCCGCTGTTTGATATGGAATATCCCGCACCGGGCGATCCTGCGCTGGCGCGATTGATCCGTGAATCGGTTGCCGATGCGCCAATCATTCTGGACTCAGACTGGGGGCTTGACCACGGCGCATGGTCGGTTCTGTGCCGGATGTTTCCGCAAGCGGACATTCCAGTGGTGCAACTCAGCCTCGACCGCACCAAGGAACCAGCCTTCCATTATGGACTGGGGAAATCGCTCAGGGAACTTCGGAACCGGGGAATCCTGATCGTCGGAAGCGGAAACATTGTCCATAACTTGGGCGCAGTGGTCTGGCAAGACACCTCCCATGACTGGGCCTTGGCATTTGACCAGCAAATCAAGCGGTTGATCGCCTCCTGCGACCGTGATGCCATCATCCACTATGACCGGTTGGGGGACGCTGCCAAGGCTTCGGTGCCGACTGCCGAACACTTTCTGCCGTTGCTGTATATTTTGGGTCTGCAAGAGGCTGGGGAGGAAGCTACGTTCTTTAATGAGAAGGTGACGCTGGGCGCTATTTCGATGACTTCCCTGCAAGTGGGCGGGGACTATGGCGCGGCAGATGTTGGTTTGACGGGACAAGACCTCAGAGCAGCATTACGGCAGAACGTGTTTGACGTAGGCGGCGACACCATCAAAACGACTTCCAAGAAGCGTGGAAATGCTTCTTAAAATCTGATGTTACGCATGGAGCGTCAAAGCTTGCTTTGACCGCCTGTCGCAGACAGGCAGGGGTAGTCTTTTGGAGCGTCAAGGCAAAGTATCCGTCAAGGCTTCGCCTTGATGTCAAAGCAAGCTTTGACGCTCCATCGTTATCCTGCTTAAATGCTTGTGCGTAACATCAGTTAAAATATTGAAAGCGTATGTCAAATTTGACCGGTTTGATTATTGCCTAGCCAATCCCCCTTTCGGCGTGAAGTGGGAAAACGTGCAAACGCAAGTGCAAAAGGAACACGATAGTGAGGGCTACTCTGGCCGTTTTGGCCCTGGCCTGCCGCGCATCGGGGATGGCTCGCTGTTGTTTTTGCTGCATCTGTTGTCCAAGCGCAAACCCGTGGCGGAAGGCGGGACGCGCATCGGCATCGTGCTGTCCGGTTCGCCGCTGTTTAATGGCGGGGCGGGTTCGGGGGAGTCGGAAATACGCCGCTGGATTTTGGAGCAAGACTGGCTGGAGACCATCGTCGCCCTGCCGAATGATTTGTTTTACAACACCGGCATCGGCACTTATGTCTGGATACTTTCCAATCACAAAGAGGAACGCCGCCAGGGCAAGGTGCAATTGATCGACGCTTCGGGCTTGTACGCAGCCATGGGCAAGTCTTTGGGCAGCAAGCGCAAGTATGTGACCGACGACCAAATAGCCGAAATTGCCCGCTTGCACGGGCATTTCGAGGCAAGCCCGATTGCCAAGATTTTCGACACCATTGATTTTGGCTACCGGCGCATCACGGTTGAACGTCCGCTGCGTCTGCGGGTCAGGCTGGACGAACAACGCATTGACAGCTTACGCCATCTGCCAGAGTTGCAAAGCTATATGCAATGGATGGAAGGGCAATTCGGTCGTGAATGTCATAAAAGCATGGAAAGCAACAAAACTAAAATCACCGATCATGTCCATGCCGCGCTTGGCCTAGCTGCCGACACGCCCAAGGAGGAACGGAAAAAGCTGGAAAAAGACGCACTCGCCATGCTGAAAAAGCTGCTGGATCAAAAGGCATGGCAACGGCGCATTCTATTGAGCGAAGCGGTCCGCGACTTTTGGGCGGAGACTAGGCAAACCCACTGGAACCACTACAGCCTATTTGAGTATGAATTGAGTCGCCATATCCGGGCAAACTCGCTTGTACTGACCGCCGCCGACATTAAACACCTGCGCGTGTGGCTGACGGTGAAAGACCCTGACTGTCTCCCCGTCGTCGCCGAGAAATGCCCGGCCAAACCCGGACAAGAAACCCTGTTTGGCTTTTTCTTGCACGAAGATGGCAAAGTCTGCGTCTATGAGCAAGACCCGGACCTGCGCGAATTCGAGAACGTGCCGCTAAAGCAGGACATCCGCGACTACTTCACCAGCAAAGTGCTGCCGCATGTGCCGGATGCTTGGATAGACGCGGGTAAACGCGACCCACAAGACAAAGACATTGGCATTGTCGGTTACGAAATCAATTTCAACCGTTATTTCTACCAATACCAGCCACCGCGCCCGCTGGCAGAGATTGATGCCGAATTGAAGGCAGTGGAAGCTGATATTGCCGCTCTGTTGGGCGAGGTGACGGCTTAAGGATTGACGAAAGTAGCCCCGTCCCGGCTACAATTGTATCGTTCCCACGCTCTGCGTGGGAATGCCTCCGGCGACGCTCCAGCGTCGGAGGTATCGAACCGCTGGAGCGGTAAAGGCTGCATTCCCACGCTGGAGCGTGGGAACGATCAAAATTGCGGACTGAACAGGAGACAAACCATGCAAGCCATCGAATTTGAAGCCATTGCCCACCAGCACACCATCCATGTCCCAGATACCGTGCCGGATGGTGTTATGCTGCGAGTTTTGTTGCTACTCGACGAAAACACGCATACCCCCCCTAAACCATCGGAACAGACCACCGACAGTGCAGAGGGAGAGGCATTGAAAGCCTTGTTAGCCAGTTTGACAGAAGGATTGACTGATGAAGACCTTTTTCGGCCACGCGAATTTGGCAGGGAGTTGCCAGAATGGGATACTTGATTGATACCAATGTTTTAATGGCAGGGCGTATTTTGCCTATCACCCAAGCCATTGCCGAATGCTGGGGACGCTTGAATGTACCTGACCCCTTGCCGGTGATTGAAGGTTTATTGGCAGCTACCGCACTGGTACACGATTTAACCTTGGTTACGCGCAACGTGCGCGATGTCGAGCGTTCCGGTGTTCGACTGCTAAACCCTTTTCTGGATGATTCTGTGATATGAACCCTTACAAGCCATATCCGGTATACAAGGATTCCGGGGTAGAATGGTTGGGGAAAGTGCCGGAGGATTGGGAAATAAAACTGCTAGGTCAAATCGGAAAATTTCAGAAGGGGAACGGAGCAACGAAAGCGGATGAAGCCCCAGCAGGTGTCCCATGTATTCGGTATGGCGACCTTTATACAACACACAATTTTTTCATCCATCATTCCCGATCTTTTGTTGCTTGTGAACGTTTACCGGAGTATACCATAATTCAATACGGAGATGTACTCTTTGCAGCATCGGGAGAAACGCACGAAGAAATAGGTAAATCGGCAGTCAACTTAATACAATCTGAGGCTTGCTGCGGAGGTGATATTATCATCTTCAGAGCAACCTTAGAGGTTGATCCAGCCTTTATTGGATATGCAGCAGATTGTCGCCTATCTGTGGCTCAGAAATCACTTATGGGAAGAGGTTTCACTGTTATCCACATCTACGCGGACCAACTCAAAAAACTTTACATCGTTTTTCCGCCATTATCGGAACAAATCCAGATATCTGCCTTCCTTAACCAGGAAACCGCCCGCATCAATGCGCTAGTGTCCAAGAAATCCCGCTTCATTGAATTGCTCCGCGAGAAGCGGCAGGCGTTGATTACCCAAGCCGTCACCCGAGGACTAGACCCAACTGTCAAGATGAAGGATTCCGGCGTGGAATGGTTGGGAAAAGTGCCGGAGCATTGGGTGGTTAAACCTTTCAAATTTTGTACACTCATCAATGCTGGACAGGTTGATCCCAAAGATGAACAGCAATCATCAAAGATATTGGTTGCGCCAGACCATATCGAACCGAGCACTGGCCGACTTATTGAACAGATTAGGGCAGCCGATCAAGGTGCTATCAGTGGAAAATATACCGTGAATAAAGGCCAAATAATCTATTCAAAAATTCGGCCCGCGCTTAACAAGCTGTGTATTTCAGAGGGTGAGTGGCTATGTAGTGCGGATATGTATGCCATTTCGCCCACCAATGGAATATTGGATGAATGGTTGTTCTATTTCATGCTATCCAGATTTTTTGTTGAATTTGTAGTTGTGACATCTTCGCGGGTTGCCATGCCTAAAACCAATCGCGAAGAAATTGGTGTGGTTCCTGTATTAGTCCCTGCAAAGAATGAGCAAGCTCAAATTATTAAATATCTGAAAGATGAACTTGATAGAGTAGATTCTATTAGCTCCAAAACCCAACACAGCATAAACCTCTTGAAAGAACGCCGTGCCGCGTTGATTACCGCTGCCGTCACCGGGCAGATTGATGTCAGATGTAGGCCGGAATAAGCGAAGCGTTTCCGGCATCTGCGCCCGTCTCGCCGGAAACGCCCGCCCATTTGGAATGTCGGGGGTTTTAGCGGCATCGGTCAGGGCGGGCTTATTCCGGCCTACGCATGAACGCCGAGCCCCGTTGATTACCGCCGCCGTCACCGGGCAGATTGATGTCAGATGTAGGCCGGAATAAGCGAAGCGTTTCCGGCATCTGCGCCCGTCTCGCCGGAAACGCCCGCCCATTTGGAATGTCGGGGGTTTTAGCGGCATCGGTCAGG
>Ga0268283_1001199_pt1 | contig 13061 bp, 2 predicted proteins | sample saktaG_13_FD_190140 | JGI IMG/M metagenome (GOLD analysis project Ga0268283, IMG submission 190140) | Saline water microbial communities from Sakinaw Lake, British Columbia, Canada - sak_2013_06_06_36m | ecosystem: Environmental > Aquatic > Non-marine Saline and Alkaline > Saline ... | reverse complement strand
GTGTATGTTCCCTGGCAGTTGTTTGCAACAACATCTGCGTAAGTAGCGTTCAAACCGGTAGAACAGTTGTCTGATTCATCGGTTACATCCAATGCAAGTCCTGTTGGTGTGTCATTGACAGAGCAAGTTGCATCCTTGAAAAGTGTGATGTCAGCTGGAGCTGTGAATGTCGGAACGATTTCGTCCAAAACCGTAATTATCTGAACCTGGTCATCAGCGGCGTTTCCGCAGTGGTCAACCAGACTCCATGTACGTGTGATGGTGTATGTTCCCTGGCAGTTGTTTGCAACAACATCTGCGTAAGTAGCGTTCAAACCGGTAGAACAGTTGTCTGATTCATCGGTTACATCCAATGCAAGTCCTGTTGGTGTGTCATTGACAGAGCAAGTTGCATCCTTGAAAAGTGTGATGTCAGCTGGAGCTGTGAATGTCGGAACGATTTCGTCCAAAACCGTAATTATCTGAACCTGGCTTGCAGCAGCGTTTGTGTAGTTGTCAACCAAAGACCAAGTACGTGTGATAGTGTAAGTTCCCTGGCAGTTGTCAACTTTAACATCGCTGTAAGTAGCGTTCAAACCGATAGAGCAGTTGTCTGATTCATCAATTACATCACCTGCAGCACCTGTTGGTAAATCATTGACAGTGCAGGTTGCACTCTTGTACAATGTAACATCAGCCGGATGTGTGAATGTTGGATTCTCATTATCGGTAACAGTTACCGTCATTGCATCCGTTGCAGTATTTGCAGGGCTTGCAGCATCAGAAACCGTGTACGTAATAGTAGTAACTCCGATTGGGAAGGTGTATGTTCCAACCTGTCCGTTTCCGCTGGCCGGCACAGCACCTGTCATTACCCATGCCAGGGTACTTCCTGTGCAGTTATCGGCAATGATTGCATTTGTTATGGCCACTGCAACATCGCAGTTACCTGTACCATCAGCCGAGGTTGTTGTTACCACATTGTCAGCAGCAGTAACTGTGGGATTCTCATCATCGGTAACAGTTACTATAAACTCAGCCGTTGCATTAGGTGAGCAACCATTGATTGCAGTAACTATAACAATCGTCACACCTTTATTAAAAATTGAACCAGATCCTGATCCGCTGCCGGCATCAACAGTTGCACCTGAGAACACATAAGTGAGGACTGGGAGAGGCGTTCCCGAAGGCGTGGCAGTATAATTAACCACTGCGGAGCATGTACCTGTTATTGTTGAAACATTCTGATTCCCTGGGTTGGTAACAAGCGGGAGAGTATTGGTTGTCCCAACCTCTTGAGATAAGGATGCAGTTGTACCATAGGTTACATCAGTAACGGTCACGGTATAAGACTGGGCAATTACCCCATTAAGATCCTGAGTTGACTGGTTATCAGGTGCCCAGAGGTAACTATAGTTGCCTGAGCCACCGCTCACGTTTATATCAATAGATCCATTGCTTAAATCTGGGCAAGTTACATCTGTTACTGAGTTTAGGGTGACAACAACTGGTGTACCATTGCAACTTCCCGGGTCAGGAGTAAATCCAGGATTTTCGGATGTTCCTGCAGAAACAAGCCATGGAGAATAAGTAATGTTCTCACTAATCTTGGCAGGAATATCATCGCCATTGGCTGTGCCATACCAGTTGCAAGTGGCGCTCACTGTTGATCCGGCAATGGATGATGCATCCACGCTATAGGTTGTGTTGTTGCTGAGGTTGTTGTTATTGATAACAGCAGCCACGGAATATCCATTGGTTGCACCGTTGTGGTCATACATTTGAATGCCTGTTGTTCCTCCTCCGATCTCGTTATTCAGGATCGTAGCGCTTACCAGACCTACAGGTTCGGTTCCGCTTGCAAGGAGTTGAATACCCGTCTGGAAGCCTGTAATCTTGTTGCCGCTGATTGTGGCATAGACAGGGTTATTAATGGTGCTTCCACTAAGGTAAGCAGGATCGTCAACCGCAAATATACCAGTCGCGCAACCCCCGTAAATGGAATTGCTTGATATGGCTGTCAGAGTGTTGTCTTTCACTAACACAGGATTTCCGGCACTGCCTTCGCGGTACAACCAGATGCCAGCATCCGCCACGGAACCAGTCACCACGTTATTCTGTACCGTAGCACCGCCAATGGCATCACGCAGGATGATGCCTATATCATAGTCTGCGCCGGTCAGGCTGATCGTATTCCCGTCAGCCGGGGTCGGACCACCGATGAGAGAGGTGCCTGACGACCAGACTGTCTGAATACCTGTATAAACATTGGAGATTATATTCTTCTGGACAATGTGGTTCAGCGAACCGGGTCCGTAATACTGCACCAACTCGATACCAGTATTGGTTGGGATATTACTGACTGTATTGCCAATAACTGTTACATTACCGTCAAATATGTTGATACCGGGCCCCACGGTTACATCGTCGACCGTGTTGTCCTTTATCAAATGACCGGAACTCGTTAAAGCCAAGCCAGAATTGATCTGTATCGCCTTGCGATAAATATGCTGCACAACGATGTTTTCCACCGTGATGTTGTTAAAAAGGATGCCCATGCGGTTATCTGTCATGACGCCGCCGCGGAAATTATGATTACCACTCAGGGAAGTGTTGGCATTGCCGTCGATGGTCAGGTTCTTTATGGTGACGTTGCCGCTCCCCAGCAAGAAGCCGTATTGGTAAGTGCCCCCGAACCCACTGTTCGTGTGGCTGTCGGCAGCTATTGGTCCAATAACCACACCTGTTTTTGATTCTCCAAGGACGGTTAGTTGCTTGTTGACAGCAATGTTGGACTCTTTATACAATCCTTCTTTAACATTCACTGTCCAGGTAGGTGAAGCAGCATCAATACCACGCTGTATTTTTGGAGTAGTATTGATCCCTGCAAAGCTTAATGGAGTTACATACAGTTCATTTGCTTTCACAGTGACCAATCCTCTCGAACTTTCATCGATCTTATGATTGATTGCATCTTCAATGCCGAATAACTGAGATAAAGTTGCAGATACACTGGCAATACCATTAAAAGTATTTCCTCCGGTAGCATCAATGTTAAATGCGCCGGTTACTTCAATAGCTTTTTGTGAAGCACTCAGACTGTTACCAGAAAATACGATGTTTGCTGAAGCTTCGTGTTTAAAACCAACCTGTACATTCGAAACAATATTATCTGTAAAGAATACCTGGGAGGAATTAGAATTACTGCCTGCATATTGCATGCCGTATATTGAGGACCAGGTAGTTCCAATGGCAGCGCCAGTGCCGTCAATTGTATTATTGTTTATGATGCCACCATCAGCAGTTGAATACATAGTTTCGACCTTTACACCGGCCCAAATCAATGGTGCAGCTGGAGTAACAGGTGGTGTACTTACTGTTATATCATTCAGTTCTATGGTCCAGGCACTTGCACCTACTTCTGAATAGTTATAGTAAATGCCAGCTTTGTAAGCAGCAAATTCATTGCCCTTAACCTGTAAAACCGGAGTGCCAGCACCTTTTATAACGCGGTAGGGCTGAACCTCAATTCCATTTCTAACGTTTGTGACAACATTATTTGTGATTGAGCCGGCTGTGCCTTGTATATATAAGCCAAAGCCATAACCAACTGCACCCACATCATGGATTTTATCAATTTTGTTATTCGTTACAATAAGGTTTTGGTACTGGGTGCTTTGAGTTCCCCCTGCATAGAATCCCATGCTGGTAGCCTTTTCAATAATATTATTTTGGAATAACACATTGTTTCCTTCAGTATATACACCCTGCCCTTTCTCTATGTTCATACCAGCGTAGGAGTAGCCGTCAATTAAAGGATTGTCACCACTAACTTTGAAACCATCAAATTTTACATTATCTGAGTTGAGCCAAACTACTTCTGTCCATATATCACCTGGCATAAAATTAGCTTCCGGTACAATCAATGCTTCAGCCACACGGCTTAGAGAATTGCCAGGTATGCCATAGTTTGACCCACGAATGTCAAGAATTTTATTTACGACTACGTGTTCAGCATAAGTTCCTGCATCCACATAAATGATATCGTTTGTTGTTGCAAGTGCAATGGCTTTCGTAATTGTAGCAACTGGTAAAGCCTGTGTTCCCGGATTTAGATCATTACCGATTGCTGATGTGTAATGGTCGCCGTCAGTCGAATTATCGTTAACATAAATTTCGGAGAGTTCAGGTTGACTGACTGCGACATCAGTAGATTTGGTGTCATAACATCCGTTAAGGTCAGTGACTGTTACTGTATATGTTCCGGTATAGGATACCAATCCGGGGTTTCGGGTTGGATTTATATCTGTCGAAATGAAACCAGGACCTGTCCAGGAATAAGAAAGCGTTCCTGTGCCACCTGAACCACCAGCAAACAAATTAATAGCTGCCGGTGCAATGATTGGAGTATTTGAGCTTGGTAAAGCAGCTACTGCCGAAGGTGAAGTAATCGTTACCGAAGTTGATGCTGTGCATTCATTGGCATCTTTCACATCAATCGAATAGGTTGCTGCTCCAAGTCCGCTAAATATATTGGATAGCTGGTAGGTTGTACCATTATCTTTTGAATATTGTAACGTGCCAGTTCCACCAAAGGCAGTAACTGTTATTTCTCCATTGGCTGATGTTGCACAACTCAGATCAGCACCATTGTATAAGGTCTTCACAGCACTTGTAATAGAAACAGCTGTGGGTGCTGTGATTGTCAGGCTGCCGGTAACCGGCGTACATGAATGGGCATCGGTTACACTCCAATTGTAGTCTCCAGCAGCAAGGCCTGTGAATACATTTGAGGGCTGGCTTGAACCTGGCGTTAGGGTATAGATAAGACCATCGTTACCACCAGTTGCAGCAATGGTGATAACACCATCAGAAATACCGTTACAGGATAGCTGTGAGCCGTTATAATTCGATGTCACAGAAGCTGTGGCAGCGATAACGGTAGCAGTACAGGTTCCAACAGGCTGAAATCCTGTGCCTGCGCCATCAACACCTGTTGTAAGCCATGGTGAGTAGGTTGCGATACCTGATATCAACCCTGAGAATTGCGATGAACATGCATAACCCCACCAGTTGCAGGTGGCATTAAGCGTGGCACCTGAACCATTTACAGCAAGGTTTCCGCTTGTGTTTCCACTATTATCCAGATTATTGTTGTTCGCGTTAATTGTTGCATTGGAGGAAGTTCCACGATCGGTCATCAATGCTGTTACTGTATAAGGTGAAGTAACTGCAGCGGGGTTAGTAATGAAACAGTTATCGACGTTTGTCACAGCCCCTTCCCGTGAAATGATTCCAAAACCATTGTTTCCTCCAGTCCCAAAGGGGTTTCCTCCATTATTGGAAAGCGTGGAAGTATTGACATTAACTAAGGCATTGGCACCGCGGACATATATACCGCGGTTCAAATTGTTTGTGAGCGTACTCGCTGAAACAGTAATGTTCTGGCAATTACTACTGCCCGATGAGAAGTCGGCAAATGATAAAGCTGCGCAATCCCCGGCTATATTACCTGTTCCGTCAACAGTGACGCCTGTGATAGCAGAAGTTATAGAATTTGCACTACTTGTTCCGCCGGTGAAAGTGTATATACCAGCATGAAAATTTCTACTTACCTGGGCCGGAATTCCTGTATAATCACCAGCAAATCCTGAAATATTAAGACCGTTTACATTAAAAACAGACGGTGCGAAAGAGGTTCCGGTTAATGGATTTACGTTGATCGCAGCAACACCCTGCATCACACCGGTAATAGCACCTCCAGTGACCGATGTAATAGGCGTTGTGTTCAGGTTATAGATCATATAACCGTAAAATGCACCACTAATGTTATTTGTTCCAATCAGTGCTGCCTGGGTGCCGGAAATATTGGCGAGTGCAATACCGACTGTTGGTGTTGAACCTACAACCTGCGCCGGAAGCGTAACAGTATTACCCTGAATGGTAAGTCCGTTAGATGCTGTTGTTGACATCCCGGTAACATCGATACCAACCATTCCTGTTGATATATTGTTGCCGTTAATAGTTCCGCCGACAGTTCCTGTTGCAGTCTCTTCGAACTTTACACCTTCAATACCGCCACTGATAGTACAATCTGTAACTGATGCCTTGACTTTCGCGTGGGCAACGCTGCTGGGGCTGTCAAATATGCGTATACCAATATTAGAGGCACTGATGTTTACCCCGCTGATGTTTGCATGGGCACCGTCAGTGGCAGGAGAACTTGGATAACCTTCATAGTTGTTAAGGAAAATACCTGTGCTCACTCCACTGATGCTGCCACCGTTGATGTTGGCCGCTGCATTGTTCTGAACATTCCACACATTGATACCCTCCTTACCAGTGGTGAACAGTGTTATTCCACTCCCATTGATTGTATTGCCAGTCAGGGTGCTGGCTCCCATGTTGTTCCCTAGCGATCCCAACAGCATACCCCTCCATGGTTTGGTAGTATATGCTGCCTCAACAGCATTGTCGAGGCCGGTAATAGTGTTATTTGAAATGGTCCACGGGCTATAACGTTGCAGGTTATAAAATATGCCAATATAGCGAGCCTGAATGGAGTTGTTGTCTATAACCTGGTACTGAGGATCGCCGGTATGTAATGCTTGGAAGTTGCCGGTCTGAATACCTATACGTACATTTGTCATAACGTTATTTGCAATGCGGGCAAAGTGGCTGTTGTAAAGACATATGCCACCTCCATAGCCGTCATAACCATTACCGGTACCATAGTATCCAAGATTGCGGAATAGGTTATAATCAATCAGATTACCCGTTTTGGAAGTGTTGGCATCACCGTAATTGGATTTTCCAAATAGCGTGATACCGAAATAGCCAAGGTTCTGGATGATGTTGTTCGATACTTTCAGATTGTTCACAACAGGAGTAGCATCATATATGGTCACACCTTCTGCAGCATTTATGTCAGCTCCATTAGTCCCGATCCAACCGCTATTGAGTAAGGTATTGTCACCATCAATGGTGAAACCGTTGATGGATACGTTGCTGGTTTTCACCATGAACATCTCTCCGCCTGAAGAAGAAGTTTCAGGCACAACAATGGCTTCGCCTATACCACGGGTTACATCGTTTCCAGGTATACCATATTTAGGTCCACGAATATCCAGGCTTTTATTTATAGTAAGACTTTCTGCATAAATACCTGCATCAATAAAAATCCTTTCGCCTCCGGTAGCAACATCTATTGCATGTTTTATCGTAAGGAAAGGAGCAACGGCCGTGCCGAAACCAGCGTTATTTCCAACAGCAAGTGTATATGTATCGCCGGCTGTGCTGTTGTCATTCACATAAAACGCGGTTGGTGTCTCACAGGTTCCGGTTGGTATGAAACCTGGTGAGGTATATGTTCCACTGGTGAGGTAAGGAGTATAATCGCAAATAGAGGCTGCAAGACCACGAATCTCTCCTGAAAGGCCTGGAGCAGTACCTCCGAAAATTCCGGGAACCTGGCTGGCATAAGCAGGATCAGTTGTATTTGTTGCATTAACATTAGGAGCAACCCCAAACCAGTTACAATTAAAGCTCATCCCGGTTACATCACCCACAACTCCTAAAGTGGATTTATTGCATGCGATTTCCGAAATCCAGTTACCTGTTATATTGTTATTTTCAACTTTTGCATTGATACCGACCAGGGTTGTACCATCAAAAATATTTAGAAGAACACCATGCGTATAATTGTTAGTGATAAAATTATTGGTTACAAGCATACCTGTAATGTTGTTTGCACACTGAATACCAGTCCTGTTATTATCAATCAGACAATTCTTTATGGTGGCATTCTGACAGTTATTTATGTAAACGCCATTCCTGTTTGCAAAAACTTTAACATTATCAATTGTTACATTAGATCCTCCATTCGGGAAGATAACACCCTGACTTGTACCGCAGGCATACCATGCTGCCAGATTTGGGACATCACGGGTTACTGTTACATCCTTAAGTGTAGAATTACTGGCAAGAGTAAGAGCATTACCTCCTGTACAGGGGGCTTTGATGATAACTCCATCGCGTGATTCCCCAATCATGTTGAGGCTTTTTGTAAAGGTCACAAATTCATTATAAGTGCCGTTCTTGATCTTGATTTTTCCATTAATTATAACGCGGGGAAAAGCTTCAGCAATTGTTTTCTTCGGATCAGTGATTCCGCCGTTGCCTGAAGCAACAACCGAACCATTCACATAAACTACTGATAATAATGCTGGAACTGGCCGTTGATCTTCAATAACAGCATCATTGTTTGCATCGCTGACAGCAGGAATGTTTGTGTAATAGCTTGGATCTGTTCCGGATAAAATAACAATATCATAGATGTTATAAATAGTTCCGTCCATCCAGGTATTTCCACTATAGGTCATATTTGCTCCAGCCATAACCCATCCTCTCGTCCCATAAATTTTATTATTGGAAATAACCCCAGTTGTTGGAGAAGCGAGGCTTCCATTGAAATAACCAGGTTGCCTTAAGCTATAAATGATGTTATTGTCAATAAGTAAACCTGTTGAGCCATAAGCTACTTCAAAAGCACGCGTAGTGCTACCGTCACCAAAAGCATATTGCCCATGGAGTTTGTTATATTGAACGGTGATGTTGTCGGCTCCGATATACATAATATTTGAGACACCTGTGTTGTCCGTTTTTTCGAACTCCAGGTTTTCAATAGTTACTCCGTCAACGGTATTATATAAGCAATATATTGCACCTGCAAAGGTTAATTTCGAATTCCAACTTCCGTTTGCACCATATCCACGGATAGTAATTGCTTTGTTAACATTAACCTGCGAAAGGATTGGATATGAGCCTGTAGCAACCTCAATAATATCATTGGCATTAGCGGCTGTGATTGCATCCTGTAAGGTAAGATATGAGGTAGATTGTGTCAGGTTCTGGTATGCTCGAACTTCCCAGGAATAAGTATTGATCACTTCTCCACAACCTAATCCGGATGTGCCTGGTGTTCTTTTTGCCCTGATTTCCACACCACTCAATCCGGCAGTGCCAATGTTATCGTTAATGGCATAGGATGTCCAGACACTCCAGGTGTTACCAATGCATGTGCGAATTTCAAAAAGATCCTGAGAATCAACTCCGCCAGTGCCAGCGCTGGCTAATGAGGCAGAAACGGAAGCTCCGGCAAGAACAAATGAGGTATTTGGAGTCTTTTCCAAAACCGGCGCAACCGGATTTGCATAGACAATGGCACTGAAATTTACATCCATATAAGTATCAATGTCATAAACTCTATAATTGATCGTACCTGCGGTTGAATAGGTAAGCAGGGTAAAATCAAAACTTGTTGATGTAGCAATAATTGTTTGTAATACTGTCCCGCCTGGAAGAGGAGTAGTCTTCTTCAATTTGTAGGTCTGTCCAATTATAGCATCATCGACATGGACAACTACTGAACCGGCCTGACAGATTTTTACCGTTCTGAAGCCATCCCAAAGCGGGATGGTCGAGGGAGTGCCTTGCCCAAAAGCCGTTCCGGAAAATAAAGTTAAAACAGAAAAGAATGCCATGAGGAAACAGATAGAGACATTTTTCAGGAGTTCTCCTGAAACTGAAAAATTGTACATCTTTTTCATAAGTTTGATTTTTTGGTTTTTTAATATTTTAATTTGTAAATGCTATAAATTGGTATCTGAAAGGCATATACGTATAAGTATGATGCTGCAGATAGTATATATAGGTTTCTCACTTCAATAAAGGATAAGTGAAGAAAAATCTAACAAACAGAAATCCTAAGAAGCAATCAGCTGCCATATTTTAAATGTTAATCATTCATTCAAATGCAGTAATACATTAGCCGAGCGAGAGACAGAAATACATTAGACAGCAGTAACTGCCAATGCACTAAAGTGAATCAGAGTCAGTAAGAAAATGAGATTAGCAAGTAGAAATAAGAGTGCTACGAGATAAGGTTGTCGAGAAGCAAAAGAGAGAGACTAGTAAGGTAACAGGTGAAAAAGTGAGTGGGGTTTTTAACTTCTGTTTGTGTATTACTGACAAAAGCTAATAGAGCAGAACGAGAAAATGATCGGAGTAGATTGGATTAGTTCATAAACAAGTTAAAATTAATAGCTTGTCGTAAAAAAAAGTTGTTGTGTTAAAGTTAAGTTAATACTATGTTGGCTAAAAAATCTCTTTAGAGTTGGCAAATATATAATTAAATTACAAATTCGTAAAAATTTATTATTTGGAATAATTTGAAATAACAAGAAAAGACCACATAATTAAAATTTCATTTTTCTTAACTGAACTTTTATTAATTAATCGTCTGATTGTCAATCTATTGATTATAAGTTTGTTTTTTAATGTCTGTTAATTGCTTAACAAGCAAGGACAGTTTATTTAACAACTTAAATGCCATATTTTTTACTTGTTTAGAAGTCAGTCATATAGTCTATTTTGATGTGTTAAAAAAACTTAAATATTGTCCAAAAATGGAAATTTTTATCCCAAATTCGTACATTTTTGGAATTTTCAGGCACCCTATTTATGTTATTTGGTTCATTGGCCTTTCATTTATTCTTCAGCTACTTGAGCATAATTTGATTAACCGTGCGTGCAACGCAAAATCAATCAATCAAATACAAATGATAATGCAATTCCCGAAAACACTATTTCACCTTCTCCAGGTTCATTCCACATTTAGGGCAGGTCGAAGGTTTATCTGATACTACTTCCGGGTGCATGGGACACGCCCAGCCTTTGGTTCCATCAGGTAAGGTTGCTGAACGCTTACGGACGAATAACTTGTAGGAAATACCAAATGTGAACTGATGCTGCGATCCAACCTGCGTTTTAACCAAATACTGGTATACAGGGATATCGCTTAAGGCATAAATAGTGAAATTACTTTTAGTGAAGCTGACCTGAGGAGTAAAGAAAACCTTTTTATAACCTGTGGCTTCAGGGTCGTAATTGGGATAAGCGTAAAGCAGGATGTCATTATTAAGTTTCATTTTGTCAACCCATTCGCCACGCAACTGGAAAGTCAAACCTAAATTATCAGAGAAGCTTTTGCCTGCAAAAAGTGCAATACTTCTATAGTCCCCAAGTTTTTCTCCGATGGGGTTCCACCCCTTTTTGATATACATGGCAGTGGCAAAAATCCTGAACTTATGAAGTGGATATCCCCTGTATAAAAAAGAATAGAAAATAATATCATGGGCTCCTGACGAAAGTTGCGCTGCCTGTGGTTTTGTTATATAAAACATCGTCCCCGAGAAAGGCTCAATATTCCCAGAAGAATCATTATAACTGCCCAGCGGTATTTTGAATCCCATTCCAATTGTCAACTCAAGGGGTTTTGGACCAGAACTTCTGTTAATAATGTCGTATCGAGGGAATAAAATCAGGTCGCTAACTCCTTTTGATGAATACGTTTTAGCTGCTTCGTGGTTTAAACCCACTTCTTTCTTTTCAAGATAATTTCCGGTTTCAACAGACATGGTAAGATTACGGCTGAGCCCGTATGCTATCCTGAAATACTGGTAAGTGCTGCTAAAGCTATCGAAATATTTTGCGCTGTCAGGTTTAGATCCGGTAAAAAATTCATCTGTCCTGATAAACTGGAAGTTGGTGCTCAGTTCAATCTGCCGTTCGGATAGTACACCTTGCGAAGCCCCTCCTGCAATCGGGCTTCCGCTTCCTCCTGAGCAGCATTGTGCTTTAACACTAATGTTCAACAATGTTGAAGTAATCAATAGCAGGACGTAAAGAAGCAGTTTATTCCTCATTTCTGATCTGGTATTTGTATAAGCCATCCGCCGTAATCAGGAAAGATACGGTTGAGTGAATTTAAAATGGAAGTACCTATTTTTTTATAGTTAACTTGATCGATCCTGTCCTTTCTGAATCACTGACCCGGATAAAATAGACTCCCGGTAAGTATTGCGAAAGATCAACATTGATTTTGCTTTCTCCGGGAGAAGGTGTGCCATTATATATGGTTCCAACATTTTGCCCTTGTATGTTGAACAGAATTGCCAGGACGGGTATTGCTTTTTCCGTTTTTATTGAAAGCAGCATCCGGTCATTTGCCGGATTTTGGGAAACACTAACCCATGCTAATTGATTTTCTGCTTCCGGAACACCGGTTGTGGCCAATGCAGCAATAATTGCATCCTGAAGTTGAGTGGGGTCAACCTCAGCATCTGCAACCATAAAAACATGATGATTGCCACCGGCCATCACTACAACCTTGGGCATAGATTCTGTACCATAGTCGAGCATATTAATGGAAGCATCAGAAAACGCAACATCAGCGTTTATATGATTGCTATTCCCCCAACTGATAAGAGAGGTGCAACTTGTATTTGCCAGATCGTCAACAAGGTAATAAAGTACTGTATTGGGATTGGTCGCCTGGTAACTCTTAACCACGTTAAACGTAGTGAGCGAAGCCGGCACACAAGCACCGCAAGGCATTACCCAGTTGAGTACAACAACCTTACCGGCATCAAGCTCCGAAAACAAATCGTGCGTAACGTCGGAACAATCCCTGGCATTGAAATTTGTTGCAGTTTGAGCAATACTGCCTGTTGCAAGGAGGGCTGATAAGACAACGACAAGTAAATTAGTTTTCATAGGAACATATATTTCAGGTCGTAAAAGTAATATTTATATTTGTCGATATGTAAAATGTTAGTTGATTAATATCTTAAGTTTCTTCTTCCCTTCATTCATGGAACGTCTGTCCCAAACAATGATGATGAGCCTGGTATGTTTTCCCTTTAAGATAAATAATGTTTAGGGGATAGAACAAGCAATTCTTTCCTCTGAGCATTTGAAGCCAGGTTGTCAAATCAGTCAGCCAGTATGATCAGTTTCTGTTGCATCGTACCTGACTCACTGTCAGTTTTCAAAAGATAACTACCAGCCGGTAAAGAACTGACATCAATTACATTGGGGCCTTTAGTCAATACGCTTTGCATTACCAGCTCTCCTGAAAGATTATAAAACCTAACGACCTGTTCTTTATTTCCAGAGGATTCAATTGTGATCTTATCCATTGCAGGATTTGGGTACAGCGTGAAATTCCGGGGGGAATAATT
>Ga0268283_1001198_pt1 | contig 13063 bp, 10 predicted proteins | sample saktaG_13_FD_190140 | JGI IMG/M metagenome (GOLD analysis project Ga0268283, IMG submission 190140) | Saline water microbial communities from Sakinaw Lake, British Columbia, Canada - sak_2013_06_06_36m | ecosystem: Environmental > Aquatic > Non-marine Saline and Alkaline > Saline ... | reverse complement strand
CGGTTACATAACCAATGCCATTTATGAATTAAGCTGGGGCTATAAAAAGAAGGGAAATACTCACTTCTATGTTTCAAGTGGTTATGGCGGCTGGGGACCGCCCGTGCGTACAGGAAACAGACCCGAGATTCTTGATATTTATATCACATTTAACTAATGAGTTAAAGGTGTTAACGGTTTACTTTGCAAAATAGGAAGTTAATTGGTTCCGGTATGAATTTAGAATCAGCATGCATTAAATCTCCGGTTGGAATTCTCGAAATATCTGGTAGTGAGGCTGGTATCCGTTCAATATTATTTATGGATAATGCAATTGAGCAAACTCCAGTTCCGGCATGCCTGCTGGAGTGTGTGAATCAATTGAATGAATATTTCGAAGGAAAACGCAAGCAGTTTGATTTGAAACTCGATCCGGAAGGAACTGAATTCAGACTAAAAGTTTGGGAAAATCTTCAGTTGATTCCTTTTGGCAAAACCATAAGTTACCTTGAACTTGCGCGCATGACCGGTAGTGAAGCTAACACTCGTGCAGTTGGCAATGCTAACGGGAAAAATAGAATCAACATCGTAGTTCCATGTCACCGGGTTATTGGCAGCAATGGTAAACTCACCGGGTACGGTGGTGGTTTGTGGCGGAAGGAAATTCTTCTGAAACTGGAAATGGGAGATTCTATGCCCGGATTGTTTGCAGGTTTCTGAAATGTGTTTCTAAACAATATGATTTAGATTCTGTGTCAATTTCCCTGCAATTGAACCTGAGCAAACACCAAACTTATTGCATTAGCTTATCTATTTCGCTTCGGTTCACAATTCTTCCAACAGGATACAGGTTCAAACGGCTATCCCAGTAAGGTGATTTACTATAAAACCAATTTAACATAGCATCCGGATCGGCAGCAAAACTTTTATCAGCGGCTTTTTTCTGATCAAACTCAGCTTTTAATGCCGGGTTCTGCTGAATCATCGCGCGCGCCATGGTTTCCATAACATACGACTCCGAATATTCTTTTTGTTCCATGTATGCATCAAAAAAATCCCATGCTGCATAGGAATCAGGTGATGCCGGTTCCAGTAAATGGGCAATTACTTTTGCAGTGCGCTGGTTCATATCAACAAGCATGGATCCGGCAGGGAAAGTTCGTTGTTCAATGGTATCGGCAAGTTCGTATGTGAGTTTGTGATGCCCTTCGAAAGGCTTTTGCTGCCATCGCATTTTGCTGAACCGGCTTGATTTGACAGTACAGGTTACTTCACGTTTCAACTTTGTCATTTTTACACCATGAAACTCCAGACCTTCAATAACTGTAATGCATTGCGGCGGGATAAGATATGCCTCCGGCAGGTTTACAAACTTATTTGCTTTGCAATTTGGAAACATAGTTAACTGCCATACAGTTGGTTTTTGATTATCGTATTTAAACCATAATCCGCCTGTAAGGTCGCTGGTGTCAATGGTATATTCGAATCCTAGGAATTCTATTTGAGTACTGTCGGTAAACGATTCGGAATAACTTACTGCAAAAGGTTCCTTTCTGAATTTTTCACCTGCAGTAAATTCATCAGCTTTTGTTTCCAGTTTCTGAAGTGATTTATATTCTTTGTTAAGCAGTTCCAGAGTATGGGTCAGCATGGTATAAGTGCTGGTAACTCTTGCTTTATAAGGTTTTAACATATGCGTCTCTATAAGCAGTCCGGGGCGGTTTTGCACGGCAGTAAACCCCTGCGAAAGCATTGGTGGTGCTACCGACAGGGTAAGTCCGCTGCGTGGGTCGTGCCAGTTGCGAAACTCCACATAAGGGAATATGGGAAACCCTGATTTTTTCATTTCGCTTACAAGGTAGGATTCACAAGTATTCCTGGTCCATTCCGACAGGTTCTTTTCCATACAACTGTTGGTTTCGAAAGCATAAGTCATGGTATATTGAAAGTCGGCTCCGTCGGTAACATGGCAATCCACGAAGAATTCGGGAAGCCATTCGTTATATAGCTTATGCCATGCCTGCATTTCAGGTGCTTCCGCTTTCATGAAATCGCGGTTCAGGTTCAGATTCTGAGCTGTGGTTCTCCATCCCATTTCTTCAGGGCCATCCTGGTTGATCCTGTTGTAAGGGCCAAATCGTTCATGACCGTCAGTATTTAAAATCGGAATAAAAAGGATGGTTACATGATCAAGCAGGGACAAGCTTTTTTTATAAATAGCTATATCACGCAAAAGCATCAGCCCCGCATCTTTTCCATCAGATTCTCCTGCATGGATGCATGCCTCAATGAGCAAAACGGCATTCCCGCTTTTGCGTACCGCTTTGGCTGTGAAATTGCCGTTTTTGTCGGCAATAAGCAAAGGAAGATCCCGCCCTTGCGGACTTTTCCCAAAAGTTGTATATCTTAATATAGGTGAAGCTTTGTCCAGATTTTTACAAAATTCAATAGTTTCAGCATACCGTGGAGTAGCCAGGTATTGGGATTTTTCATAAAAAGTTTGAAATGTAGTATCCTGGGCTGAAAGTTGTAATATCAGGAAGAAGACGGAAAGGACAAGAATTAATTTCATGCTGAAAATAGTTTGGGCGCAAAAGTAAACATATAATCAACTTTTCAGAAGAAATATGACATTGAACTTTTAAGCGTTTGAACAGTTAAATCTCTAATCCTTAAGGGAGGAGTCAATCGAAACTTTGCTCTATACTTTCTTGTCTCCAAAACAGATCCCCATTTTGCGCGATTTCTTAACGATAGGATGATCGGGTGGTACCAGCTTAAGCTTACCTCCAACCTGGTCTAAGGGAACAGAAGTTATGGTTTCGCCGTCTTTGCAAACCATTACGCCGAATTTTCCTTCTGCTATAAGTTCAACTGCATGAGCACCATAACGTGTAGCAAGTATGCGATCCATTGGTGTTGGCGACCCGCCGCGTTGCACATAGCCAAGAATAGTTTCACGCGTTTCGAGCCCGGTCTTTTCTTTAATAGATTGTGCTACAAAAGAGGCTGCAGAGGTTCCTTTCGGTTTGGCAATTCCTTCAGCAACAACTACAATGGAATATGGCTTTTTATTTTTTGACCTTTTTTCCAAATAACGGGCAACTATATCCATATCATATGGAATTTCGGGAATTAAAATCACATCACCGCCTCCGGCAACTCCGGAATAAAGAGTTAACCAACCTGCATTGTGTCCCATAAGTTCTATAACCATGATACGCTTATGCGAATTGGCTGTGGAATGCAACCTGTCAATGGCGTCAGTGGCAATTGTAACCGCCGTATCGAACCCGAAGGTAACGTCGGTGCCATACACATCGTTGTCAATGGTTTTAGGAAGCCCGATTATATTTAAACCTTCAGCAGCAAGTTTGGCAGCGGTTTTCTGGGTGCCGTTTCCACCAATCACTACCAGCGCATCAAGACCTATTTCTTTATAGTTCTTCTTGATGATTTTCGACATATTTTCACCGGTAATGGGATCATTTTTGAAAGGTTTGTCGCGCGAAGTGCCGAGTATTGTGCCACCCAGAGTGAGCATGCCCGAAAGCTGAGTTTCTTCCAGTTCTATATATTCCTTCTCAATAAGTCCCCGAAATCCGGAGGAAATGCCGATTACTTTCATTCCATATTCGGTAATTGCAGTTTTACCAACGCCACGGATAGCGGCATTTATACCGGGGCAATCGCCTCCGGCTGTAAGAATTCCTATCTTCATTCCACGGGTTGCAAGTGTCATCGGTATAGATTTTAGTAACTTTTACAAAGGTAAGACAAAGTTAACTGACAGAAGACAGACTATTGAAGATACTCAATAAAGATTCTTATAGTATTGTTGATGATTGTGTTACAGCGTTTTATACATGAATGTATATTTTTGCTTATATTTGTGCCTTCGCGTTCATGATCAAGGCTTATCATAATAAGAAGCTATATGCCCGATTCCAATTTATCTTTGGTAGAAGAAGTACGAAAACTGCTCTCAGGATATAAATCCCATGAATTTACATTCCTGAACCTGGCAAAAGAACTCAACAGGCCTATTGACAATCTTTTTCAAGCTTTTGGCAACGAAGCGGGATTGGTAGCTGAAATTCTCAATTATGAACAACAGAACCTGGAAAATATTTTTTCGGAATTTGATTTTACAGGAACTAATTCAATTGATGGATTATTAGTTGTCAGCAAGGAGATCAGCAATAAGTTTGTAAATATTTTACCAAGTATTACTTTTGATTTGCGGTCCAGGTTTCCCGAAGTCAGGCAGAAATTTGTAGAAAAACGCATAAACTTTGTAAGCGATAAAATCAGGTCGAACTTTGAACTAGGAATGCGACAAGGGATGTATCGTCCCGACCTGAGTGCCGAACTTGTTTCGCGAATATACATGAGCAGACTTATCGATTTGCATAATCCCGACTTCTTTCCAAATGAAACCATTTCTTTCTCAGTGCTTTTTGATGTAATGTTCGATACTTTTATCCGTGGTATAGTTACCGACAAGGGTAAAAAATATTATGAAAAAAAAATTAAAGGGATGCAGTTTTAATCTGGATCTCACCCTTCGCCCTTTAGTTGTTAAGTATAAACTTTTCCTGATAATTGAAAGAATTTCCATCCCAGGAACTCATAAATATATTATTGATCGATGTATAACTTTTATTGTATCTTTAACTGATTAAAACCAGTTAATTATGGCAAGGATTGTAGTGCTTGGAGCCGGCATTTCCGGACACACTGCCGCTCAGATATTGAAGCGGAAACTCGGACGTAATCACGAAGTTATCGTAGTTAGCCCTAATACAAAATATCAGTGGATACCTTCCAATATCTGGGTGGGTATCGGCCAGATGACAGCTAAAAATGTCACCTTCGAATTAGCCCCGGTGTATAAAAAACTGGGGATCGAATATAAACAGGCGAAAGCTACGGCTATATTCCCCGAAGGAGATGCCGCCCTGTTGAGTCCATATGTCGCTGTTGAATATACGTGCCACTATAAAAGCGGGCAAACGGACAAAATAGAATACGATTTTCTGATTAATGCTACCGGCCCCAAACTTAATTTTGCTGCCACCGAGGGATTGGGCCCAGAAGGTTGCAGTGAATCAGTTTGTACCTATCAGCATGCGGGTCATGCCTGGGAAAAACTGCAGGTTTCGCTCGAAAAAATGGCAAAAGGCGAGAAACAACGTTTTCTCATTGGCACCGGCCATCCTACAGCCACATGCCAGGGCGCCGCATTTGAATATGCATTGAATGTGGCTTTTGAAATAAACAAGAGGAACCTTAACGATATGGCCGAAATAACCTGGCTTACCAACGAATACGAAGTTGGTGATTTCGGGATGGGAGGCGCATTTATTAAAAAGGGCGGTTATGTAACATCAACACGAATTTTTACTGAATCCATTCTTTCGGAATACGGCATTAAATGGATAAAACGTGCAGGAATCACAAAAGTGGAGCCAGGCAAAGCACACTACCAAACCCTTGATGGCGAACTGCACGAGCAGGAATTCGATTTTGCCATGCTGATACCAGCTTTTGCAGGTGTCGGTATAAAAGCTTTTGCGAAAGATGGTACCGAGATAACTTCGGAACTTTTTGCTCCGAGCGGTTTCATGAAAGTAGATGCCAATTATCAGCCAAAAGATTTTGAGGACTGGTCGGTGGCTGATTGGCCATCCGTATACCAGAGTCCGAAATATGATACCATTTTTGCTGCAGGTATTGCTTTTGCGCCGCCTCATGCTATTTCAAAACCTATGACAAATAAAAACGGGCTGGCAATTTTCCCAACTCCGCCACGAACTGGAATGCCATCAGGAATTATGGGCAAAGTGGTTGCACTCAATATTGCTGACCGAATTAAAACGGGTAAGAAAGAACTGAAACATAAAGCTTCGATGGGGAAAATGGGTGCTGCATGCATTATCTCATCCGGCTATGGCTTACGCGATGGAATGGCTGCAACTATGACCGTTTTTCCAATTGTTCCTGATTATGAAAAATATCCAAAATGGGGCCGTGACTCCAACTACACCATGGGCGAACCCGGACTTGCCGGCCATTGGATTAAACTCGTTCTGCATTTTATGTTTATTTACAAGGCCAAAGCAAAACCTTTCTGGTGGCTTATTCCTGAGTAGAATTAATTCAAAATTCTGATTTCCTAACAGCCTAACAGTCTAACTGCCTCCCCCCCATAACCCCTAACACCCTAACAGCCTAACCCCTATAAAATGATAAAGAAAAACCTTGTAAAAGGATATAAAGACGAAGCCTATCCACCTGTTCCTACAGGAAGTACACGTTTCTGGCGAAAATTTTTTCCATGGCAGATCGTTCGCTTTTTTGTGCTTAATCTAAAAATTATGCGGATCATTATCGGTGGACATTCCTAACTTATTAAGAATGCCGTATTTAGACAGTTTCTAAATTCCAAAGAATACTTGTAATGTAAAAAATAATGTACATTTGTACATATGTTACAGGCATTTAAATCGTATATTAAAGATTCTGGATTATTCGGGCAGTCAGACCGTATTCTGCTGGCAGTCAGCGGTGGTGTTGATTCAATAGTGATGGTGCATCTGTTTAAAGATGCCGGTTTTAACTTCGGTATTGCACATGTAAATTTTGGATTAAGGGGCGAAGAATCGCAAGGCGATGAAGCTTTCGTTAAGAACATTGCTGAGCAAATAGAAGTGCCATTCTACGTCAGGCATTTCAACACGAAACAATATGCTTCCCAACATAAGATTTCGATACAAATGGCAGCACGCGACCTTCGCTATGCCTGGTTTGAAGAACTCCTAAATGAGCAAGGATATCGCTTTATTGCCACTGCGCATCATCTGGATGACCAGGCTGAGACTTTCTTTATTAATGTGTTGCGGGGAACAGGTATAAGCGGAATGCATGGTATTTTGCCAAAGCAAGGGAAAATTATCCGGCCTTTGATGTTCACCACCCGTGAAAAAATAATGTCGGTCGCCATCGACCGTAACTTGGCCTGGCGCGAGGACCGTTCGAATAAAAGCCGCAAATACCTACGTAACAAACTTAGGCTTGATGTCTTAAGCGAATTGTATAAAATCAACCCGCTTTTCAGTCATAAACTTAACGAGTCGATAACGCATCTTCGTGATGTTGAATCTATATACAACAGCCATATTGCCGGAGTTACAGCCGACCTGGTGCAACATACACCTGAGGGAATCCTGATTTCAATCGACTGGGTTTACGAATACGAACCTCACGATACGTACTTATTTGAACTGCTTAAACCGTATGGATTCACATTTTCTGTTGTAAAAGAAATTGTCCATTCACTGGATACCTTCTCCGGGAAAGTCTTCTATTCACATACTCACAGGCTTTTGCGCGACCGCGAAAACTTTATTATTCAGCCGTTAACGGAATTAACGGAAGCGTCTTTCAATAAAGAAATTTATTCGGTTGATCGGGGCACCTCACAGATGGTTCATCCAATTATTCTGGACTCGCACGAAACCGATGAGGTTGCAGATTTGCCAATGGGAAAAGCATGCGTAGCCTGTCTCGACCTTGATAAATTAACGTTTCCTTTGCATCTGAGGAAATGGGCAAAAGGAGATTGGTTTATGCCGCTGGGACTGAAAGGCAAGAAAAAACTCAGTGATTTTTTTATTAATCAGAAAATTTCACTCTCCGAAAAAGAAAAAACATGGTTGCTTGTTTCTGGCGAAGATATTGTTTGGGTAGTCGGAAAAAGAATTGATAACCGGTTTCGGATTACTCCAAAAACCAGGAAAGCATTTGTCCTAAAAGCCGTAGATGAAAGCAAAGAGCATGAAGGACCTTCCTGTTGCCTGCTTTTTGGATAGCCTGATTTCATGCATTTCTGTTTATAGTTTCTTCCTTTGATTTATATCAACTATTTTCTTAATTAATTATATTTCAAAGGTGTAACGACTCTTTAAATTATTTCTAATTTTGTCCCTTGCCGTTTAAGGCGATACTGAAATCTTAAATCAAATCTAAATAATGAAGAGAATATATTTTAACGCTGGTAAAGCGCTGATCCTTACATTTATACTTTCTGTTCTTGTTGGTTTTTCTGCCTTTTCTCAATTGCAGGAGCCTGTAAAATGGTCATTTAAAGCAAACAGGATCAACGATACCATTGCCGAATTGCAGTTTATTGCAAAAATTGATATGACCTGGCATATGTATTCGCAGCAGGTTCCAAAGGATGGCCCGCGACCTACTGTATTTACGTTCGACAAACCCAATGGCTTTCAGTTGATGGCAAAGGTTACCGAACCAAAACCATTTGAGGAATATGATGAGATGTTTGAAATGAAAGTCAAATATTTCCAGATGCAGTCGACTTTTACTCAGAAGATTAAAATCCAGAACAATAAACCCGTTAAAGTTACCGGGGTTGTTGAATTCCAGGCATGTGACAACAAGAGCTGCATTTTTGATGAAAAGCCTTTCAGTTTCGATCTGGAAGGATCAAAAACATATGTAGCTAAAGTAGCGCCGGTTGCGGCTGATACATCCAAATCGAAGACTGTAGAAAATGCTGCTGTTGTCAAAGCCGATTCAACCAAAACCGTTACCGTAACCACATCTTCCAAACCATTGGACGATGGAAGAACTCCCTTATGGATGTTCTTCCTGATTGCTTTCGCTGCCGGTTTAGTAGCCATTTTAACCCCCTGTGTTTTTCCGATGATCCCGATGACTGTTTCATATTTTATGAAATCCGGTTCGAATGGCAAAATTCAGGCATCAATATATGGTATTGCAATTATAGCTATTTACACACTTTTTGGAACCGTGATAGCTGTTCTATTTGGCGCCGAATTCAGTAACTGGATAAGCACACATTGGATTCCAAATGTATTATTCTTTCTCATTTTTGTTATTTTCGCGGCTTCATTTTTCGGCTACTTCGAAATTACAGTTCCCAACTGGCTGGTTAATAAATCTGTTTCAGCAGAAGATAAAGGTGGCACAGTAGGTACCATTTTTATGGCTCTTACGTTGGTTTTGGTTTCATTCAGCTGTACAGGTCCGATAGTAGGGACTATATTGGTTGAATCAGTTGGTGGGCAAATAATAAGGCCAATTATAGGGATGCTCGGTTTTTCACTGGCTTTTGCTATACCGTTTACTTTGTTTGCCTTATTCCCACAGTGGCTTAATAAAATGCCAAAGTCCGGTGGTTGGCTTAATTCAGTTAAAGTTGTACTTGGTTTTATAGAACTTGCCTTCGCGCTGAAATTTCTTAATGTGCCAGACCAGACCTATCATTGGGGAATCCTAGACCGGGAGATTTACCTGGGTTTCTGGATCGTGATATTTACAATGATGGGCTTTTACCTGATGGGAAAAATCAGGTTTCCTCACGACAGTGACTACCCGGTCGTGAAGTCCTTTCCAAGATTAATGCTTATAATCGTAACATTTACTTTTGTAATCTATCTTGTTCCGGGTTTGTGGGGCGCACCTTTAAAAGGTATTTCCGGCTGGCTTCCCCCGATGGAAACCCAGGATTTCGATATAACGGCAATAGTTCGTGATAACAGCGGGAGCGGAGGTATAGAAAATAAAGGGAATATTGCTGAAATACCAAAATATCTGAATACTGCTTTAAAATTGCCCCATGGATTGAAAGGCTATTTCGATTATGATGAAGCTATAAAGGCTTCGAAAGCATTGAATAAACCTGTTTTTGTTGACTTTACCGGTCATGGGTGTACCAACTGCCGTGAAATGGAAAACCGCGTGTGGAGCGATCCCGAAGTCTTGAAACGCTTACGCCAAAACTTTGTATTGGCTGCACTTTATGTTGATGATAAAGTTATAGAATTGCCTAAAAATGAATGGTATACTAATAAGGGCGGCCGGGAAGTAAAGCTTTTAGGGAAGAAGAATACCGAAATACAGATTGAAAAATTCGGTGCCAATGCGCAACCCTTTTATGTGATTCTGGATGGTGATGGTAATTCGCTGGTTCCACCGCACGCTTACGACCTGGATATAGCTTCCTACATAAAATTCCTCGATGACGGGGTTGCTGCTTACAATAAGAAGAATGGAATAAAGTAGATATTTTAATTCAAATTATTTGAAACCGGAAGTATTTTTCACTTCCGGTTTTTTTTAACTGGTTGATTCCCAAATCACTTAGATCGTTTCCTGTTCCATAATAATCTATAAGGCGATAATTTATTTATAAAAGTATTAATTATGGCACGGGCTTTGCAACGCACTTTATAACAGACTGTCTGAAACCACTGTTAATAAAAGGTTTTATAAATAACGCTACTAATCTCTACTGCCATGAAAAAGATAACCTTATTCCTGTTCCTTTCGATGGTTATAACATTTAGTGCTGAAGCACATAAATACAGAAGCAGAAATGCCCGCATAACCATCTCGATCCAGACTTTTTACGATCAGCTTTCGCCTTATGGCGATTGGATCAATTCTCCTGATTATGGATACGTCTGGCGTCCTTATTTCGATAACCCTGAGTCATTCAGGCCATACTCATCAAATGGTAACTGGGTTTATACCGATTATGGCTGGACCTGGTCATCTGGTTACGATTGGGGCTGGGCTACTTTCCACTATGGCCGCTGGGATTTCGATAATTACCTGGGCTGGCTTTGGATTCCCGGATACGATTGGGCTCCTGCCTGGGTAAGCTGGGGTTCGTACGATAACTACTGGGGCTGGGCTCCAATGGGACCAAACGTATTTGTCCAGTCAAACTGGTATGCTCCCGATCCATGGTGGACCTTTGTTCCCCAAAATCATTTCTGCTCAAGCAACTGGAACCGCTATATTTACGAACGCCCGGTACACTATACTAACATAACCCATATTACTAATGTATATGTTGGTGACAACGATCACTATAACCATGACAACCGCAACAACCAGAATTCGTGGTACAACGGACCTAGGGTTGCAGATGTTGAAAGATATAGCAGCAGTAGAATCAGGAGAATGGAAGTTGGTGAAAGTGAAAGGCCCGAGAGGACAGGTATCCACAACAACAGGTTGGATGTATACCGCCCGACTGTTGAAAACAAACGCAACGAATCTCGTCCCGCTGAATACCGCAATGTTGAACAGGTTAGAACAGGAAGAAAAATAGAGCAGACCACTGCCCGTACAAACGACCCCGGCGAAAACCGGATCCGCGAAAACCGGACCGGAGGCCGCACAATTACTCCAAAACCAGTTCAACGTGAAAACAATTCATCCAGGGAAACGAAAGTTGAGACACGCACATCCACACAGGCACCGAACACCAGAACTACTGAGGATACAAGGTATTCAAAGGAAACTCCTCGTACCACCACTCAACCTGAACCACGCAACAATTCAGGAAACAGGGAAACTAGGAATGATTCACGAAACTCATCCCAGGCAACACCAGAGAGGAATTCAAGCCAACCTTCAACGGATACAAAACGGGAAACTCCTGATCGCAGAGGCAATGTAAATGTAACTGAAGGCAACCGTGCAATAGGAAATTCCAACAGGGTTGAAAATACAGATAACCAGCAGTCGCGTAACAGTAATCCAGCCCGCGAGAATGTAAATAATAACTCTTCACGCGAATCACAACAAAGGCAAACGCCAAATGCTCCGACAACCCGTGAACCAAGAACTCAGAATGCAACACCTTCATCAAACACGCGGACTGAAAATACAGAAAGGAAGCAATCGACGAAAGAGGAAGTGAAACAAGTTGAAAAGGAAACCCGGAAACCGGTTGAGAATTCCGAAAACAGATCATCAGGTAATCCAAACAGGAGGTAATTGAATTGGAATAATTTATAGAGCGGTTGCAGGAGAGATTCTGCAGCCGTTTTTTTATTTACTGGGTGGCTTCAAGTCACCTCATGAAAATATCACATATATTTGTAACAGAATTACAAATCAATAAACATTTTCAGGTTTATTGTCTCTTCCTTCCGTTAAAGTAAATTTTATGAACTGGGTTTATATTCATTTGGTTATCAATCATTTTCCAATTATCGGAGCGATAATCGGTACAATCATACTTGCAGCCGGAGTTTTTTTTAAAAACCAGGGCGTTACCATTAGTGGGTTGGGAACCATCGTGTTCGCTTCTTTAATGGCAATTGTAGCTTATATGACCGGCGATCCTGCCGGAGAAATAATGAGAGGTTTACCCGATGTTCCCGGAAGCCTGATCAGCCGGCACGAAAACATTGCTACAGTTGGCATGTACCTTATGGTTACTGCCGGGTTACTGGCTGCCAGTTCATTATTCAGTATTTGGAAAAAAGATAAATCCATTCGTTTGATGATCATTATTACATTGGTATTTTCATTTATAAGTTCGGGAACAATGGTTTATGTCGGCCGCACTGGTGGGCAAATCATGCATATTGAATTGAGGGATGAGGCTGCTAAACAGTATATTATTGAGCATCAGAAATAATAAAGATTAGAATTTAGTGTTTTGTTCCTTTTACATAACTAATACCATTTCCGTAAAAACAGAAACACCCGCCAGGATTTATACCGAACGGGTGTTTTTATTTGTAATTTGCTACTGACGATTATACATTTCCATTCAGTTCATCTGCATAGTATTTATAAAACCAGGTAATTGTTTCAATGCCTTTGAAAAAACATTCAAGATGGTAATTTTCATTTGGTGAATGGGCGGCATCGGTATCGAGGCCAAATCCCATCAAAATGGATTTTATTCCCAAAACCTGCTCGAAAGTTGAAATTATCGGAATACTTCCACCACTGCGCGTTGGTACCGGTTTTATACCAAAAGTGGTTTCGTACGCATTACTTGCTGCACGGTAAGCGGGCGTATCGGTTGGAGCAACATACGGATAACCGCCATGATGTTCTTTAACAGAGACTGTAACGTAATCCGGAGCAATAGATTCGAAATGATTTTTAAAAAGTTCAGCAATTTTATGCGGGTCCTGGTGAGGAACCAAACGCATGCTGATTTTCGCGAAAGCTTTACCCGGTAATACAGTTTTTGATCCTTCGCCGGTGTAGCCGCTCCAAATAC
>Ga0268283_1001197_pt1 | contig 13072 bp, 9 predicted proteins | sample saktaG_13_FD_190140 | JGI IMG/M metagenome (GOLD analysis project Ga0268283, IMG submission 190140) | Saline water microbial communities from Sakinaw Lake, British Columbia, Canada - sak_2013_06_06_36m | ecosystem: Environmental > Aquatic > Non-marine Saline and Alkaline > Saline ... | reverse complement strand
ACTTTACCATCATCATGTTGTTGCACAATAACATTGCATGGCATCATAACACCGGCTTTATCATCAGTCTTTAAAGCATTGTGTGCAAACGACGGGTTACAGGCTCCCAAAATGCGGTAAGGTCTGAAATCAACGTCAATTTTTTTCTTCAATGTTTCCTGTACATTAATTTCCGTAATAATGCCAAAACCATGTTCTTTTAATATCGCTGTTACATGAACGATGGCCTCATCAAAAGCAAGATCAGTAAATTTTGTGAAGTAGGGATTCATATTTATTGATTATTAGAATGTTAAATGAATTTGCTTTTAAAGGTATGATTTAATAACAAGATTATATCTCTATTTGTTTCATTTATGCTCAACTCCAATTTTAAAATGCAGAGGGTGAAAATATACAACGCCTCCTCTGAATTCTAAAAAAAAATATAATTTCGTATTTATCTGTAAAGAGCAGTTATGATTTGCTTCCGTTTATATATCCTGTGCCTTATCTGCAAGCATGGGAACAAAGCGGAAAGTGCCATGAGTTTCAGTTTTAATTTCAGATTCTGATATCTTAGTAACTACTGTCATGATTTGAATATCGTTTTTACCAACCGGTGCAACAAGTATTCCTCCAATTTTTAATTGTGAAACGAGGTCATCTGGAATATAAGGTGCTGCAGCTGTAATCAGAATCCTGTCGAAAGGCGCATAAGCTGGCAAACCTGCATAGCCATCACCATAAAATAACCGTATACGGTAACTAAGAGGAGGATTGATCGATTTTAAATTATCATACAATAACTTTTGCCTTTCGATGGTGAATACACGCGAACCCATTTCTGCCAGAACGCTGGCCTGGTATCCCGATCCTGTACCAACCTCGAGTACCCGCATTCCTTTTTCTACATTTAAAAGCTCACTCTGAAATGCAACTGTATACGGTTGCGAAATGGTTTGCCCTGAACCGATTGGGAAGGCTTTATCTTCGTAAGCGAACTCAAGGAATGAAGAATCGAAAAAATAATGCCGAGGAATGGTGTTCATGGCATTCAACACATTTTCATCAGTAATGCCTTTTGTACGTAATAAATCAATCAGTTTTTTGCGTAATCCTTTATGCCTGAAGGTATCAGAGAGTTGGGTTGATGTCATATCAAGAAAGTGAATTTAAAGAGTGCGAATTTAATTAACTATATCGTCTTTTGCGTATATGTTTGTATAAAATTATCAGGCATTTGTTCAAGCATTCGGGAAAGGCCGGTATTGAAAGAATAAATTAAGGATTTAGAAATAAAAGTTTTGGTTCAGTGAGCAATTCCAAATCAGATGCAGAAAACTTTTAGCCAGGCCGATTGCTCCTTTTACACCCCTTTTATCCTCAATAATCATAGATTACATACATTTTTTATTCAGAATAAGAATAAATTAAGAATAAATAGAACAAATCCAAAAAACTTTCATACATTTGCATAGTTTTAATACAACCCACTCTGAATTTTCCTGATTTTTCCCGGTAATTATTCCAAGTATACCTTTTCTCAGGTTTTCACATGATAGTATAATTTAATTCATACGATTTAAACTCCCAATTATTCTTCCAATCAATCCCATTCGCATGTACGATAAAAGCGAACTCGAAGGTAAGCTGCTCAATGAATTACGTGACATTGCCAAGCAGTTTAACATCCGCAAAAGCGAAACAATGAAAAAGCAAGACCTGGTTTACCAGATACTTGACCAACAAGCTGCTAATCCCACTCCTGATATACTGGAAGCAGAGAAAAAAGCACGTGTTTTTCCACAGAAAGGTGCACGCCAGCGTATTCCTATCGAAAAGCTGAAAGACGTCAGGAAGATAGAAGTAAAACCTAAGCAAGAACTGGTAACTGACACCGTAATTGTTCAAAAGAGAGACGTTCCGGTTATTAAGGAAGAAAATCCTGTTTCTGCAGAAGTAACTGCGGAAGTACCGGTTGAAAAAGTGGCACATCAAAAACGTGTTGTAACTCCTTACGAACCACGAAGAAGTTTTAACAGGGATGAAAATAAATCAGAGGATGATACACCCTCCGTTAAATCATTCGAACGTCCTGAATCAACAAATGTTCCCGCATGGGAACTTCAGGAATTTCATGAACGCCGCCGACGTGGGCGTCGTCCTCAAGACAGGGATGATAGTACAGGCGATTCTTCTGTAACCAGCCCCGAATCAACAACACCTGTTCCCGAAATTCCGGTTAGAAATAACGACTGGAAACCTAAACCACGAACGTCAATACAGGAAGATGATGCAGCTATAAATGAAGAGAAATCTTCAATTCATGATGAATTTATTCCTTCATTTGATTTTAAAGAACCAAATTCTGAAATTCTTAGCCGTCGTGAAATAGTAGTTCAGGAAGAAGAAGTTGAAGAAGTTCCTCAGAATGGTAATCTGCAGGGAGAACAACCCCGTACCAACGATATCTCAAGGGATATGCAGCGTTATGGCCGTGGCGACCGAAACGACCGTAACGATCGCAACGACCGCCGTCCACAACAATCTCAGCAGCCTGTGCGTGAAGATTATTCATGGGAATTCGAGGGAATTGTAAGTTGCGAAGGCGTTCTCGAAATGATGCCCGATGGTTATGGTTTCCTGCGATCGTCCGATTATAACTATCTCAGTTCACCTGATGATGTTTATGTTTCACAATCTCAGATAAAGTTATTCGGTCTTAAAACCGGTGACACGGTTAAAGGTACTATTCGCCCGCCTAAAGAAGGTGAAAAATATTTCCCCCTGGTAAAAGTTGAAAATATCAATGGAAAGCTTCCGGAAGAAATTCGCGACCGCATTCCTTTTGATTACCTGACACCATTGTTTCCAGAAAAGAAATTCAAACTAACCGGACATCCGGGCTCAAGCCTGAGTACGCGTATCATCGATCTTTTCAGCCCAATTGGTAAAGGACAGCGCGGATTAATTGTAGCTCAGCCAAAAACCGGTAAAACTGTTTTACTGAAAGAAATTGCCAACGCTATTGCATACAACCATCCGGAAGCTTATCTTATTGTATTACTGATAGACGAACGTCCTGAGGAGGTTACCGATATGGCGCGAAACGTGAAAGCAGAAGTTATTTCATCTACTTTTGATGAGCCGGCTGATCGCCATGTACGCATTGCAAACCTGGTTCTCGAAAAAGCAAAGCGTCTTACCGAATGCGGACATGATGTTGTTATTCTGCTTGATTCAATCACCCGTTTGGCAAGGGCTTACAATACGGTTGCTCCTGCTTCAGGTAAAGTTCTTTCGGGCGGTGTTGAAGCAAATGCACTTCAAAAACCTAAAAGATTCTTCGGTGCTGCACGCCAGATTGAACATGGCGGATCGCTTACCATCATTGCAACTGCTCTTACTGAAACAGGTTCGCGTATGGACGAGGTTATTTTCGAGGAATTTAAAGGTACCGGTAACATGGAACTCCAGCTCGACCGTAAACTCTCCAACAAGCGTATCTTCCCTGCGATTGATATTGTAGCTTCAAGTACACGTCGCGATGATCTTTTGCTTGAAAAAGATGTGCTTCAGCGCTTATGGGTTCTTCGCAATCACCTCGCTGATATGAATCCGATTGAAGCCATGGATTTCCTTAGAGACAGAATGAAATTCACTACAACCAACGAAGAATTCCTGATCTCGATGAATAGTTAGTACTGATATTCAGATATTTGTAATAATATTTCAAGCAAAAAAAGAAGGCTGGCAATTAATGTCAGCCTTCTTTTTGCTTACTTTTTTGCGCATCCTACTTTTTATCTCCAGGTTCGGGATTTTGTTTCTTTTCCCGAATCTTTTCCATCAGCATTTTCTGAAACTCGCGTTCTGCATCATACAGTTTCAAAACTTTAACCGCAGGAAGTACTGCTTTGAATTTTGCATGGTATTCTTTCCTCAGATCCAGGAATTTTTGTGCTTCAATAATTTGATTGTCAAGTATCTGAGTAGCTTCCTTTTCAGTTAGTTTATTGATATCCTGCTTGTGGAAATCGTCACCATTTTTAAATGATTTCTTCAGTTCATGCCTTTTAGCATTGTATTCGTTGTACACAGGCCAGAAAACCTTGGCTTCATCAGGTGTTAAACTGAGTTCCTGGGTAATAAAGGCAATTCGCTGTGCTTCAATGTTTTTATGCTGGTCATCATGCTGCCTGCGCTGGCCGTCCTGATGATTGTATTGCCCATCAAGCTGATTGATTTGCAAATTCATATTATTGTGCTGTGCAACCAACTGATTATCCTGTTCTGTTTGTACAAGCTTGAGATTATCCTGTTGAGCATTTGCCGGATTGGTAATCAGCATTAGAGATAACGCCAAAAGCAAACCTGAAGCTGCAATTTTTACAAAATGTGAGTTCATACTTCTTTCCTTTAGTATTCGTTTAATATGTCAGTTTCTGTTTCATGTTCTTTAAGGTACGCCTTTATTTCATCAGCTGTTGGCTCTTTATGTGAAGGAGTTAGGGATTCAGTAATGTTTATATCTGAATTTGCAAGTTCTTTATCAATGGTAATGCTTTCGGAAAATACTGCCTCCTCGGCATAGGATGCATCATAAGCCATATTGATCTCCGTCCATTCATCAAATACCTGTAAAGTTGATACTTTCTTTGCCGGAATTACAAAGATCAAAAAAACTGCGACAACAACAGAGGCTATGGACGGAGCCCATACCAGAGGTTTCCGGAATGAGAGTACAAATCTTTTTGAAAATGATCTGTTTTCCTGCTCCTGGATTCTGTCAATAATTCGTGGACTGAGCGAATCGAAATAACCATCTGGAACTTTAAATGCCTCAACATCTTGCCTCAGTTTTTTAAGAACCGGGGAAAGTTGTTCGATATCGTTAGTTTGATCTGGTATTTTTTCCTGTATTTTCATGATATGTATATGACTTTAACAATTCATTAAAGTTTAATTTGATGTAACAAAATCTTCAATTTTTTTTACCGCGAAATGGTAAGATGCTTTCAATGCTCCTACGGAAGTGCCTAATATTTCGGACATTTCATCGTAACTCAGATCATCGTAGTATCGCATATTAAAAACCAGCTGCTGCTTTTTAGGCAACCTTATTATAGCCTCCCGCAAACGTTTCTGTATTTCCTGTCCATCGAAATAAGGATCATCGCGCAAGGATTTTACCATCATTGCTTCTGGTGACGATAAGGATAAGTAGGAGCGAAGTTGTTTGCTTTTCAGGAAACTCAGCGATTCATTAACCGCAATACGATACAACCAGGTGAATAATTTTGAATCTTCGCGAAAGGATTCAAGGTTGTTCCAAACTTTTATAAAAATATTTTGCACAACATCATCTGAGTCGTCATGGTCAATAACCATCCGCCTGACAAAATAATATACCTTTTCCCGGTATTTTCGGACCAATAAGTTAAAAGCATAGTGCTTCTTATCGTCATTACGAAATAATTCAACCAGTTCAATGTCAGAGTATTCGGGCATGAGTAGCGGACAAAGCTAAATAAATATCGAATATATTAACTGTTTTGTAGGACAGCTTTCGCATCCAAAGGTTTAATCCTTATTTTAAATTCAAAGGTTAAAATTCCAAATTCCGAATTTCAGGCCCAAAAATCCAAAATTTCAAGCACCAGGACTTTGACGGCCAAACCTCTTGGTATTTTGGACTTGGGATTTGGAACTTTACCAATACTGGTCATTATCCAAGTTGGGTATATTATTTTCCTCTTTCCTTATTTATAAAGTTGAATATCAGTAGTCTTCCCTGATTCTATCATAAAACTCTGCTCTACCGTATATAAAGAGGAACGGGAGTTTTTCGGACGAAAAACAATTCGGTAACTGCCGGGTTGAAGATAAAGTGTTTCAAGCGTCATAGTTTCATTCAGTTCATAAATCCGGGTAAGTTTGTTTTTGTCGTTCAGCAATAAAGTACCATACCCATTGAATGATTTTCTGAAAACAGCTATTCCTGGTTCAGGAATTTCGATGGTAGAGGTATGACTCTGGCTAATATCAATGTTCGGCAGGGATATCCGGGGTAATGAAAGAACTTCCAGGTCGTATTTGCCGATAATATACTTTTCGGTTTCACCGAAATTTTGAACATTAAGTGTTTGAAACGTACCGCTTTTTCTAACTATCGATTGCAATCCCTTTGATGCATTGCTAACGCCGGCCATTTTTAACTGAAGGTAACCCTGTGGAGCATCGGCCGCAACCACGGTATGCTTTCCAGGTGTTATGCGCAAGGTATCAATAACTACCGGAGGCAATGTGTGTATGTCGACACGGTAAGTTATCAACGGATCCACAACTAAAGTGTCGGGTAATCCGCGGTTGTTCATGGTATGAATAAAGTTATACTTAACCTTGCCGGAATACAGATCAGTAAAAGTCATGCCTGCGTCGGTTTCGGTAGGTCTGCCGGATTCATCAAGCAAATTAACCTGCATGGTGGTTGAGTTAAGTGCCTGTGAGATAACTACATTTAACGCTTTTTTCAGGTCTTTTTCGTTTGATGCATCAAAATAGGTTCCTATACAATTGAATGCAAGGTTAAAATCCTGCCCTATTCCTATTATAAATGGTTTCAGGATTATTCCGTTTTTCTGAAGCATCTTTGAAACGGCACATGGATCACCGCTGCATTCTTCCATCCCATCGGTAATCAGAACAACGATATTGCGGCAATTAGCGCAGGCAGGAAAATCTTTCGCCGATTGCTCGAGCGAAAAAGCGAGAGGTGTGGTTCCTCGTGCATTAATTGTCCGAAGCCGGCTCTTGATTTTCCCAACATTTCCAGGAGCAAAAGGTACTTCCAGTTTTGTGTCGCTGCATACCTGCGGGGGATATTGAAACTGATGGCCATAAACCCGTAATGCAAATTCTGTATTCTTCAGGTTAGCAATACTATCAAGCATTTCAGACATTATACGCTTGGCGATATTAAATTTTGTATCGCTTTGCCAACGGCCAAGCATACTTTGCGAAGCATCAAAAATAAAAAGGATTCGTGTTAGCTGCGGCGTGATTTGAACAATAGGAGGCTGATTCTGAGCTTCAGCACTAAATGCCATAAACAGCATAAATACTAAAGAAATAGTCTGAATTTTATAATTGACGAATTTTATCAAGTTGATGGTTTTGCTGTTTATAATTATGGAGAAAGTTGATAGTGTGACAAGGATATAATTTGATTTGATACTTTTGATTTGAGACTTTCGATTTGAAATTTGTATAACTCTGAAATCCCTAAATCCTACTACCCAAAAGCTAGTCACTTCTCATATAACGCACATTTTTCTTTTTTATGATTCAGTTTTAAATAAACATCAGATTTAGTACTGCTGCAATAAGTCAGAATCAGTTCATTTGTAACTTGTTGTTTATAAATAATTCACTAATTTAAACCTTTACCTTGATTGCTGATCGGAATGTTAATAATTTTGGAAAACAATTCGGCTTTCATATCGTTAGTGATATAGAAGCTAATATTAAACAAGTCCGCTTTGATTTTATTCTCCAAATACTTTTTAATGCTCCCTTTAAAAATATTGAAAAACAGTTCCAAATTCCTTATTCTTATACTCAGCCTTATAAGTTCTGTATATGGTCAGGCACAGGTTTCGGCTAAAACAGACGTTTCTGAACAACATTGGGTTGACTCAGTATACAATGCCCTCTCACCTCAACAGCGGATTGGACAGTTGTTTATGCTGAGAGCTAATTCAGATGTTGATTCCCTGGAGATCCGAGAGATTTCACGACTAATTAATGAGTATAATATCGGCGGTTTGTGTTTTTTTAAAGGTGGCCCTGTAAGGCAGGCTATTCTTACAAACTACTATCAGATGTTAGTACAAACTCCGCTCCTGATTTCAATGGATGCTGAATGGGGACTTGGCATGAGGCTCGACAGTACAATTTCTTTTGCCCGACAGATGACGATGGGAGCTATAAGAGATGAGAATCTCATTACCGAATATGGTCTTACTATTGCTGCTCAACTTCACAGGATGGGAGTTCAGGTAAGTTTTTCTCCTGTGGCTGATATTAACAGCAATCCTGCAAATCCTGTAATCAATATCCGTTCCTTTGGTGAACATAAGCAAGATGTTGCCCGTAAATCTGTCCTGTACATGAAAGCGCTCCAGCAGGGTGGTATTATCTCAGTCGCCAAACACTTTCCAGGGCATGGCGATACGGATACCGATTCGCACCATTCCTTGCCATTTATAGGCCATTCAGCTGCCACAATAGATACTCTCGATTTATACCCGTTCCGGGAGCTGATTGATGCCGGTATTGATGGAATAATGGTTGCACATCTCAATATACCGGCTTTGGATACCACTAAAAATATTCCATCCAGTCTTTCCCCATTGGTGATTGATTCTTTGTTGCGTAAAAAGCTAAAATTCAATGGATTGGTTTTTTCAGATGCACTTGATATGAAAGGGGTCTCGAATTATGCCGGCCCTGGCTCAGTTGAATTAAAGGCGTTAAAAGCAGGAAATGATGTTCTTTTACTCTCCGTTTCGGTTGATAAGGCTGTGCTCGAAATAATGCATGCTATTGACAGTGATTTTTATTCAAAGGGAGAATTAGAAGTGCATTGCAAAAGGATTCTATCCTCCAAATACCGTTCGGGGCTTAATAAGTTTCAACCTGTGAACCTTGACAATCTTTATACTGAGCTTCATTTGCCTAACGAAGTTAATTTGAATCTTGAATTATACAGAAATGCAATCACAGTTTTAAAAAATGAAAAGAATATTCTTCCTGTTCTAAATTCAGATACACTACGAATTGCTTCCTTAATGATAGGTTACCCGGATATAAGGATGTTTCAGCAGCGCATTAACGATTATGCAAAGGTTGATCATTACACTTTGCCTAGGAATGTGGATAAAAAAACAATCGAGTCTACTATTAAGTACCTAACAGATTATAACCTGGTTATCATTGGTATCAATAACACTATCCCGGCTCCTGCGCGTAACTTTGGTATCTCAGATGAAACTATTAGCCTGGTCGATTCATTACTTATCTCAAAATCATGTATTTTGAATTTATTTACGCTCCCATACAGTATTAACCTTTTCAGGAACATCGACAAGGCAAAAGCGGTTATCGTAGCTTACCAGGATAATGCTGATGCCTATGATGCAGCAGTGCAAATGATGTTTGGAGCTACAAGTGCTAGTGGCAGGATTCCGGTTGGAGTGAATGGTGTTTTTCCAACGCATACAGGCCTTACAACAAACATTTCAGATCGTTTGAGCTATAATCCATACCAGGAAAAAGAAATTCAAGCGGTAGATATTGCTGTTATAGATTCAATAGTTAAAACTGGGCTGGATAAAAAAGCTTACCCCGGTTGCCAGGTATTGATTGCTAAAAATGGAAATGTTTTTTACCGGAAGGCATTTGGATATACTGATTATATTCATAACCAGGCTGTTAAAAATGATGACCTGTATGATATTGCAAGCGTTACCAAAGTTGCAGCCACTACCCTGGCAGTAATGAAGCTCTATGATGAAGGTAAGGTAAACCTGGACGAACCTCTTTCGAAAACCCTGAAATACCTCGAAAACAGCAATAAAAAGAAAATCTCAATCCGTGAAGTAATGACACACCAGGCAGGACTGGTTGCATGGATTCCTTTTTATCAGAAAACTCTTAAAAATGGATTTCCGGATACCACGCTTTACAGAACAATAGCATCGGATAATTTCCCATGCAGGGTAGCAGAAGGAATGTATTTACGTAAAGATTACCGGCAAATTATCCTTGATTCGATTATTAATTCTCCTTTGTCGGATAAAAAAGAATATAAATACAGCGACCTGGGTTTTTTACTTATGCAGCAGTTTGTTGAACAGGTTACCGGGAAAAGCCTTGATCAATATGTGGATGAGCAGTTTTATAAACCACTTGGCTTAAAAACATTAACTTTCCACCCACGCGAAAAATTCCCTTTAAGCCGCATTATCCCTACGGAAAATGATACACTGTTCCGGCGCCAGGTTGTGCAGGGAGATGTTCACGACCAGGCTTCTGCCTTGTTGGGTGGTGTTGCAGGACATGCTGGTTTATTTGGTACATCTAACGATATGGCTGTAATTTTACAGTTGTTGGTTCAGAATGGTTCGTATGGTGGCAGGCAGTATATTAAACCTGAAACGGTGGCATTATTTACAAAGCGACAGTTTAAAGGCAACCGACGCGGACTAGGATTCGATAAGCCACAGTTTATACCTTCAGAACCTGGTCCGGCTTGTGAAGAAGCTTCTGCAAACAGTTTTGGTCATACCGGTTTTACTGGAACCTATATCTGGGCTGATCCGGATAACGACTTGCTAATTGTTTTTCTTTCGAATCGTGTTAATCCTGAAGCCGAACCTAATAAACTTGTTCAGTTGGGAACGCGCACCCAAATTCAGCAGACACTTTATCGTGCACTGAACAGAAGTCTGAAACCTGGGCAGCAAATTATGCGTAAACCTGTTACTGAGTGAAAAGTGAAAAACGAAAAGTGAACAGTGCTAATATGTAACTGAATATCAACATCATAATAACAATCTATAAATATCATTAAAATTTAAAAACATGTCAAAAGTTACGTTAAAAGGAAGCCCTGTAAACACAATCGGGGAATTACCAGCAGTAGGAACAAAAGCACCTGAATTTGCATTGGTTGGAAGCAATTTAGCCGATGTGAGGAATACTGATTTTACCGGCAAACGCGTGGTATTAAACATTTTTCCAAGCCTCGACACAGCTACCTGTGCTGCTTCCGTAAGGCGTTTCAATGTAGAAGCAGCAAAATTGGCTGATACTGCTGTTGTTTGTATTTCAAAGGATTTGCCATTTGCTCATGGCCGGTTCTGTGTTGCCGAAGGAATTACAAATGTAGTTTCAGCATCGGAATTTCGTGGCAATAACTTTGGTAAAAGTTTTGGAGTCATGATTACTGATGGTCCTTTGCAAGGATTATTGGCTCGCGCCGTTGTTGTTCTCGATAAAGATGGAACAGTATTGTACAATCAGCTGGTTCCTGAAATTACAGAAGAACCTGACTATCAGCCAGCCTTGGATTCGTTGAAATAATCTGGGTAGGATATTTTGCCAACCCGAATTTAATTGTACCTTTGCGCCACAATATGCTTTTGCGGATGTGGCGTAATTGGTAGCCGCGCCAGACTTAGGATCTGGTGTCGTGAGACGTATGGGTTCGAGTCCCTTCATCCGCACAATATTGTTAAAAGCTGCCTTTGGGTAGCTTTTTTCATTTTAAATGGAATCATAGGATAATAAGTAATCAATTGAATAATGATTTTATCAAAACGAGATGTGACCTTCTTCCTCATTTCAAAATTTAAATTAGCAGATTTAGCCTTTATTTATACGATTTCGTAGTATAAATCATTAAAAATACTACCTTTGCAGCCTTATTTATCGTGCTTTGGCAATTAGAATAAGTGTCAGATAATCAATTTAATACAGAATATTCAAACTCATCTTTTTTAGTACAATGGAAATTACCAGGGAAAATACCGGCGAATTAACCGCTACCATCAAAATGGTGATCAGCCCTGCTGACCACAACGAGAGTGTAACTAAGATTTTAAAAGATTATCAGCGCAAAGCAAATGTGCCGGGTTTTCGCCCGGGTCATGTACCTTTCGGAATGATTAAAAAACTTTACGGAGGTGCCGTATTTGCTGACGAAGTGAATAAATTGGTTTCCGACAAACTGCATCAATATATACAGGACGAAAAACTTGATATCCTGGGTCAGCCACTACCAAACACTTCTCTTACCCAGGAATTCGACTGGAAAGAAGGAGATGATATAGAATTCTTTTTCGATCTGGGAATGACACCGGCTTTCGATTTTGTTCTCGATGAAAATATTGCTGTCGACTTCCACGTTATCAAAGTTGATGATACCATGGTTGACAAATACCTGGACGATATGCGTCAGCGTTTCGGAACGTTGACAAATCCTGAAGTTGCCTCCGAGAAAGATGTTGTTACAGGCGATTTTGTCCAGCTTGACGCTGAGGGCAACGAACTGGAAAGCGGAATTTCCAATTCATCCAAAGTCACACTCGATTTGATTGCTGATGCGGATGTAAAAAGTAAACTTGTAGGAGCAAAAATTGGCGATGTTATTGTTTTCAACCCGCTAAAAGCTACCGGCAATGCTGTTGAAGCTTCTGCAATGCTTGGTATAACTAAGGAAGAAGTTGAAGAACTGGAATCTGATTTCAAATTCACCATCAACGAAATCAGCACAATGAGCCCTGCTGAAATGAACGAAGAGTTCTTTGATAAAGTATTCCCAGCTGCGGAAATCAAAACTGAAGAAGAGTTCCGTAGCCAGGTTCGCAATGAATCAGAAAAAGCTTTTGTTGCAGATAGCGACCATTTGTTCACACATCATATGCAAGATAAATTGGTTGAGTCAGTTTCACTTACTCTGCCAGATGAATTTATGAAACGTTGGCTGATCGAAAGCAACGAAGGTAAACTGACTGCTGAAGATGTAGAACGCGATTACAGCAAATATGCCGAAGGCATGAAATGGCAACTGATCGAAAATAAGATCATCAAGGATGCCGGTATCCAGGTTGAAGATCAGGAAATTAAGGATTATGTAAAAGATTACTACCTACAGGGATGGCGTACATTGCAACTGACTGAAGATCTGCTCGACAGGCTTGAAACCATTGCTGATTCATTCATTAAAGATAAACCTAACGAAGTACGTCGCATTGTCGATTCATTATACGGCCAGCGTGTTGCTTCTTACGTTAAATCGAAAGTTAAACTGAATAATAAAGAAATCAGTTACGACGAATTTGTTAAATTAGACTCCGAAAAACACTAACATATGAACATGCACAACGAATTTCGCAAATATGCCGTTCATCATCGCGGTATAAGCAGTACTTCACTTAACAGGTACGCTTCTGTTTCACAAGGGTATATTTCCCCAACCATTATCGAGGAACGCCAGCTGAACATCGCTACCATGGATGTTTTC
>Ga0268283_1001196_pt1 | contig 13077 bp, 11 predicted proteins | sample saktaG_13_FD_190140 | JGI IMG/M metagenome (GOLD analysis project Ga0268283, IMG submission 190140) | Saline water microbial communities from Sakinaw Lake, British Columbia, Canada - sak_2013_06_06_36m | ecosystem: Environmental > Aquatic > Non-marine Saline and Alkaline > Saline ... | reverse complement strand
TTAATGTTAATTGGACAACCCCTGCCAGTTCAACTATTTCGAGCCCGCAGATATTAAATACCGCACCATTTGACGGCCTTTTTGATGGAGGATCTTTCTCAAATCTGCCTCAACCCACAGGAAGTGATATTGATGCACTGCAGGCAACCATCATGTACATGGCTCAGTACAGGAGATTTCCTGCGTACAATGCTGTAGTATTTAATTTTGTAGTGGATCTGGATGGCAATGATGATCACGCCGGAATACGTTGGTATGAGTTGCGTCAAACAAGCGATGGCACCCCTTGGACAATTTATCAGGAAGGAACCTATGCACAACCTGACGGGCATAGTGCCTTTAGTGGGAACATGTGTATGGATGTTGACGGAAACATTGCGTTGGCATACACATCGGTTAGCAATACGCTTCATCCTAGCTTACGCTATACAGGAAGATACGCATCTGACCCCTTGGGTACAATGACAATTGCCGAAGATGTAATTGTAAACGGTGTTCAATCGGATCCTTCTTCAAGATACGGCGATTATTCGCAGATGACAATTGATCCAAGTGATGGTAAAACGTTCTGGTCCGATGGTGAATATTTTGCAGGAGGTACCAGAAAAAACCAGGTCGGTGCTTTCATATTTGCTCCGCTTGCCCCTATCGCTGATTTTACAGCAAGTACAACATTACCATGTAAAACAAATACAACCGTTGTTTTCACAAATCTAACAACAGGTGTTGCTACATCCTGGTTATGGACATTTACACCTGCAACCGTTACTTATATGGATGGCACGAGCAATGTGTCAGAAACCCCTCATGTTTCTTTCAATGAACTGGGCAACTACACAGTCGAACTTACTGCTACCAGCAATGCAGGAAGCACCACTATGACAAAGACTGATTATATATCGGTAAATGAAGCCAATCCTGATTTTACTGCAGGTGCTACCAATATTGTTTTGAATAATCCGACAATATTCACTGATAATTCTACCTGCGATGTAACTTCGTGGGAATGGAACTTCGGAGAAGGCGCCTCGCCGGCCACTGCTTATACACAAGGCCCTCATGTAGTTTCTTACTCAACTATTGGTTTAAAAGATGTATCACTCACAGTTAACGGCCCTCTGACAAAGACAAAAACTGAATATATCAATGTGATTGACACTCTTTTCAACATGAGTAGCATGACGCTAAGTACATGTAATGGTACTTTTTACGATCCGGGAGGACCATCATCCAATTATGGCTACAGCGAGGATTTTACAATGGTGTTCATGCCTGGAACCTTAGGCAATGGCATTCAAATGACATTTACAAGCTTCGAACTTGAAAATTCTACTAACTGTAATAGCGATTATTTAAGTATTTATAACGGACCCAACAAGTTTTCACCATTAATTGGAAAATTCTGCGGGACTAACTCTCCGGGGACAGTAGTTGCCAATAATCCTGATGGTGCTCTGACATTCGTTTTCCACAGCAGTCCGACATTTACTTTCCCTGGATGGGTGGCTTCAGTAACTTGCATTAGTACCGGGCCTGTGAATCCTCAAACATTTTTGGCTGAGCCTGCTGGTAATTCGTCGATCGCTCTTTCGTGGACTAAGAACACAGTTAGTGATGATGTAATGCTGGCCTGGTCGCCTACAGGTGTTTTTGGCACACCTGTTAATGGAACTACTTACTCTAACGGAGATGCCATTTCAGGTGGAGGTACTGTTCTGTATTCAGGGAATGCAACAGCATTCAACCATTCTGGCCTCACACCCGCTACTTTGTATTTTTATAAGGCATTTTCGTTTGATGCTATAAAAACATATTCTTACGGAATTACGGCTAATGCTACCACTAATGCAATACTTACTCTGGCAGTTACACCTCCCAACCATAATGCCGCTTCTCCGGAAGGAAGCGCTATGTTTGATGTAGTGTCCAATGCAAATTGGACTGTTGTCAGCGACCAGCTATGGTGTAGTGTCAATCCTTCAGGGACAGGAAATGGGACAATAACTGCCAGCTATACCGAAAACACTAACGCTTTTCAGCGTATTGCAAATATTACAGTAACCGTAAACGGGCTAGCCCCAATTGTTGTTACCGTAACACAAACTGGTACATTGCCAACACTCGCAATAACTCCTCCTGACCAGCCAGTTAGTGAACTTGCCGGAACAACAAATTTTGATGTTACATCGAATGCTGAATGGTCCGTCGCATCTGACCAACCATGGTGTTTGGTAACAGCATCCGGGACAGGGAATGGCCAGCTAACTGCTGATTATCAAAATAACAATTCATTGGATCAACGGGTTGCAAATGTCACAGTTACTGTTGCGGGAATCACACCTGTTAGCGTTACTGTTACTCAGGCTGGTTCTGCACCGGTACTTGCAATTTCACCTCCTGACCAACCAGTGAGTGATCTTGCAGCATCTACAATTTTTGATGTTACTTCAAATGCTGATTGGACAGTTATTTCTGATCAGCCATGGTGTATTGTAACAGCATCCGGAACAGGAAATGGTCAGATAACGGCTGATTATCAAAAGAACACTTCATTGAATCAACGAATTGCCAATATTACTGTTACTGCTGCAGGGGTCGCACCTGTCAGTGTTACTGTTACACAATCTGGTGCAGCACCAATGCTGGTGGTTTCTCCTGCAAACCAGAATGTAAATTCCGAGGCAGGCTCAATAAGCTATTCGGTTACATCAAATGTTAACTGGGTTGCAAGCAGCGATTCGGCATGGTGCAGCATCACGCAGAGCGGCAGTGGAGATGGGTCGATTGTAGCAGAGTATCTCGGGAATCCCTACCACAACCCACGTTTTGCCACTATATCAGTAACCGGAACAGGCCTTTTACCCCAGGTAGTGACAGTATCGCAAAGCCTTTCAACAGCGTCAGTACCTGAATTGCTTGTAAACGGAATGCGGATTTATCCTAATCCCGCCAAAGGATTGTTTACGATAGCTGTGGATAAGGAAAAATATCCTTATATGGACGTTACTCTACTTGATTTGGCAGGTGCGAAAGTACTTAACCGCAAATGCTCCGGTGAAAAGGAATACCGTTTCGACATCGGGAGCGTGCCACAGGGGTGCTATTTTGTGAGGATTGGTACCGGAAGAGAAGTGATGGTAAAGAAATTAGTTATCATACGGTAAAATTTGAAATACTGTTGGTTTGGAGTACTTAGAGTTATCCAAATCGGCAAAAGCTATATAAAACCAGTACAGGTTGTTACTGGTTGATCGGAAGCACCTGCTCTGGCTAAAGAGCAGGTGCTTTTTTATGATAGGGTTACTTTATAAAACCTTGCACTAACAGTATTTAGCTTGTGATCAAAGCCAATGAGCCGTGCTTTTTTTGTTCTTCAGAAGAAGCTTTGTTGAATGCTCATATGCTTCCTTTTGCGGAGATAATGGAGGTGTGAAAGCGGAACATATAAGATATAGTGATACAGCGTGTTTAAGTTTGAGATTCAGCAAAATCGGGGAAAATAAAATATATCTAACAAACAGGGCAAAGGATACAAGAGAGCTAATAATAGTCCTTGTAAAAATAGTCACCGACTAGTGAACGAATTGTAGTTAAAGATGGTATTTTTGTATTATTGTAATATCTATCTTGAAAAACTTATCAGAGACAACTTGTAACAAGGTACTCTGTACATTAAAATTATAGACTTCTGATTGACAATACAGGTAAAGCGATGAGAACAATACTTATTATAGCATTCATCTTTGGAATTACGCTTTCAGCTTTTACGCAAACGAGCTCTGAAAATGATAAAATAAAGAAAATGCTTGAATTGACTGGTTCAGGTAAAATAGGGGTTCAAATTGCTCAAAAAGTTATTTCTTCATTTCGGGAAAAATATCCGGATATTGACCAACACTTTTGGGATGAACTCGAAAAAGAAATAAAACCTGATGATTTGATTAATACAGTAATACCAATCTATGCCAAGTATTATTCAGAGAACGATATTGACCAGATAATTGCTTTTTATAATTCTCCGGCTGGAAAAAAGATGATTGAATTAACACCGTTGATTCTTCAGGAATCAATGACATCAGGAAAAAACTGGGGAGTTCAGATAGCTGAAAAAATAATTAAACGGCTTAAGGAAAATGGCTACCTTAGTGAATAAAATAACGCAACCGATTCAGGAGATGTCTTCATAAACCATTGCTGACATTCAGTAGAAACGAACTTTCCTGCCAATGATTTTTTTGATTTTTCCTAAATGTAAACTAGTGATTGGTAATTGAAAATAATTCATTTATGAGAACATTACCCATACTGTTTTTATTCTTTATAAATGTTTGTTTTACTCAAACCGGAATTCCTGAAATAAATACGAGGGTTTACGGTAATTACAGAGAAATATCCAGTTCATTATCTGGTTCGGCATGTAGTTTAGCTTGTGTTATGAAATGGACATTATCTGCGACTTCTATTCTTTCGGATAATGGAACTACTAGTTACAAGACAGAGAACATGAAAGATGGATTACCAAATACCGCGTGGGCTGAAGGTGCAGAAGGATATGGTATTGGAGAAAAGATATATGTAAGAATTGATGGTAATAATAAAGCAAATAATGTTTCGTTTTGGGGTATCAGGATTGCCAATGGATTTCAAAAAGATAGCACTACATGGAAAGATAATTCACGTGTGAAATATTTAAGAGTATATCATAACTCGAAACCTATTCTGATAATAAATCTGGAAGACAAAATGGGAGTGCAAGCTGCTAAATGGAAGCCCAATTTGATAAGATTAAATAACAACGATTTGATAGCCTTTGAGATAATTGGCATATATAAAGGTGATAAAAATGAGAATACCGCCATATCAGATTTGGTTTTAGACGGGGCACATTGAAAAATAAATTATTAAAATTCATAGTCGTGGCAAGATTATGTGTGGGTTGAGTTCATTCGGGTAGGCTCTGAGTTGGGAACAAAGCTGTTCACAAATAAACCAGCATCAACATGTGGAATAGCTAAACATCAAATTCCCTGCTAAAGAGACAGGCTTCAAGGATAAAAGTATCTATATTCAGTAATTTCGTTAGTTACTTGTTTTTTCTTCGCAATAAATGTTATTTTTGCTTCATCACGGCTATACCTTTCATTAATCATTTTATGCTATGGCAAAAACGTTATTACCCGAAACCCCTTCCATCAACCTCTTGGGCAGTGGTACTGAAGTAACGGGCGACATCCGCTCCAACGGCGATATTCGCATTGATGGAACCCTCATTGGTTCTATAAATTCCAGCGGAAAAGTTGTTGTAGGAACAACCGGCCGCGTGGAAGGCGAAATTTTCTGCCTGAATGCAGATATTTCAGGCGAAGTATCCGCACGCATCAAAGTAAGCGAATTGCTCAGCCTCAAATCATCAGCAAAGGTGGTTGGTGATATTATCACCAATAAATTAGCAATCGAACCAGGAGCCGTTTTTACAGGCGGATGTAAAATGGAAAGCCCAACCCTTTCAGAAGAAGCACCATATGCCAGAAGAGAAGCCCAGATTATCGCCAAAGAATCAGCTTGAGTTTTATGCACGTTACTCCTCCCTGGCTCTGCAAATGGTTGTTATTATCGGAGCGGGAGTTTTTGGAGGCGTTAAACTGGATGCCTGGCTTAACACTGGATTTCCTATATTTACCCTGGTATTGTCGGTGCTTTCGGTAATTCTTTCTATCTACCAGGCAACCCGCGGCCTTCTTAAAAAGTAATAGTCATGACAATCTTCTTCCGCTTCATGCGCAGCCTTTTCCTGTTTTCATTTATAATGGCTTTGTTCAGCCTTGGAGCAATGTATCTTCTTCCGCTAAAGTTCATCACTCCAATGTTGCCTGTCCTTGTGTTTTTTTTCCTGATCACCGGTCTGATAGTTTTCTATTTTTTTTCAAAGGCTGTTACTAAACGATTCAGTATGTTCACAAATTATTTCATGATCGTTACCACACTGAAAATCATGCTATACCTATGTATTATAGTAATCTATGCTATACTCCGCCGAAATGATGCCGTTACATTTATCATCACATTTTTCCTGCTTTATCTTTGCTACACTGTATTTGAGGTTATATGGATGCTGAAGTTACGTAACCCGGTCGTATAGATCCCCATTTAATTATTCTGTTATCAATTATCACCTTACTACGTTTTCCCCTGAACATTATTCCCCTAAATCTGTTCAATCAAATAACAAATACTTTAAACAAATATTCCTGACTTATATTATATGTACTTTTGATTGATTAAACATGTTTTATGGTTTACATTACAAGAAGAGAGCGGTTTAATGCTGCTCACAGGCTTTTCAGGGCAGATTTCAGCGACGAACAGAACCTGGAAACCTTTGGCAAATGTTCCAATCCAAACTGGCATGGTCACAATTATGAACTTTTCGTAACTGTTAAAGGTGAAGTAAATCCTGAAACCGGTTTTGTAGTTAACCTGAAAGACCTTGGTCAACTCATCGAAAAGCATGTGATAGAAAAGATGGATCACCATAACATTAACATGGAAGTAGATTTTATGACTGGAAAACTGGCCTCAACTGAAAATATTGCTATTGGTATTTGGGAAGAGTTGGAAAAGCCAGTTAGATTGTTGGGTGGCCTGCTTCACTGCGTGAAAGTATGCGAAACAGAAAATAACTTTGTAGAGTATTTTGGAAAAATATCTTAACCTGAATAATTCATCTCGCAAAGACGCAAAGACACAAAGTTTTGAAATGGAACAGTTTAATATAAGGAATACATTCTATAAATACTTTTTGATTTATTAAAAAAATTCAATCAATTACTTGTAATTAGCGTCTTTATTACTCACTTTGTTCGTGAGAATGCTTCGCTAAGTTCGCTGCGCTTATGAGAACGTTTCGCTTAGTTGCGGCTTTGCAAGAAATTTTTATGAATAACATAGGTTAACAATTCTCTAACAACCGGAAACATGAGCAGCGAAATAGTAAAAGGAATGATAATTGAAAATATGATGGATGATTATGATCTGAAGGATGGCTACGAAAAGCGCGACATTTATAATACAAAGACAATCAAGAAACTTAGCGTCCATTATAAAGAGATTCTTAAACTTATCGGGGAAGACCCTGAACGGGAAGGATTGGTTAAAACACCTGAACGTGTTTCAAAAGCCATGCAGTACCTGACGCATGGTTATGACCTGAAACCGGAAGAAATTCTGCGTGCGGCCATGTTTAAAGAGGATTATAAACAGATGGTAATCGTAAAAGACATTGAAATCTATTCCATGTGCGAACACCACATGATACCATTCTTTGGGAAAGCCCATGTTGCGTACATCCCTAATGGATATATTGTAGGTTTAAGTAAGATTCCACGCGTTGTAGATGCTTTTGCCCGCCGACTTCAGGTGCAGGAAAGGCTTACAACCCAAATAAAGGAATGCATACAGGATACTCTTAAGCCTCTTGGGGTGGCAGTAGTAATTGAAGCACAGCACATGTGTATGTCTATGCGCGGTATTCAGAAACAAAATTCTGTGACGACAACTTCGGATTTTACAGGAGCCTTTCTAATTGATAAAACCCGTGCAGAATTTATTCATCTCATTGGTTCAAGGCTTCATTAATCAGGATATTAGACTGATAACTTATATGTCTGTTTAAAATTTAGCAACCTGAAAAAACGATGACAGCTATAATGTTAATGAAACAAAGCAAGACTAAAGGCCTATCAGCTTACAGCCTAACCAACCTTTTCCTTCAAGCTTCTGCCATTCAGTCATACAGCCACTCATGGCATTATTTTTGTACTTTTGCGGCCTAATAAAAACCTAAAAACTATGTTTTCCGAAAACAGCAATTACAACACGTTGAGCGAACCACGCGAGGCTGAAGTGTCTGTGGCACGCTCTTTTATGACAAATGTCTTTATGTGGATGTTCATGGCCTTAGGGGTCACAGCTCTCACTTCTTACTATTTTTCATCCGATCCATCGCTTATGTTGCTGCTTAGAGATGCCACAACAGGTGGCATGACTATTCTGGGATGGATTGTTATGCTTTCCCCGATAGGATTTGTTATGCTTATGTCGCTGGGGTTTCAGCGATTTTCGGCGATGACACTCACATTGCTTTTTGCAGTTTATGCGGTTCTTATGGGCATGAGCCTGAGTTTTATTCTGCTTATCTACACAGGGGCTTCTGTAGCCGCAACTTTTGGTATAACATCGGCTATGTTCGGTATAATGGCAGTTGCCGGTTACACTACTAAAATAGATCTTACACGCTTTGGTTCCATTATGATGATGGGACTTGTAGGTATTATTATTGCCAGCCTTGTAAATATGTTTATGCAAAGCGGCACACTTGACTATATAATCAGTTTTGTAGGAGTACTCGTATTTACAGGATTAATAGCATATGACGTTCAAAAACTGAAACGGTTGGCAGCCAATATCACTGCCGGCGACGACTCCTATCGTAAATATGTAGTCATGGGTGCGCTAACACTTTATCTCGATTTCATTAATCTGTTTCTTTTCCTGCTAAGGTTTTTAGGCAATCGCAGATAATTCCTTTTTCCTGCTGATCTACTTATAGCTTATAAACAAAGCTATTCAGCCTGTTTTAGTGAGCAAAACAACTAATTACTAAATTTATTTTACGAATGAAAGCATATGTATTTCCGGGACAAGGCGCCCAGTTTGTTGGTATGGGTAAAGATCTTTACGAAAACCACCCGATTGCCAGGCAAATGTTTGAGAAAGCCAATGAGATTTTAGGTTACCGCATAACTGATCTAATGTTTGCCGGCACCGACGAAGATTTACGCCAGACGAAGGTGACACAACCAGCCATTTTCCTGCACTCGGTTATTCTGGCCGCTACCCTGGGCGAAAATTTCAAGCCTGATATGGTAGCCGGTCATTCGTTAGGTGAATTTTCTGCACTGGTTGCTGCTAAATCCCTTACCTTCGAAGACGGGCTTCGGCTGGTACTTGCACGTGCCATGGCCATGCAGAAAGCCTGTGAAGCAGAACCCGGCACAATGGCAGCTATCCTTGGTTTGGATGATGCAGCAGTAGAAGACGTTCTTGAAACAATAGATGAAATTGTGGTTCCAGCCAATTATAACAGCCCCGGACAACTTGTTATTTCAGGTTCCATAAAAGGAATTGAGATAGCCTGCGAAAAACTGAAATCTGCCGGAGCAAAACGCGCTTTGCCACTTAAAGTTGGAGGTGCATTTCATTCTCCTCTGATGGAACCGGCCCGCGTTGAATTAGCAACCGCTATTGAAGCTGCAAAATTTCACAACCCAATTTGTCCGATATACCAAAATGTGGACGCAAAGCCTCATTCCAATCCTGATGAGATCCGGGCCAACCTGATTGATCAACTCACCTCACCTGTCCGGTGGACACAGACAGCAGCAAATATGATTGCAGATGGTGGCACCACATTTATAGAAGTAGGCCCTGGCACTGTGCTGCAAGGTTTGATAAAAAAAGTTAATGCTGAAGTTGAAACTATGAGTGCCTGAGACATCACGATGCATAATAGTAACTGGCCTGCCTAATATTTTGGACAGGCTTTTTTTTACAGACTGGAATTCTTTATTTTTCCTGAAGCCAGAAGATTCCCGATTGATTTCTCGAATTGACTTTTCCGGAAAGCATCCATATAGGCCTGGTTATGCATATCGGAACCCATAAAATCATACATCCCTTTATTGATAAAGTATTCAGCCATTTTCTTTACGGAGGAGCCGTAATAACCTGCCACAGAAACAGTGTTCAATTGGAATAAAATGCCACGGTCCTTTAATTCATCGAAATTTCCCCATTTGTTATCCCAATACGAATATCGCTCAGGATGCGCCATTATCACCTTATAACCTTCAATCTGCAATTGAAAAAGTATAGATTTTAAATTAGGATGCTCCATGAAATAAGACATTTCGACGAGAATATGCTTTTGTCCAAAAGTGAGCAATCCTCCAGCTTTAATTTTTCTTTCAAATCCGTCATCGATCAGGTATTCAGCTGCAGCTTCAATCTGAATCTTAATTCCTGCTTTAGCTACAGCTTTCTTTAGCTCTTCTAAACCACTTAGAATAATCCCGGGAGTGTTTCGGAAAAATTCATCCTGGATATGAGGAGTAGTGATCAATTTGCTATAACCCATGTCAGCAAATTGTTTTATAAGCTCAATAGACTCATCCATTGTCTTGCATCCATCATCAATATCAGGAATCAGGTGCGAATGAAAATCGGTGATCAGGGAGCTGAAATCAGCAGCTTCCTTATTCTTTGCAGATGAGAATAATTTTGAAATGATCGACATAAATCATTGTTAATGTCCTTGGAAGCTATGCTGATACCAACTTAACGCTTTGTATATTGTTTCTCGTAATACTTCTGGTAATCGCCGGAAGTAACGTTCTCTAACCACTCTTCGTTTGAGAGATACCAGTCAACAGTGCGCTCAAATCCCCTGGTAAACTTAATAGCCGGCTGCCAGCCAAGCTCATTTTGGAGTTTAGATGCATCAATTGCATATCTCAAGTCATGCCCGGCACGATCTTTTACGTAAGTTATCAGTTTGGAGGAAGTGCCAGGTAATCTGCCAAGTTTATCGTCCATAATATCACACAATGTGCGGATAAGCTTAATATTTTGCCATTCATTATTTCCTCCTATATTGTAAGTCTCTCCAATGCGGCCTTTATGAAAGATGAGGTCTATTGCAGCAGCATGATCCTCCACATAAAGCCAGTCCCGCACATTTTCGCCTTTGCCATAAACAGGCAGCGGTTTACTGTTTCTTATATTGTGAATAAAAAGTGGTATCAGTTTTTCGGGAAACTGAAAAGGGCCATAGTTATTAGAGCAATTTGAAATAACCACCGGCAACCCGAAAGTGTGAAAATAAGCCCTTACCAGGTGGTCGCTGCTGGCCTTGGACGCCGAATAGGGGCTGCGGGGATCGTAGGCTGTGGTTTCAGTAAATAGCCCTTCACTGCCAAGTGAGCCATATACTTCATCCGTGGAAATATGGTAAAAAAGTTTACCTGTGCTGTTTTCCTTCCATATAGAACGTGCAGCATTAAGAAGGTTAAGAGTTCCGACAATGTTAGTGAATATAAATTCTGTTGGATTGGAAATAGATCTGTCAACGTGCGATTCAGCAGCGAGGTGAATAACGCCATCAAATTGATAATCTTCAAACAACTTTAAAATAAATGCATCATCTACAATGTCACCTTTCACGAATTTGTAATCCGGGAAGTCCTCAATATCGTGCAAGTTAGCAAGGTTGCCAGCATAAGTAAGTTTATCAAGGTTAACTATCCGGCAATCCGGGTATTTATTAACAAACAACCTTACTACATGCGAGCCAATAAATCCCGCTCCTCCGGTTATCAGAATAGTTTTCATACATCCAAATTTTAGGGGTGCAATTATTTTAATTCTTTAGAGTGATTCTTCCTGTTGTTTCAATGCCTTTTCCCATTTCCAGGCAGAAGCCATCATCTCATCAATATCTCTTGTAGCTTTCCAGCCTAGTTCTTTATTAGCAAAATCAGTATCAGCCCATACTTCAATAACATCACCTTCGCGCCTGGGGCATATGTGGTAATTCAATTTCAGGCCTGTTACTTTTTCAAACGATTTAATTACCTGCATCACTGACAAACCCTGACCTGTACCCAGGTTAAACATCTCAAAATTCTCTTTTCCTTTATTCTCCATCAGCCTTTCGACAGCCACAACATGGGCTTTCGCCAGATCCACAACATGGATATAATCGCGGATAGCAGTTCCATCAGGTGTTGGATAATCATCACCAAAAACCCGGAGTGACCCTCGCTTTCCAATAGCTGTTTGTGTAATAAAAGGAACCAGATTGTTGGGAATTCCGATAGGCAATTCACCAATAAAAGCGGAAGGATGCGCCCCAATCGGATTAAAGTAACGTAGTGCAATTGCCTTTAAATCCTTATTAGCGATAAGTGTGTCGGAGAGGATTTCTTCTGCAATCTGCTTTGTATTTCCATAAGGCGAAAATGGTTGTTTTAGCGGGGCTCTTTCGGTAACCGGCAACTGGTCGGGTTGACCATATACAGTGCATGAAGAAGAAAATACAATATTGATGATACCGTTTTCCTTCATACAGGAAAGCAAGTTGATAAGCGAAACCAGGTTATTGTAATAATACTTCAGCGGTTGCTCAACCGATTCACCAACGGCTTTGTATGCAGCAAAATGAATGATACCATCAATTCCCTGATGGCTGGCAAAAAACTGGCGCAATTTTGCGAGGTCGCAAATATCAAACTCAGAAAAACCTGGACGTATTCCGGTAATTTGCTCAATTTTCCCAACTACCTCTAAATAAGAGTTAGAAAGGTTATCAATAATCTCCACTTCATATCCTGCCTGCTGTAATTCCACCACAGTATGCGAACCGATGTAGCCTGTTCCCCCTGTTACCAGTATTTTCATTCATTCTTATTTTTAGATTCTAATCAAGCGAAATACTTTTATACCCTTTTTACTTTCCCGTCTGCCAGTATATATTTTTGATCACTTTCAGGACATATTGCATTTCCATCTTTGTCAAAAATAAGGCGATGCCCATATTCGCTAACCCAGCCAATTTGCTTTGATGGATTACCAACAACCAATGCATAAGGCGCAATATCTTTAGTTATTACTGCGCCAGCGCCAACAAGCGCATATTCACCAATGTTGTGCCCGCAAACAACAGTTGCATTTGCTCCTATGGTGGCGCCTTTCTTTACAAGAGTTACAGCGTACTGACCGCGCCGGTTCACTGCACTGCGAGGGTTTGTAACATTGGTAAATACCATGGAAGGTCCGAGAAAAACATCATCTTCGCAAATTACACCGGTATAGATTGATACATTATTCTGCACTTTAACATTATTGCCAAGTACAACATCCGGGGAAACAACAACATTTTGACCCAGATTGCAGTTCTCACCAATACGGCAACCAGCCATGATATGCGAAAAATGCCATATCCTGGTACCTTTACCTATA
>Ga0268283_1001195_pt1 | contig 13082 bp, 6 predicted proteins | sample saktaG_13_FD_190140 | JGI IMG/M metagenome (GOLD analysis project Ga0268283, IMG submission 190140) | Saline water microbial communities from Sakinaw Lake, British Columbia, Canada - sak_2013_06_06_36m | ecosystem: Environmental > Aquatic > Non-marine Saline and Alkaline > Saline ... | reverse complement strand
AAGAGCTGGATGAATAATCCCCAGCTTCACTTAAAACAATTTACCGCCCACCTTCGCCAATGACAACTGTCAACGGCGAAGGTGGGTTATTTTTTTTGGCGGATCTTAGAAAGCTTGCATTTTTCCCAAAAGTGCGCTATAATAGAAGGGTAATATAATAGTGAATGGAAAGCGGGTGAAAGCCGCTTTTTGCTTTATATTAAACAAATTTATGCAAAAACTAACACGAAAACTCAATAAGCTCTCTGAAATACTAAAGCGCAAACTATCCGCTTATCTTAGCCGTATTTCGCAAAAATACCAACTTATTTCAGAAAACATTCAAAAAAGTCTTGCGCCAATCCGCCTCAGCAAGCACCAGGCCAAGGTTTCTGTTTTGATTTGTCTAATCGCCCTTTCCGGTTATGTGGTCTTGTTCAAACAAAATTATGCTAAAGTATTTCTAGCGCAAAATACTCACTTGAAAGAAAAAACTCCTGGAGAAATTGAAAGAGAAAATTTAAGCAAAGAACTCAGATTAATTGTCAAAGGCTACCCGATTGAAAGGATGATCCCCTACATCGCCACAAAAGACAGAAAAACAATTGCCTATCTGATTGGTATCGCCAAAAAGGAAAGCGCCTGGGGCAAAAGACGGCCAGTACTTCTGGGAAAAGATTGCTATAACTATTGGGGCTTTCGCGCGGAGCGGGAACGAATGGGTAGCGGAGGACATACTTGTTTTGATAATCCCCGTGAAGCCGTGGCGGTTGTTTCCAGGAGAATCGCCGAGATTATTGCTCGCAATGACGCCGAGTCAGCGAAAGATCTGTTGGTTTGGAAATGCGGTTCGGATTGTTCCGTGACAGGCGGACAAGCCGCAGCCAATAAATGGGCCGAGGATGTGGATTTTTATGCGGAAAAAGTGTTGAATTAAAATTAATGGGTTATTTTATGCACACAGGACTTACGCCTTTGCTAAAAAAAAGACGTTCCAGCGGAGCGTCTCTGTGAAAATAATACCAAACTAACTTAGAGTGTTCTGGTTTGAGAGGGGCTAAGTCCCCAATTGGGGACTTAGCCCCTAACACGTAGCGTCATTGATTAAGTTAATTTGGAATAAATCAACCAAAAAAACTCTCCCACTAAAGTGGAAGAGTTTTTTAAAGTTTGCCTACTAAAAACTAGGCGCGCTTAACATTGATTGCGTTCAGTCCCTTTGGGGATTCTTCTGAATCAAAAGAAACTTGGTCACCTTCTTGGATTTCGTCAAATGTAACGTCAACCAAAGAATTGCTGTGAAAGAATAAATCCTTGCCTAATTCTGGAGAAGTGATAAAGCCGAAGCCTTTGTCAATCTTCTTTTTGATAGTACCGATCATACTTTTTTCTTTGTAATTAATAAGTTTTGCATATTGCGTGAAGCTCGACGACTTTTCACTTTTTAGAGTATAGCATACAAATAATGTTTGGTCAATCGTCCTAAATTTGAGTTAGATTCGAGTTGATTGACAATACAACGATTAGGGTGTAATAATATAAAATCGTTCTTTTGCAAAACATACTGGCAATCCATCAACCAAAAGGAGGAAAGGTTAAGATGAAAAAACAAAAACAAAAACAGCTAGAATATTCAGTGGCAGAGGCGGGTGTTGTTGAAATGGAAAATGGCGCTCGTTACTGGAGGATCAGGCTACTCTTCAGGAGTACCTATTTTCCAGGGGAAAAATTGTACGACAAGGTATTTCTTGGTGGGGGCTATAGCTGGATCGTCGTCGAAGAACCCGATTCGCCGATCCCTGTCCCGCAGGAAATGATTTTCATCCTCAACGCTATTGCCTCCGAAAAAGCCCTTAAGTTGGGTAATTTCGGACCGAAAGTTGGCGAAGATTAACAAGCCCACCGGCAGAAAACTCATCTGTGTTTCGGTGGGTTTTCTTTTCTCTTTTTTTCCACTATCGCTATTTTTTTATTTTATGCTATAATTAAATCAAAATAAAAATGTCCCCGCATATTAATGATGCGCATAAAATTATTACCATTTAGCGATCACCGGAAATGGAGAAATAAATTATTTCTGTCAGTTTTTTTGCTGGCTTTTTTTATTTTTTCTCCGAAGGCCCAGGCTTCTGTTGCGAGCGATTCCCTATTGGGTTATTGGAAATTTGACGGCAATTTGACTGATTTTAGTGGAGACGGAAGCACCGCCAATCTTTCGGGAACGACCGTGCCGGGATATAGCACCGGAAAACCCACAACCACCTTTCCCAATTCTCAAAGTTTGATTTTTAATGGCTATAACAGTTCTTTGACCTTCGCCAATCAAACTGGCCTCAAGCCTTCTCCGGCGCTAACGCTTTCTTTTTGGATTTACTTGAACGCCTACCCGAGCAGCTCGTCCATAATCGCCGGCAATTATCTTGCCAGTTACAATCAAGGCTTCTTTTTTACCCTCAGTCCCGACACAACTTCTTTTTCCGTGGGAAGCGGATCTCTTTTGGGAACAGCTTCTTTTTCGACATCGAGCATTCCAGTCGCCACTTGGGTCCTGCTCACCGGCACATGGGACGGAACAACAGTCAAGCTCTATAAAAATGGCACGCTACTTCACACAATGGCCTTTTCCGGTTCAGTCAGCTACACCAACACAATCTTTCAAGCTGGAAATTTTTTAGGAAAAATGGATGATTTGCGTCTATACAAACGAGCGCTTTCCCAGGCAGAAGTTACAGATCTCGCTAACGGTCATCACACCACGGCGATTTGGAATGGAGGCACGGATATCCACTATGAAAATCCCAATAATTGGACACCGACTGCTGTTCCTGATCTCTATGCCCTCATTAGCATCACCAACGGCGCCAACCAACCGGAACTCGCAGCCAATGAATCCGTGGCGGGACTGACTATTGACAATAACGCTCAATTCAATTTGAAAACTTTCGGATTAACCTTGAACGACGGTGGCACTTTTTCCAATAACGGAACACTGGCCATGTCCAACAGCCAGACCCTATCCAACCTTACTAATGACACCGATAGCGGAACAATTTTAATCGACTCCAGTGCGACAACAACTTGGCTCAGACTGGGCAATGAATACCACAACTTAACTATCCAAAATGCCAACGGAATAACGGCCTATCTAAATGGCAATCTGACTGTTCACGGAGACCTAACCTTAGCCAGTGGCACATTCGCCACTAACAATTACAACATCACTCTCAGCGGCAATTGGCTCAATACTGGCGGAACTTTTCTGCCTGGCAGTGGCACGGTTACCCTGAGCGGATCCGGACAATTAATCACCGGCTCCAATAATTTCTATGCGCTAACTAAAATTACTGCCACTACCGATACGCTGACTTTCGGAGCCGGCACCACTCAAACTGTCAGCGATACACTCACACTTCAAGGCGCCAGTGCGACTCCCTATTTTTTAGCGTTGCGCTCTTCCACCTCCGGAACGACCTGGAATATTGATCCCCGAGGAGAAAAAGATATTTCCATCGTTGATGTTAGGGATAGTATAAATATAAACTCTACCGCAATTGAGCTCCCGGGACGAAACATTAATTCCGGTAACAATACCAATTGGACATTTGATACGACTGCTCCTACGCCAATAATGAATGCCGTCAGTTCTCCCAGTTCAAATAGTCAACAACCGGTAACGGGAACGGGCGCAGAAAGTCTTGCTACTGTTCTCTCGGTTGAATTTCAAATGGATTCAACCACAGGAAGTTGGACTGCCTGCTCAGCGAATGACGGTACGTTTAATGGTCAATCAGAGCCGTTCACTTGCACCCCCGCCACGCTTTCTGACGGCACACACACAATGTATGTCCGAGCGACTGACACAAATGGCAACACCACGACAAGCAACTATCCCTATGCCACTTTTGTCGTTGATGCTTATCATGAATTGACTTATCTTGCCGGAGCCAATGGAACAACTTCCGGCACTTCTCCGCAAACGATTAGTCATAGCGCTAGCGGCAGTGCCGTTACCGCCGTGCCAGATACTAATTATCATTTTGTAGCTTGGAGCGATACCTCCACGCAAAATCCGCGGACCGATACAAATGTCACTGCGAATATTTCCGTTACCGCCAATTTTGCCATTGATACCTATACCCTAACTTACACAGCCGGAACCAACGGAACAATTTCCGGCACTTCTTCTCAATCTGTTGACTATGGCACTGCCGGATCAGAGGTCACGGCCGTTCCTGATGCCCATTACCACTTTGTGGATTGGAGCGATGGGGTCCTCACGACAGTCAGAACTGATTTGAATGTTACGGAAAATAAAAGTGTTACGGCCAATTTTGCCTTTGATAATTTTACCGTCACCTTCAACAAAAATACCGGCACCAGTGAAGCGGACCCCACTACACGAACCGCTGACTATAATACAACCGTCACATTGCCTACTCCGCCCACTAAAACCGGCTATACTTTTGTCAGCTGGAATACTCAAGCTGATGGCAATGGAACAACTTTCACAAGCTCAACTCCAGTCACAGCTAACATTAATGTCTATGCGATATATTCCATCAACACCTACACACTAACTTACGCCGCCGGATCCAATGGATCAATCACTGGAGACTCACCGCAAACAGTTAACTACAATACTTCCGGATCAGCCATCACCGCTAATCCATCCACCGGTTATCATTTTGTGAATTGGAGTGATAGCTCCACCCAAAATCCCAGAACCGATATGAATGTGACTACTAATAAATCGGTCACCGCCAGTTTTGCTATTGATACTTTCACTTTGAAATATAAAAGTGACAGTAATGGGAAAATTGATGGCGACGCCACCCAAACCGTCAACTATGCCGAAAATGGCACAAAAGTCGAAGCGAAACCGGATACCGGATATAAATTTAAGCAGTGGAGCGATGATGAAGATAACAGCGAAAGAAAAGATGAGAATGTTAAAGCAGATCTCCTAGTCACGGCTGAATTTGAAAAAGAAACTTATACTTTGAAATATACAGCCGGAGCGCATGGCACGATTGATGGTGATACCAAGCAAACAATCACCTATCAAGAAGATGGTGAAGAAGTCGCCGCCACTGCCGATGATCACTACCACTTCACCAGCTGGAGTGATGGCGCGACCAAAAGAGCCCGGACGGACACGGATATCAAAAAAGATTTGACGCTAACCGCTAATTTTGCTCCTGACAGCACTTCAGATCAAACCATTGACCAACCCAAAACTTCCTCATCGTCAGAAAATACGCCGACTACGCCTCAAGCAACCGCACCAATCAAGTCTGATTTCAATGGTGAAACTACGTCGAATTGGCAAAATACCTATTTCGGAAGTGGCTATTGCTACGAACAAACAAAATGTGGCGGAACAGCCGATCCGGACGGTGACGGAATCAATAATAATGAAGAGTTTCGCTTGGGAACGGATCCAACCAAAGCGGACAGCGATCAAGACGGATTGCCGGACGATACGGAAATTGAAACGGGACATGATCCCACGATATCCGCCGAAGATAACCCTACTGACGAGATCGAGTTTGAAGATCCTCAGAATAACGGAACGACCAAAGAAGACACCTATCAGGTGAACGATGTGGAAATGGTCTCTTCCACTGATGGTAAAAAACATTTGAAGTTGAGCGGAAAAGCCAAACCAAACAGTTTTGTGACGATTTATATCCACAGCGATCCGCTTGTGTTGACAGTAAAAACTGATGCTGATGGCAATTGGTCCTATACACTGGACGAAGATATCGAAGACGGCAAACATGAAGTCTATGTGGCAGTCACCGATAGCACCGGAAAAATATCGGATAAGAGTAAGCCACTCGCTTTCGTGAAAACCGCCGAAGCGGTCACTATTATTCCTCCGGCGGAAGCTTCCGCCACCGAACGCACTCAATCCCCCATCAAAACCAGCTATCAAAAAAACTTATTATTGTCCATCGCTATCGGAATCGGCGCGCTACTGCTTGCTCTCTTCACTATCGGGCTGATTCGGCATAAAAAAGTTCAGCCGGAATAATCTTCTTAGTAATTTTCCCATAACCTCAAAACCAGCTACGCGCTGGTTTTTCATTTCCCCTCCAATTTCGCCACCTCAATATATTTCCGCCAAACTCTCTGCAAATTCAAAACTTTTTGGCGGATATAGAAATATTTTTGGGTTTGTTCTTCAAACTGAGAAAGCTCCACGCCAGTCTCACAGATATCGCGCGTTTGTTCCAGATAGGCCATCATTTTGTTGCAACCAAGCATCACCTTTTCCAAAATCAAAAGACATTGATCGCTGGAACCGAAACGGCAAGAATGCGCTTCGGCAATTTGATGCGGAATGGAAAGAGCGAACGCGGTCATGTTTTTGAGAATACAGGATTTTGTTTCGGTGTCATGAATTTTTTAACAACCGCCAGTATTAGAAATAAGCATCTTTTTATTTCAGAATCACTCCTCTTCCTAATTGTAAAAATCTGTTAACCTGTACCATGCCAGAATTTTCACCAAAATTAGCTGTGACTGAAATATCATCCGATACACTACTGTCTGTCCGTGGATTTTGCGCGGAAAAGTCAGACCAGTTGACAAAATGATACCCGGCAGAAGGATTGGCGGTAACCGCTGAACCGCTGGCTCCGTAATTGACAGTTTGCGGTGAAGTACCGGAGAGGGTTCCGTTGGATCCGGCAGTGTAAGTGAGCGTGTAAGTGTTGATGGCAAAGTTGGCGGTGACAGAAATGTTTGCAGTGACACTACTGTCTGTTCTGGGATTAGCGGTGGAACTATCCGACCAATTAACAAAATGATACCCAGTAGAGGGATTGGCAGCAACCGCTGAACCGCTGGCTCCGTAATTGACAGTTTGCGGGCTGGTGCCGGAAATGGTTCCATTGGATCCGGCGGTATACGTAAGGGTGTAAGTATCGATAGCAAAGTTGGCAGTGACAGAAATATTGGCGGTGACATTGGTGTCGGTTCTGGGATTTTGGGTGGAACTATCAGACCAATTGACAAAGTGATAATGAGCATTAGGTATAGCCGTGACGGCACTGCCGTTAGTTCCATAGTTAATTGTTTGCGGGCTGGTGCCGGAAATGGTTCCATTGGATCCTGGGGTATAAGTCAGCGTGTAGGTGTTGATGGCATAACTAGCAGTAATCGTATGGTTAGCTTGAATGCTACTGAAAGTATAGGAAGCGATAGCGCCTTGGTTGGATCCATCAACTGTGACACTGACTATGTGGTAGCCAGTACTAGGAGTAATAGAAAAAGCTTGGCTAGTGCCATAGTCTTTGGTCGTAGTTCCCGGTGAGATAGTTCCATTGGAACCTTGGGTGACAGTAAGCGAATAAGTGTTGATGGCATAACTGGCAGTAATAGTATGATTGGCTTGGATGCTACTAAAAGTATACGAAGCGATGGCACCTTGATTGGATCCATCGACTGTAACGCTAACGATATGGTAGCCGGTGCTGGGTGTGATGGAAAAAGTCTGACTGCTTCCATAGTCTTTGGTCGTAGTTCCCGGTGAGATAGTTCCATTGGAACCTTGGGTGACAGTAAGCGAATAAGTGTTGATGGCAAAGTTAGCGGTAACAGATTTACTGGCAGTAACATTTGTGTCAGTCCTAGGATTTTGGGTGGAACTATCCGACCAATTGACGAAATGATAACCCGTAGAAGGATTAGCGGTAACCGCCGAACCAGATGTGCCATAAGTGACAGTTTGTGGAGAGGTGCCGGAAAGAGTTCCATTGGAGCCAGCTGTGTAGGTTAGAGTATAAGTCTGAATATTAAAATAATTAGAGGCTAGCCATCCCGCGGCGGCACCCTGAGCATCTGATACATAGATAGAGATATTATTATTCGTCAGTGGGGTTGTAAAGGAAGAATTAAAGGCGGTATTAAATATTGTTGTTCTGGTATTGCCAGAAACAGAAGTACTACATGAAACAAGATTGACATAAGGTGAGCCATAGCCATTATATGTCGCCGCCTGTCCTCCGCCAGAACAGCCTATGGGAGATTGATAATAGGCCCCGCCAAAATGAGGAAAATTTCCATTTAAAGAAAATCCAAAATATCCACGATATGTACCAGAATTAGTGCCAAGATAATTAAGCAACGCGAGCTGATCAGTGATGTTCGCTCCCCCTCCGGCATCGGTTTCATTGGCTGTGACTGTGATCTGATATTGAGTAGAACCATTCGTGACAACTGGAGAAGTATTTATGGAACCGGAACCGAGAACGGGAGCACTATTAGTAAAATTAGCCGTGACAGAAATGTTTGCAGTGACGCTACTGTCTGTTCTGGGATTAGCCGTGGAACCATCACTCCAATTGACAAAATGATAACCAGTGGATGGATTAGCAGTAACTGCCGAACCGCTTGCACCATAATTAACCGTTTGAGAAGTCGATCCGGAAAGAGATCCTCCTCCACCAGCATAATAGTTTAGAGAATAGGTATTGATAGCAAAGTTGGCGGTGACGGTAATGTTGCCGGTTACGCCAGTATCGGTTCTGGGATTTTGGGTGGAACTATCACTCCAGTTGACGAAGTGATAACCAGTGGACGGATTAGCCGTGACGGCAGTGCCACTTCCATTATATGCGACCATCTGAGAAGTTGTGCCGGAAAGGCTTCCGCCCGCTCCAGCCGAATAAGTTAAAATTGGAAGCGGAATGGTCAAATTATCAATTGCCGCATAACCATCATACACATAGGTGCCACAACCCAGATCATACCTCCAGCTGAGCGTGTGCATTCCAGCGGCAACAGGAAAAGAGGCATATGTCCAATCCACTGTTGTTGATTTATATATCTTTGACAAACCATCGATCGTGAATTGAAAAGCAGAATACTGATCGGCATATGTTTTATAGTATAGACTGATATTGCCACTTGCCGTATTAACAGTAGTCGTAACCCACGATCCATAACACATAGGTAACCATCCAGACCTAAAATAATTGCCGGAATAAGCGGGGGGATATGAGGTTGCGTACCAATTACCAATGCCGTATTCACTTTGACCTTGAGTACATGTAAAAATAGAACAACCTCCTGATTCGAACGTTTCCACATTGCTCACCGCCAAAGCATTTTTGCCATACAAACTAAGCACCGCCATAGCGAGAATAATAAATAAATACTTTATACCACTTTTCATCATTACTTTTTATTTAAATCATTACTCATTGAAAAACTTATCGAACCCGCCGGCTGACGGAGAAAATTGAAAATTTTCTATTTCTCCTCCATAATCCACCAATTAAATTTGACGGATTGTAAAACTTTTTCTTGCAAAATAATTTTAAATCCAGTTCCAGAAGTAACCCCGGAAACTATCCAGTTGACTGGATCTTCCCCGATTGGCGTGATAAATATTTTGGCTGTGGCACTGACCGCCTTGGTTTTAATTTCAATCGTTTTTCCGTCTGATGAAGCTTCTTCACTGGTTGGCGTGTCACAAATTCCGCCCTTGAAAATTTTCCCTTCCTCGCAGATAGTCACAGCACCTATGGTTTTTTTTGTTTCGTCCACCACTTTTACCGTGAACGCTCCCGCCACCACGCCGTCAGCTTCTAGTTTTCCGGTGAAAGTATTCAGCGGCGCGTTCTTTTGGGCGAAATTATCAATATTATTTACATTGAAAGCTAAAAGAAAATCATTGAAGGCTTTGTTTTGCAATTGAACGTCCACCATTTGTTTTTGCAGGTCGGTGATGTCTTTGGTTTGAACGGTGATTTGATTTTGTAGAGACGCAATTAATTGCGTCTGGATGTTATCCAAATTTTGTCCAATTAGTTGAATTTTATTATCGACCGATAAAGTTTGATCCGCCAATTGCCCAGTGAGTTGCTTCACAATCTTGTTTTGATTATCGACCAGTCCACTAATTTGAACCTTTTGCATTTGAATATTCTTGTAATTTTCAATGATATAGGAAGTATTTTCTTCGGTTTTCTCTAATATGAGCATATCTCGATCTTGAAGTGACAAGGATGCCCAGGCAAGACGATTGGACATATCGGGAACATTAGGGAGATGTTTATTTTGGATAATATAGCTTTCTAAATCAGGAATTGATTTCAAATTATAGTTAGTTTCAAAAACATAGTCCGGGACAATAAGAGTGGTGCCATCATCAATAAACGCCCCTCCGATCACATTGATTGAACCAGAGACAGTTAATCTTTGGGTGGGATTCGTCGTTCCGATACCAACATTTCCATTAATATCAATCCGTAAAGCTTCTGCTCCAGCCCCGATTCTAGTGATAGCTGAAGCACTGGATGGAGCAATTGTCAAGTTACTAGCATTATCCACATCAAAAGTAGCATAATTAGAAACATCATAACTAATCCTAAGCTGATTAGCGGATGTTCCTAGGATGTTTAAAATAGAAAGCGGACTCGTCGTCCCAATGCCGACGTTGCCGCCGTTTTGCAATACCATTCCTACCGAATTATTTGTTTTAAATCTAAGGTCATTCCCTGTGCGTGTTCCAAAGTCAAGAGTCGCACTTGCTTCTGTTGCATTATACATCCACCCCATATTGCCATTTGCAGTAGAAGACTGGCCAATCAGCAAGCTTGAATGGCCCGTTGCATTATAAACCCCAAGAATTCTACCGGTAAGCGCCGTACCGAGAGTTGGGTCTGTTGTCCCAATCCCCACATTCCCTCCGAAGGAAGTCACTCCAGTGCTACTGAAAACATTAGCACTGTCCAGTCGGGGAAGGTTGGCAGTATCAGAGAGATTAGTAGAAGCGATTGCGATGTTGGCTGATCCGTCAAAAGAAACTCCGGCAATAGTTCTGGGAGTAGTCAGAGTGGCGGCTGATCCGGTGGTGGACTGATTCCAAGTGGGCACTGTGCCCGAAAGGATGGAATAGGGAACAGCGGTGAGCCAAGTGGGGTTAGAATAAATTCCGGTGGAATAGAGTCCATTGGTGACTGTGGCTGCATTGCCGTCAATGCTGGTGATGCCGGTTAGGCTTTGAGCCAGGGAGGCGCGATTGATAGCAATTTGGGTGATACCAAGATAGAAGGTTTGTCCCACATCGGCTTTAGAAGAAGCTAGGCCGGAATAGTTTGAGTTGACGGCATTGTCTCCGGAGTTGGTACCGGTGGTATTGCCGAGAATAACTTTTTCGGCGTCAGTCGCATAGTTGTCATCTGATCCGAGCGCTGGCGCGTAGGCGCTGGAAAGTGTGTAGGCGGCAGAGCCGGAAGCAATCGTTCCACTAGTGGTGACGGTGAGAGTTTGTCCGGCGGTAACGGAGAGGCCGGTGACTGTATTTGCGTTGCCGGTGGTATTAGTGGAAGTAGTAGCGTTACCGACCAATGCGCCCGTAAAAGTGGTAGCCCCCACGGCAGTAAAAGAGGGGCTGGAAGTCGTAGTGAGGGCTTGGTTAATGGCGGTTAGATTGGCGTTGTAGGCTTGGACATTAGTTCCAATGACTAGTCCGAGGGTGATGGGAGTGATGGCGGCGGCGGATCCAGCTGTGTCATAGGCATTACTGTTTGTGTAGGCGGCGCTTCCCAGACTGAGAGCAGTCGCTAGAGTTCCACCACTAATAGTAGGAAGGTTGGTGATTTCCAGGTTAGTGGCCCAGAGTTTGGTCACTCGGTTGGTGGTATCTCCAACGGAACCGCTGAGCGTAATGTTGTGAGTTGTGAGGGCGATGTCGCCAGTGAGTGTTCCACCAGCAAGTTGCAGATATCTGGCATCTCCCAATCCATTAACTGTTGTTGTGTAGACTCCATTGGTCACGGTGTCGGCATTACCGGTGAGAGTGGCGGTGATTGTCCCGGCAGAGAAATTGCCAGATGCATCTCTCGCCACAATCGTGGAAACTGTATTTAGATTAGTCGCGTCAGTGGCAATCGTTACTCCAGTTGATCCATTGTAACTTGTTCCAGTGAGATGAGTGCTAAAAGTCAGCGTGGCGAGGTTAGTTCCCAGAGCAATGCCACTGATAGTAGAATTGGCAAGATTGGCATTAGTGATTCCAGCTGTGCCGGAAAGATTGGCATTGATAATTCCTGAGATTGTATTGTTTCCAGCGACGATGGTTTTATTGGTGAGAACTTCTGCGCCTGCTAGTGTGGCTAGTGTACCGGTGGTTGGCAAAGTCACACTGGTTGCTCCGGTGGTGAGTAGTGACAGAGCATTAGTTGGTGAAAAAGTAATCACTTCTCCCCCAGCGAGAGTGATCGCATTGGTGGCAAGGGTGGTGGAATCAGAAATGGTGAGCGTTTTTAGGTTAGTAATGGAAAGTGTTCCGGTGCTGGTAGTAATTGTCAGGCCGTTGTATGTGCCACCCGTTAGAAGTCCGGTGGCAGAAACTGTAAATTCCGTTCCATTGGTGCCACTTGCGATTCCTCCGCGGACATCTAGCTTCGCATTAGGACTAGCTGTCCCAATCCCCACATTCACTCCATCCGCATAAACATTAGAACTGCCGACTGAGTTAGTGCCCGTGAATTTGGCGAGGTAGTTTTGGGTGCCGGTGATGTTGGCTAGTGGCGCATAATAGGCTCCGTGTTGGCCATCGAGGAGATCAGCGTTGAGGTTGGCAATTACAGTTGAGTTGGTGGTCGTTAAGGTATTGGCTCCCAAGTTTAGGTTGCCAGTCATAGTATCCCCCGTTTTTAGCACATTGAGAGATGCCGCTCCTGTGATGGATGCGGTGATGATATTGGCAGAAAAGTTACCCGATCCGTCTCTTGCGACAATCGTGGAAACTGTATTGGTGTCTGTGGCGTCAGTGGCGATCGTGACATTGGTTGCTCCGTTGTAGCTGGTGCCGGTCAGGTGGGTGCCGAAGGTGAGAGGATTGAGGTTGGAACCGAGAGCAATGCCACTGATGGTGGAATACTGGAGGTTGGCGTTCGTTATGCCGGCTGAGCCGGAAAGATTAGCATTAATAATGCCTGAAATTGTATTGTTGCCGGCAACGATGGTTTTATTGGTGAGCGTTTGTGCTGCGTTAATCGTTACGACACTGGTGGCGGTATTAGTGGGGTTGGTCAGAAAGAGATTATTAAACGTAGGATTGGAAGTAGTGAGAAGATTTTGAT
>Ga0268283_1001194_pt1 | contig 13085 bp, 9 predicted proteins | sample saktaG_13_FD_190140 | JGI IMG/M metagenome (GOLD analysis project Ga0268283, IMG submission 190140) | Saline water microbial communities from Sakinaw Lake, British Columbia, Canada - sak_2013_06_06_36m | ecosystem: Environmental > Aquatic > Non-marine Saline and Alkaline > Saline ... | reverse complement strand
CAATGGCAGACAGGTACGTACACAATAAACAACCATAAGGCCGTGAACAGCAACACGGCACTAAATTTAACACGTTCGGCAAAAGCACCAATCACCAGCGCCGGAGTAATGATGGCAAAGGTCATTTGAAACATCACAAACACAGATTCCGGGATACTAGAGACTACGGAAGTTTTGTTTACTCCGGAAAGTAACACCTTACCCAACCCGCCGATAAAGCCATTTAGATAGGGATTATCTGCAAAAGAGGAGAAGGCTAAGCTATAACCAGCGACAAACCAAAGAATCGAAGCCACGCAGGTAATTGCAAAGCACTGCATGAGCACAGAAAGCACGTTTTTAGTTCTGACTAGACCGGCATAAAAAAGGGAAAGCCCCGGGATGGTCATGAACAGCACCAACGCAGTAGAGGTGAGCACCCACGCCGTATTGGCTTCATTCAACCCATTGGCAAAACTTGTAATGGGCAACAGAAACATGGCTACAAAAAAAGTTTTCTTAGGAAGTTTCATATTCTTATTCTTAAGGAATTTTTGCGAAGGCTAAATGGCATCTGCACCGGTTTCGCCGGTGCGTATCCGAATCACTTGTTCTAAAGGGGTTACGAAGATCTTTCCGTCGCCCAATTTACCAGTGTTTGCTGCTTTGACAACCACTTCTAAAGACTTCTCTACATCTTGATCGTTCACCGCAAATTCTAACTTCACTTTTGGCAAGAAATCAACTACGTACTCCGCGCCACGATATAGCTCAGTGTGTCCTTTTTGTCGGCCAAACCCCTTGACTTCTGTAATGGTCATTCCTCGAATACCAATTTCGCCTAACTGTCGGCGCACTTCATCTAACCTAAAGGGTTTAATAATTGCTGTAATCATTTTCATGGAAACTCCAAATTGCGAGGAAAAATTCACAAAAAACTAAAGAGGAAAGTCAAAAGCACTCACTCTCCCTTTCACAATATATTACACACTTACCAAACGATAGTCCTCAGCTGGTGCATTAATTGTGATAATTTAGCCATAGGCTGTGGAGAGAGTGCAGTTAGGATGCTCTGTTCAGCCCCGTCTTTTAGGGAGAGGATATTAAGAACTTTAGATGACCACACCTCGTGAGATTTGCTTAATTGCTGCAGTATCTACCAATGGTGTCATCGGGCAAAATGGTCGTTTGCCGTGGCACCTCCCTGCAGATTTGCGGCACTTCAGGAAAGCCACCTGGGGACATCCGATCCTCATGGGCAGGAAAACCTTCGAGTCAATCGGTCGGCCGTTAGAAGGTCGTCAAAACCTGGTTTTGAGTCGGAATAAGAAAAATACTTGTCTAGGAATCCAAACGGTTTCGAGCTTAGAAGACGCATTAGACCTTACCAGCGCGATGCCTAAGTTGTTTGTCATCGGTGGCGAGAGCGTGTACACCCAAGCATTGCCTCATATAACCCATTTATATTTGACTAAGATTGAAGCTGACTTCTCAGGAGATACTATCTTTCCCACTCTAAACCCTGCTGAGTGGAGAGAAATCTCCCGTGAAGAACACTCCCCAGAAAAGGCCAATCCTTGGCCATACACCTTCTTAGTTTTAGGCCGAGTTTAGGGTAGTACTGCAGCCTGCTTAGCGTCTCCAGAAGGTTTCAACAAAAATAACCCGCGCTCACTAGCGGCAACGGCACCCCCTTCTACAAACACAGATAGATTTATGACAGGAATCCGAGAGAGAGATTGACCCATCCAACGCCAAAAGGCTCCTTCTCGATGGAGTAAATCTACGCCTTGCAAAGAAGCAACGTACAAGGTCTCTCCAGAAAAAGCTAAAGCAGTTGCCTGTACCCGACCACCTTCTCCATCAATGGACAATGCCCGGGGCAGATATCCTCCTTCTAGTTCAAATAATTGTTTCCCTTGCGCAAAAATGACTGTTTCTTCGAAGGGAGTGATTGCCGTAGGGGTAGGAGTGAGAGGATACTTCTTCCAAGAGGTTGGGCCGGAGATTGCGATCCCACGATCCGTCAAAACATACAATCTTCCCCCGGAAGATACGCAAGCCCAAACACCTTCTGCCAAAATAGTTTTACCACCTAATCGAGAGGAATCCGCTAGCACTAGTCCACGTGTTTTCGTACCCACTACTATGCCAGACTCGGTCTCGGCCAAGCAGGTGACTTCTAGGTCGGATTCTAACGAAACGGTAGGTTTCCATTCTCCTGATTCAGCAGAATGGATAAATACTCCACGTTTCCCAACAGCCATCAGTTTTCCGTCGCGCGTTACTGATAGGAGATTAGTACCTGAAGGTGCTAAGCCTACGTACTCCCAAGGGTCTTCATCTCCGCAAGGAGAAGTGGCGGTGCGAAGGCGTGAATGTAAAATTCGCCCATCTTTGGCCATAGCATAAGCACCTCCATGACCATCTGATGTCGTTTTTTCTATATTTATCTGTAAAGAGAGTGTTTTCCAGTGTTGTAAGGTTGGGTTTACTCGAAACAATCCCTGAGGACGGGTTGCTACTAACCAATCTCCGTCTTCAGTCGGCAGGATCCCGGTCACGTTATCGATACCGTCGGGCGCATTTGTGACAAGGTACCACACCCCAGTGCTGTTAAGGCGATAGAGACCATGTGCAACCACACCTGCAGCCAACCCTGCGGGAGTAGAAACCAGCGTTTCTACTGCTGCATCTTCAGGAAACCCTATGCCTGCTTTTGTCCAACCTTGAGAGGAATGTTGATAGATTCCCTCTCGGTAGGTACCTGCGTACAGATTTTCCCCATGGAGAGCGAGTGACATCACAAATTCCTTGTCTAAACCTTGCGCTTCCCAGTTAACTCCGCCGTCAGTAGAGCGATATACCCCTGCACCAAAAGTAGCTGCCCAAATAGTTTTGTCTTGTGCTTGCAACATTGCCGAGACAGGTGCCGTTATTTCTGAACCAACTGGATACCACGTGTTGCCTCCGTTTTCTGACCGCATTAACCCTTTTTTCCAAGTCCGTGCAAGCAAAGTACCTTCAGCTAACGGTAAAAGAAAAAAGATTTCTTGTTGCGTAGGAATGGTGTTCCAGTGTGCGCCATGGTCAGTGGTTTTGAACAAACCTTCCGGGCTGGCGCCATACACGACTCCTGCAGGCCCTGCAGCCAACGAGGAAAAATAGGTGTTGGGCAATCCTAACGTTGCCTGTATCCAAGCATGTCCATCGCTGGAGTGGTATATGCCTCCTGGCTTCCCTGTGACGGCGTATTCTTCTGGGCAACCGGATTGTCGTTCGCCTGAACCAGGCAAACCTTGGATTAAACCGAGTACTCCGGGCACCCAAGTAGGTTCTGCAGCAAGTGCAGGTCTAAAAATCACAATAAAAAAGAGGAAAATATTTTGTACAATCTTGTACACTGGTCTATCTTTTTGATCATTTCCAGACATTTTCGGAACTCCCCTAGTCTCAAAACAAGATAGTATCAACATCCTCCAATCTGTGAAAAGGTTTTATGCGCACTCACATGTCCGTATTGGCTTGCCTTGGAATAGTGGCTACGCTCGCTTTCGTAAACATTTTGGCTAAAGAAAACCAAAAATTAACCATCCAAGCAGGTTTATGGGAAGCCAAATCCGAATTCTTAATACAAGGTTTTCCAATTGCCATGAAACCTCGGGTAGATACCCGCTGTGTTACGACCAAAGAGTTAGAAGAGCCTGCAAAAGCTATTTCGCAGGCTACGCAAGGCCACTGTGAAGTGTCCAATTTTCAAATCACGCGCACGACAGCTACTTGGTCTGCCACCTGTTTAGGAAAAGTTCCCATGTCTGGAACCGGTCAGGCAACCTACGACCGTACTCACTACCAAGGTAGTATGCAAGTAAGTGTGAAGACACCCACTGTTGCTGCAGAGAAAAAAGGGCTTCCCATTGGGTTAGGTATTAAATTTTCTGGGAAGAGGTTAGGGCCTTGTTAAAGGTTTGTTGATTGTTTTCACGAAAGATAGTATCATCCTGCATGCTTCCTTCTGACTTTAGAGACTATGGAAAATTTTCCGAAACTCAGTACAAAAGTAGACGAGTTAATCACGGCACTTCAGGGATCTCGAGAAGAGGTCGTTCGCTTGCGTGGTGAATTAGCAGAAAAAAACGGTAAAATTAAGACTTTAGAAACTGAATCATCTGCTCATGCGCAGCACTTACGAATGTTGGATATTTCTAATCAAGAAAAAGAACAACAGATAGAAGACCTAATTGCTCTAATTGAGCAAGCATTGCCGGGAACTTAGGTTGGCTAGTGCTAATCCGTCTTGTAGCGGTTCTACTTCTGCTTGGGCTTCCCCTGCTTGGGGCGGCCTTGGTTGGTTTGCCTCTCTCCCGGTTTTTAGAGTTTCCACCGATTACACAGCCCATTATTTATCCTGACTTCTCTTGGGTTATATTTTTTATCATTACAAGTTTAGCAGTGTTGGGAGTAAGTCCCTTTGTTTGGAAACTGATAAAAGCGCGCCCTTCTCATCCCCAAAAATCCCTTTTTTTATACTCATTTCCTTGGTGGGGAAAACTCTCCATTCTTTGGACGATATTCTTTTGGTGGATCGCTTGGAACCCAGAACCCGCGTTTTTAGAGATTCGTCGAGTTAGTTTTACGCCACTCTGGCTTGGATACATCGTGACTGTTAACGCCTTGACGTGGCGCAGAACAGGATCTTCTCTCGTTACTGACCATCCAAAATCGTTGGCATGGCTCTTCTTACTATCCTCGGCGTTTTGGTGGTTTTTTGAATACCTGAATCGGTTTGTGCAGAACTGGTACTACCAAGGAATTGAAAGCTACACCCCATTTGAATACTTCATTACCGAAAGCGTTCAATTTTCAACAGTTTTGCCTGCGGTTCTCTCTACTAGCCTTTTGCTAAAGAGCTTCTCCTGGTGGGGACTACACTCGACATGTCCTATTTGCCCCGCACGACCCCAACTTTTGGGTGTACTTACTTTAGCGATGGGGAGCTTGGGTTTGTTAGGTTTGGCTGTTTTTCCAAAAATATTGTATCCACTTGTATGGATCGCACCTCTAGTGCTGGTCACCAGCCTTCAGGCCATTACTCGACAACGCCACGTTTTCTCTTCGGTAGCTCAAGGGGATTGGCGCCCCATTTGGTTATCAGCCCTAGGTGGCATTATTTGTGGTTTCTTTTGGGAAATGTGGAATTGGCACAGTGGTTATCCACATTGGGTGTATTCGATCCCCTGGGTGCAACGGTTTCACCTATTCGAAATGCCACTTTTGGGGTACGCAGGCTACCTGCCTTTTGGCATTGAGTGTCTGGCCATTGCTCAGCTGTTAGGTTTTTACGAACAAGTGAGACTCGACCAAAGCACACAAGATGTGGCCAAGTAAGATGTGGCCTTCTTGAATCCTAGGAGTACAGAGAGAAGGCACCATGAGTAGGTGGTCGCAATGTTCTGACATGGCTTGACCTCCAGCACCCGTCAAACCTGCCGTGATCAGTCCTAAGCGACGCGCTTCGGTCAAAGCAGCTAGCACATTGGGAGAACGACCAGAAGTAGAAATTCCAATGAATAAATCCCCAGAACGTCCCAACGCGGCTACCTGTCTTGCAAACACAGCCTCGTAGCCGTAATCATTGCCAACAGCAGTAAGAATGGAAGTATCCGTGGTGAGTGCAATAGCAGGTAAAGCCGGTCGATCAATATAAAAACGGCCTACCAATTCCGCAGCAATGTGTTGTGCATCCGCTGCAGAGCCTCCATTCCCCGCTAACAACACTTTTCCACCTTTGCGATAGACCGAAAGAGCTGTTTGCGCTAAAGATTGTACTTTAGTCAAGAAATCTTGATTGGCCAACATGGCCTGCTTAACCAGAAGTGACTCTTCTATTTGGCGATATACTTCATTTAGCGTCATTTTATTTCCTCTTATGATCTGTGATTTTTTATAGTGATCTAGCTGTACCTAGTGGGAGCTCTACTAAATATCTTCTACTTTTTCTAATAATTGGGTAACGGCAAAATCATAGCCTTCCCCGTGATAAACTCCCTGATACTTTGGCAATTTTTTGATCAAATCCGCACATTCCTTTAGTTTTTGAGAAGAAACAAATTTCTTTGCCATGAGCTTTGCATCTACCTCATCTACGCACAAAGTAAGATAATTAGCTATCGCGCTGAACAAAGTAGGGTCAAAATCTTTTATCCCCTGAGAAGCAAGTACAAAAACGATGCCATATTTACGACATTCTTTGGCCATCCTTGGAATCAATTTTAGTTTTGCTGCTTTATGTGCTTCATCAAAAATAATCGCATGAGTAATTTCTTTTTGTTCACCTCGAAGAAACATGTTTTGGTATAAATTGTACAAAGTCAGTGTAGAAAAAGCACGTTGTAACACTTCATTTTGGGTTTCATGAATTTGTACAAAGACAGGACTCGTCATTTCTAACAAGCTGGCCATGTTTGCCTGTTTTTCAAATACATCATAGTCATCTAATTCACTTAGTCGAGTAATCAGATTTTTTTCTGGTTTTTCCTCAAATTGTAGGATTTCAAAAAAAGTACGAAACGAAGGGATTTCACCACGTTCGCTAGAAGACCAACCTAAATCCTGGTAGCTTCTCTTGATTGCCGATCGTAGTCGGCCCAACTGTACTTCCCCTAGTCCTGGAAAAATGGCAGAAAATAAATCCCGAAGCATACCCAAACTGTCTAAATACGTACTACCTTCCGGTACTTGCATTGGGTTAAATCCGAGGTCTTTATATTTCACTAATTTTATTTGATCTTTTAAGTGTTCTTCAATTCTACTATCGATATCGGAATGGTATGAAAAAACAATCGGACTAATTCCATGCGCGTTTAATTGTAAACACAAGTTAATCAGACAATTTGTCTTACCCATGCCAGGTTTTCCAACAATCATTAAATGTGGGTTACTCCGGATAGAAGGACGCCAAATTACTTTCTTCTCCTTACTAGTGTAGCCTAGAAGTATTTGAGGTGGTTCTAATTTCGTTTTTTCAATAGGAGGTGTTGAAACAGTTTGATGTGTTGGAACAGTCTGAGGCATAGGAACTTCGGTTGCTTTCTTTGGAATGATTGGTAGCCCTTGAGGCTGAGGTTCAGGTTGAAAAATAGGCTCTTCTACTTTTTTTTGTGTTGGAATTTCTATCGTCTCCATTGGCATCGTGGATTGAATAGCAGGCGTTGAAACAGTTTGTGGAGCAGAGACTTCTACCTGTGGAATCGGTAAAATTTTCTGAGTATCAGGTTTCAAAAGAGGTTCTATTTCTATGTATTTTGCTGTCGCAAGCCCTGTCTCCTTCTCTCTAAGTAAATTTCCGCCGAACATCCAAACATCTTCTGAAATATTCGTCGGTTGCAAACCTTGGTATTCTGGACAAAAAATGTAACCCACTTTTTTTACAATTTGAATTTCCTTTACCTTTTGTTTTTTTACAAATACTAATTCGTCGATTTTCTGCATTATCCTTTTGAAAGTTTCTCCTGTTAAATGATGCCTCCGAGCTTTCCTCGCATAAAACCGGAGAATTCTTGCTAGTCTCGCACGACGAATTGTTTTCTCTAAAACCGTAGTACCCACGCCATACTGTTTCTCGAAAGCCTCAGAAGAAGCGTTTAGCTTTTTCTCAAGAGTATCCACAACCTCTGGAGAACGTACAGTTTTTAGATAGTGGTGAAACTTAACTTCAACTAGGGTCCACTGGAATCCGGTACGCTCATTAAAATGTACGTATAAAAGATCAGCATCATCCCTTTTCTTTTCCAAAAGTCCTGGTACATCGTCGAGAGGAACAAAGAATCCACACTGAAGGGATAGCCAAGTTTCTTCGCCTTGTCTTGCGTTTTTGCAATACTCGTGCACAAGGGCCAGCGCAATCATGTCCTGCGCGGTATCTTCTGCATCAGAAATATGCAGTGCCAATCGACCACTTATTCTCTTGAGAGCATGCAATAGTAAATTACAATGATATAAATCATTCGATAACCCAATTTTATCGAGGGCACGCCCTATATGAGATTGTACTTCTTCAAGTCGAGTCGTGGAACTAACTAATTGCAAAAATCCAAGATCGTCTCGTTCTGGAACACAATCAATGATGTGGGTATCATACAAACTGGGTAAAGTATGAGGGGAATCAAAATACTCGATACCACCATTCCGATCGGTAGTAATCACCCAATCACACAATGTGTGCAGATTTTCAATCACTTGCCTCGGGTTTACTTCTGTTACCAAGACAGGCCAATCTTCTGCACTACCGCCAAGGTGTCGAGTCGTAGCTTGCAGAATAGCATTATGAAGTAAAGTTTGCCGTTTTGTGAGAACGGCAGTTTGTGGATGCGGTTCTCCTTTAGGATCTGGAGAAACTAAACTTTTCCAATATGGAATTTCTGCTGTGGGAAAGAATTCTCGAGTGGGCATGAGCAATAGCCCATGTGCTTCTAATACACCACTGGTAGGCAATTCACTTCTGGGTTGGCAAACAACTTTTGAACGAAAAAGATCAAACGCGATGGCAATGTGTGCAGGTGTATTGGGTGCTGGGTCATTTCGTTTCGCCCAATGCAATTTTGGTAAACTCACCCCGCCAGGACGTTCCACAGCATCTGAAATCCAAGAGTCTTCTACCGTTTTCCGATCTAAAGCATCAGAAATAAACTGTCCACTCAATTCGACTGCACGACTTTCTGAAGGATATAAATTCAATTGGTAACAAATGGAAAGTTGTTTTTGAGATTCTGACGTTTCCTCATTTTCTTCTGGCATGAGCAATGCTTTTCCAAGAGATCGTACTACAATGCGTGCATCTCCTGCGCGTAAGGCATGAACCAAGATTCTTTGATATTCAGTGTGCAAATTCAAATATTGTTTAACCTGTTCTCCTAATACTTCTTCCAGTGGAGAATGTACTGCAGCACTTTCTTCCTTTCCTAAAAATAACCGAGCCAAAAGCGAGACCGTAGACTTAGGTTCTGCATCGTGCACAGATACCAATGCAACAGCATGTGACCCGAGTGTATCTGCGAATACAAAACACTCCTCTGGATCAATACCTGGCAATAAAAAAGGGTAGTAAGCACCACGCACACCTTCTAGCAAAATTTTTAATTTTGTCGATTTCAATTGTTTTTCTAAAAAATGTTGACATGCAACCAGAAGATCGAATCCTTGTTGCCAAGCCACGCGTAGCGGATGAGTAGGCAAGACAATCAATCCAAGCCGACGTCCAGAAAGTGAAGAGACCTCCAAGGTATGAATTAAAGTAACGATTGGGTCACATGTCTTAAAAGTTTCTGTTGCATCATTAATGTATTTGTGTATTACTTCCTCATCTCCGTACAAAACGCTAACCGGCCCGTGGCTTTTTTCGAGCCACCTAGAAAATTCAGTAGCAGAGTTCTGAAATTTTTGATCTACATCGATTGGTATGAATTCAGGATCGCCGGCTGCAGATCCGTCAGCTCGAATCGTTTGTTTCCAACGACCTAACATGCCTTGCCTAGAAACCCAATCTGCAAACAGGGTAGACAACAATGGTGGACAAAATACTTTTCCCATGGTGCCTTTCCATCGAAACACAACACAACCATTCTTATCCATTTTAGAACAGCTTCCAGTAGAAAGTGCATTGGACAGTTCATAGAATTCGTCCCAACTTTCAACTGAAGGCAGAACACCCAAAGCAAGGTTTGGAGAAGTTCTTGCACCCACTTCTACTTCTTCAGGGGTGCTTAGAGTGCTTATTCCTCCATTCTGACCTTGCACTCGTTTTGAAGAAATCAAAAATCCTTCACTTTCTGTTTGTACTTCCTGCTGTCCCATTACTCTAATTTCTATTTTTGCGTCGTATTCAAAAGATTTTTCTAATTCAGATAAATCTCCCAAGGAAAAAGTCGCCTTTTGGTCTGACGTACTAGAATGGGCTATTGTTTTCTCAGACAATGCTTCTGATCTACCTCCACTTAGAATCGTAACCAGATATTGTGCTGCACCCTTTTGTAAATCTTTTGGTTCAACCCTCCACTTTACTGTTAATCTGGAAGAATTTTTTTCTGATTCTGGATCAATTCTCCACTCTAAAGATGGTTTCTTATCGTCTCCATCCGGTGCTCCTATAACTAATCCAGAGCATTTCAGTGGTGCCTGATTTTTTGCACGCCAAGACACGAATTCGATCTTATTCGGAAAATTCTGCCCAAATCTTGGATGTATTCGATGAATCCAAAATTTCTGTTCCAAGCTAGGCAATGCTTGAAATGCAGAGAAGTGCCTTACGCTGTGCAACCACTGCGCTAAATATCTTCCGAGAGCCTCTTCTTCAGGCGGCAAATAGAGAGACTCTATCTGTTCTTCTAGTGATAGCTTTTTACCTTGAAAAAAACGTTGCACTAATTGTCCCGATAACTCTAGCCAGTTCTGCTCTAGTTTTCCATCCTCTAAGTCTACGCACCAAAGACCAATCTCGTGCAAAGCCACACCAATCTCTTTCTTTTCTATTCCAGCAGCACTACACAAGTATCGGAATTCACACAATGGTGCAATGTTTCTATGTACCTTCCTTGATTGCACTAAAATTTTATCTACGAATACTTTAGTCCCCTTTGGTAATTGGTCTCGTGCCAATTTTTTTGCTTCCGTAAAAAGGTCAGTTTCACTGACTTCCCGTGCTGCACTTTTGATCCCATCTATTCCAGGAATATCTGCAGTAGAATCGATCAATAATAAGCTTGCAGGTCCTTTACTTTCCCGCCAATCTACAGCACGATCTGCAGTAATCAATCTGTTTGGCAAATCTTCTCGCGCACTAACTAAAGCAATTTCCCAATCAACTATTGCAAATCTCGAGTCTTGTATAAGATCTTCTATGATTTCTTTAGACAAACATTGAACAAAAACCATGTTGCCTGCACTTGGATTTCCTAATAAATTAGAAAGTGCCTGTGCAAGCAAAGGAGCTGCTTTCTTTGGAAGATTAGACATGGTATGTTCCCACATAATGCGGTTTGATTTGTTTCATAGATTCGGCGTCATTTACTCCAAGTAACAATCCTAAATCCCTCAAACGATCTTCTACATATTTCTTGTTTTTTAGAAGCAACTCTTGTGAGATTGGTTGCCCTGGGGGCTCGCAGTCAACATACAATCCATAATTTTCGCGCAACAAACGCAAAAGACCCTGTAAAGAAAGAAACTGTTTCGAACCATCCTCTCGCAATACATGTCGATGTACCAAAAACTCTAACAACGGGGGCTGAAGAACAATCGAACGCAGTGTTGTATTGCTAGAGACTCCATTTTGAGTTCTTCTCCCAGACCTAGACTTTGAGATTCCATTGGGCTCATTCGAAGCTAATGCACTGTTTAGAACGTCTATATTTTTTATTCCCGGCGTTTTTCCTCTCAAAATATTTATCACCTCTGCTAGATTCAAAGCGGGTGAGAGTGCATTATTTCTCAGTTTATTTGCGATTTCTGGACGAAATTCTTTTTCAAATTCCAATGCTAATTTTTCACAGTCTTCTTCTATTCTCTCCAAAATGTTTTCAGATCTTAGATGTTGTCCGTGGAAAATTTTACCTAACAACCGAATCCATTCCGTAGCATCAGGTAAATTCATAGGAACGATCTTTTTGATCTCCTTATCAACACGAGATTTTGTATCTAAAATTTGCAAGAGCGTCATTCGAATTGGTGTTCTCTCATAACGACGAATACACTCTTGCATAGAAGCTTCTGAAAGATTTCGCAACCTTGAATCCGTTCCATTGGATCCATCTACAAAAACCGGCCAAGGAGGTTGCGTACCTGAGATTTCCCCTGTTCTCTCCCACTCCTCAAGAATTCTTGCAGTAGAAAGGATTAAATTGGACAACCCAAGAGAAATAGCAGATTCTAACATTTCCAAAAAAACTTTACGGGGGACAGAAGTACCATAGGCCTGAATTAGAACCGTCAAGTCTTTTCGAAGATGCTCTCCTGCTTGCCTTGCCAAGGGATGTCGGTTTGGAATCTTCTCACTTTCATTTTTATTTTTTGGACTTTTTGCAGATTTTTTTGGTGCGCTTCCACAGGCTTGTCCTAAACGGATTGCTAACAATTCTTCTACTCCAATTTCCCTCGCTTTTTTTTCTACAAACCGATCACCCATAAAATTGGAAACATAGCCATCAATCTCCATAGCTCGCCCAAAAACAGAAAGCAAAGCGTTTTCAGAAAAACCTACGCCCATTTGAAAAATTCCTTGGTGTTTACTAGGCTCTATCCATTCGCTAGTTGACTGATTTGCAAGAAGTGCGCTTAGAAATTCTGGTACTCCACGTAAATTACCGACATCTTTTGGTAAGTCAACCCAACTGGCCAGATAGTGAGTCGGATAAACCCGTAGCACTGGTGTTTGTTGTCCTTCTAAACCTTTTTGATTTTCTAAACACGATGCCAATAAAAGGTCTCCGAGCACGGAAGCACCTGCCTGGTCGTCAAATCCTACTAAATTGGACTCTGATTTTCTTATTAGTTCTTTTGCCACGTTTGAAATACTCGCTTTTTTCCCAAAAGTATCTTCAAAATGTCCTCTTCCACGACGATGCCCAAACCGTGCCATGTATAACATACTTGGTAACAATGCACTAATCGAAAAATTCTGGATTGAAAAAGGAATCGCTGGAAAATAATTATTGCTCCACAATTCTTCTGAAGTTCCTGCTCCGAGAACACTTTCGATGATTTCGTAATCATTATCAGCCATTTTCTTTCTCTACTTCTCGAATGATATATTGACGGGAGTCGCGCTCTTCTACGTACAAACGAAACCAACTGTCCTCTTCAATGGGATGATGTCCATACATTTCGCTGGCATCCTCTTGGGAGAGTCGCTGTGTGAATACTTCCAAATGTGCAAAAACGCTTTCCTGTCCTCCAGAAAATTGGACACCTTCTTTCAAATCGAGAAGCAAAGAAAACAAATCTAGGCTTAGATTTAGAATTTCCTCCCCACCTTTCACGTATTGATAACACAACTGAAGCTGTGTGGGCAATACTTCAAGCCCGTCTGCAAGGAAAGGTTTTGGTGCACGTAA
>Ga0268283_1001193_pt1 | contig 13091 bp, 25 predicted proteins | sample saktaG_13_FD_190140 | JGI IMG/M metagenome (GOLD analysis project Ga0268283, IMG submission 190140) | Saline water microbial communities from Sakinaw Lake, British Columbia, Canada - sak_2013_06_06_36m | ecosystem: Environmental > Aquatic > Non-marine Saline and Alkaline > Saline ... | reverse complement strand
ACTCATCAATCGATCCACCGATCAGAGTCACACCGGCAGACTCCAGATTCGCACGGAGTTGGGACATGGTATACTTCTGCTTTGCAGCCTTTCGAGACATAGCCCGACCAGCCCCGTGTGAAGACGAACACATCGAGTCCTCATTGCCCTTCCCGACACACAGATACGTCGGGGTCGTCATCGATCCAGGAATCAATCCAGAAACTCCCAAACCAGCCGGAGTCGCACCCTTGCGATGCACGATCACATCCCGACCACCCAACTTCTCCTTCCAGGCAAAGTTGTGATGATTATCAAAGGTCGCTAGACGCTTCTCCCCTAATGCATGCTCGATACGACGATGAATCACGTCATGACAAGCCTTGGCGAAGGCTCCAGCCAACTCCATAGCACGCCAGTATTCCACGCCCTCATCCTCGGAAAGAAGCAACCACGCCAGATGCTTTGCATCATCCGGGAGACACCGCTTCTCCATAGCGATCTTCGTGAAGAGGTTGGCGATGGCGAACCCAACACCACGAGAACCGGAATGAGACAGCAAAGCCAGCTTCGGCTCCTTCCAATCAGGGTGTTCCAATACACCGAACTCGACGAAGTGGTTGCCTACGCCTGAAGTCCCGAGCTGCTTGATCGCCTTCTCACGAAGATGCATACCCTGAAGACGACCCATATCGAAGTCATCGCTGTCCAGAATGGGATGAGTCACCTTGCAGTCAATATCCACGCCCATTCCGAAAACCGTGTTCGCCATAAGAATGTTGGCCAAGCGATCACGCTGTCCCTTCACGAAACCACCGGGGAAGTCGAAGACGGACATCTGCATACGACACCCTATGTCTACCCCTACCGCATAGGGGATAACCGCATTGTCGGTCGCCAGAACACCACCAATCGGCAGACCGTAGCCCTCGTGGGAATCTGGCATACACGCAGCCCGAACTGAGATAGGAAGTTTGGCAGCCACATTGATTTGCCGAATCGCCCCCGGCTCGATCATAGACTCACCAAAAATTGAAACAGGACATCCAGTGATATTTATCTCGGTTCCCTTCTTCTCATCCACCTTTTGACGAGCCACAACTACCGCTTGGGCAATCGATGCACACCAACTCACATTGCTCTTAACCCACAACTCAGGCTCATTCAGAATGAACTTGATCTGTGCGCCGATCTGATCCTTGCTGAACCCCTTCGGATTCGGCACAAGCACCTTCAGAGCCGTCTTGAAGACCGGACCCGGCTGCATTCCCCACTCCATCAAATCCTTACCCGTAATCACGATATCCTCTTTTCAGTTACAAATGTGTTTCTTGAATCAGCGCATTCAAGACAAATCGGAGTGTGTTTACCCTTCCAATACCGAGTCGGCTTCTTACAATCAACACAGTGCTCGATCCCTTCCAGACCTTCAGGCTCCAGTTCAACCTTGATCTTTGCCTTGACGGGCAATGGAGGTAGAGGCATCCAATGAGTGACTCCATCTATACGATACCCATCGGGACCTGACATCCTCCATGCAGAAAGATAATCTGTGTCATCCCATGTCTGAAAGTAACCGACCCACTGGTGTTTTCCGTCCGTGACAATCACTGGTTCACTATACCAGTAATCACCTAAACATTCTGACTTCGGCGGCTTCTTGGATTCCGCATCAACCCAAGTCCCGAACATGACCACGATCTTGTCACTCTTTTTCATTGTTTCAATCCCCAAAAACCGGACACCAACCGGACATCCTCGCACCCATACATTACCGATTTTCGGTCAGAATAAGGATAAATCTCACTTGAAGGTGTCGGGATCAACCCAATCATCATCTTTTTGGACATTTTCGAGCATCTCGATCTGGTTTCCCTCAAACGGAATTTTAGGGTTTCCCATCCACAAACACTCTCCAAAAACACGCATGATGCCCCATAACTCGGCTGTATAGCAACCAGTTTTTACGTCCCAGTCCGACAACTTCATCCGCCAAGCATTTTCAGGCTTCTGGAGGATACTCAAGCCGTATGGGGTTAGCTTGACCCGGCACCTATCGTTGATATTCACTGTCATATCGAAACCCCTCATGGCTGCTTCTTCCATTCTCCATTTCTCGATATTCTTTCCCTGATCCGCAACGATCCTTGATTTCTTCAAAAGAAAGTCGTCCCACGAAGATATTTGTTTACCGAAGATTTCATCTTGAACAAATTTCAAGGTTCGCTTCCGAGCATCTTCCCTTTGATCGTCTGATAGCTGAAACCATGAAACATTCCCAATCCCACGCTTACCTCTATTTAGAAAGGTCCATGCAAATAGATTGACTACCGTGAACTCCGCACGTTCTTGATCTGTAAATATATCAACAGGGATCATCCAGCACCTTCTTCCATTCATCTGTCAGCTCCGATGATGTCTCCTCAACGAGAGGCACCTTCTTTGCCGCTTCCTTCATGTCTGACATGAACCGCTGATAGGCGTTCGCATAGGCGACCTTGGCCTTCTCAGCCCGGTCACACTCCAACTTGTGATCGGCCTCCGTGTATACCGTGTCCCGAATGTCATTCCGGCTCGTGTTCCGACCATCACCGACTCCATAATGAAGGTTGGTGATATGCTGACGCATGTTGCTCTCATACCGCTTCACTTCACGAGGATACCACAGGTCACACACATTGAATGCCTGCAAGCACTGATTCGCCGTAGGACAATACCCTGTCGAACGCTTACCCTGCCGGCCCACATCAAACTCGAATCGCCCGCAGTTCCCGCAACACTTGGACTCCTTGATAGCAAACCGATTCTTGCCCGGCATCCGATTCATCAGGAGCGACACTTCGGTTTCCGAACGAGAGATGACCAACCCTGTGATCCGACAGTAACAGCAGATGAACTCACCACTGTCATGGACATCCGCCATTCTCCAGCCGCAAACCGGACATGAACAGGACATAATCCCTTCACGACTAATCTGGCTATCGTTATTATCTGGGAAAGCCGGGAAAGTGAAATCGCCCTTCTCAGCCTTCACCCTGAAGATACGCTTCTTGCCTATCTCTAGAGTCTGCTTGAAGTTCTCCAGAACAGAAGGATCGGCTTGATTGGCCAACTCCTTGTTATAACCGACTGAATCCGTCCTTGTTAGCTTATCGAATGAACAGGACATCTTGACACCATCCTGCCTGAGAACCGTCACCTTTGAACTCATAGACTTGATGACGCCCAGAACCTCCTTCTTGCCCTTCATTACGATCTTCACCGTATCACCCGGAAGCAGCCTTGGTCCATCCTCGCCTTTGGCACACCCCTGATTAAGAGACTGCGGGGTAACAAGCTCTCCGACTCCGATCATCTCCAAAGCCTTCTGAGTATTTAAGACAAGCCCCTTCTGCGGGTAGATGTTAGATCGCACGATGCCGTTGAAATACCGCATACCCGACAAGACCTTCTCAAACCGCTTGTATGTCGCCTCATCAACGATCTTTCCCTCGATCTGAAATCCGTATTTACCACCTCTTGAGAACCCTTGAAAACACGCACTCCCTTCCCATGCCCTATTATGATGAACTGTAATGGGAAACCAGTCTTTCGGATCGATGATGAATGCCAATCCTGGAAAACCAGCCTTGGCAAGCATATCCTCAACCTGATCTTCAGTCAGGAACACTTCATTACCTTGAAAGACCATGGCTTCATCGACGGAAACCATGTTTAATCCATCCATTGCATAAAACTCAATATTGTTTTCATGCTTAATCAGAACGGTCCGCCCCTGCATGTCTTTCAACATCATCATGATTTCTTCTCCCTTTTATTCCACTTCTTTCTGACGCTCACAAACACACCCGCACCTTTGAAAAATTTGACCAATTCGGTAGTCTCGCTCTCCCGTGCCGGTCTGGAATGTTCTACAACACTCTTGTAGTCATCAAGTCCCGAAACCATAGACTTCTTCACAACCTCCTTTACAGAGGCACATCCTCCGAGCACATCCATCTCGGGCAAGAGAGCAATCACCTGTCCAGATTTCAACACCCGAAATATAACCGGAGTTCCTTTACCCTGCTTCATTTGAGTCCTCTTCCTTCGGCTTGTCTGCCAGAGCATTCTTTGATTCTAACCATCGTTTCGCCAACTTTTCTTCTACGATGAAATGGTAGATGAGATATAGCATAGACAGCACGAACGCCCAGAAAAACACATCATAAATCATTTCAGTCTTCTCAGGCTGGCATCAGCAGTCTCGATTGTCTTCCTAATAATATCCTGTGCCGAAGTGAGACGAACGACTCCCCAATTCACGTCACGATTCTCAAAATTCGGCGTCCAGCAAGGACATTCTGTCCCTTGATCTCGTGTGGTGCATAATACCTGCTTCGAAATTTTAAATGCGAACGGAAGTTCTTCTGGCAATGTCCAGTTGCACAGCCCGCTGGTCTCAGCAGTATCTGGATTAAGACACGACCCATTGTCTCGTATCCATCGGGCACAAGTCCCGCAACACCTAACGATACGTCCCATTTTATTTCTCCATCACTATGACATTATACCCAATCCGACCGAGTTCCTTGAGCGAGTCTTGATATTCAATACAGGTCTCCGACTTCAAGAGTATCAGGCACGGTAATTTCCCTTCGCAAAGTTTCGCTCCCTGAACGGCAAACGATTCTTTTTCCACGGATTTGGGAAACATAGTCCTCGATGGCCTTACGAGCCGTGGCTCCACAACCCCAAGAGGTCGTCAACATGCAACCGCATTTGATTTCGACATCACCCATTCTGCAAACCCACTGTTGTGCCACAGAAAGATTGATAGTGGTTCCCATAATGGTCGATAATTCTACAAGATTCATAAATTGCCTCCATTCACACATTACCGACTTGAACTCACAATAAGGACTTCAAGCCCATAATCTTTCTTCTGTCTTCATTCCAACCCGAACAACACCCGGCACCGAACGCCGGAGCGATTCTCCAAGTTCGATCAGTCCCATTGACTATTTCATCGAACTTGCCACAATCAAAAGTGCCGTCTGGCTTCTCCACCAGATCGGCACACTGCTTAGCTACAGGGTCCCACGTCCCAAACCCGCAACTCGTCTGCCTACAACAATGTCCGCAGTGACAGCACTCTACTGCTCCATCCCATAATGGAAGCAATTTATTTGTCACTGCGGATTTCACTAGCACACCTTCTCATTGGCCGTTTCGATCTTCGCCAACTCATTCTTGAGAAGTCCGACTTCTGTCTCCCAATGAGTGACGTGACTCTTGAAACCTTCGATGGCCGTGGCCAGATTGCTTCTCTCCTGACGAATCGCAATGCCGATGGAGGTTGTTGGACTTTCAGGAATCCCCATCAACTTGATGGCGGTGTCCGATTCCGCAGCTTCCTTCTCATGCTTGCTCAGCCTGTCCTTGAAGTATGCCAAATTGGTCTCGGCAAACTTCAGACGAGCCTTCGCCTTTTCCTCATTCTTCTTGTCGAGCAAGACCTTCTCGGCATCCTCCAAGACCTTCTCGGCGTCCTCGGCATCCTGCTTGAGCTGACTCTCGACAGCATCGGCGTAAGCCTTGGCCGTGATGATGTTCTTTCGGATCGTCTTTAGATCATCTCCGGGCTTCGCCAGCCCCGCCAGGATCGAGATCATCACTTGATCACCCTGCTCACAGCAACACGGAAGCATCTCTTCCTGAGTGGCCTGCGGCTTGCTTTCGGCCACACCGCCGCCGACCAAATAATCCAGAAACGCAAAACACGTCGCATCCATAGCCGGATTAACACTATTCATTCTCATCATACCTTCATTCTCCTTCTTCTGTTTTTACCCTTCTACAATTTCGACCCACTCGGATCGAAAAATCCTCATCCATGGCATCTTGAATAATGCCCATCATCCTGATTTCGACACTTCGACACACCCTTGATCTGCAAGACCGCCTCGATCTCTGCCGGGTCTTCCAGCTTGATGAAGCTCCCCTCCTCATAGAAATTGTAGTAATACGGAGGGCATTTCTTCAGAACACTTTCAACACTTGACCGTGACCGATGCGATGTCGTCCTAATAATCATATCAACTCCCTTTCGATCCGTCTTAAAGAGCCTTAATTGTTTGTGGCGGAATGTCGGTCTCGACGATGACCTTATAGTGATCCAATGCGGCTTGCACGCCATCAAGCGTGCCACGACTCAAGCGTGCCTGCGATCCGTTCGCATCCGTGTAGCCCTCGACGATCTCGAAGTCGAACTTCCTCGACATCAACGTATGTTCATACCCTCCAGCATACGTGCGATGTATCAAGTCGCCGTTGTCTTCTTCGCCGTCTGGCGTCCACATTCCTCCGATGCCTTGCGGCTTATTGACCTTGCAATCCTTTTCGAGAGCCTTCATCAGCCCTTCATAAGCCTTGAGTAAGTTCATATCAACCTCTCCTTCATACCCATACATTACCAAAAGACGGCTAGAATTAGATTTATTCTTCGATTCCAGCCGAAATCCTCTATTGTGAGCCTTCTGTGCCAGAACCCGCAACATCTTGGTCGCCTTCTCATGAGCCAAATTGGAGTTTAGTCCAGAATCACCGCCCGTTGCACTCTGTGAAGTCACCAGCCGAATTGAATAGGTCGGCCACATCATACCAGTCTTGTGCTGTCAACCGTTTCACGATTTCTTCCTTCGTGTCTCTGGAAAATAGAGACCACACTTGTGACACAGCAGGTCTTTTCCTTCGAATACATGATCACAAATAAATACATGATCACAAATATCCGGTTTGGCACAACTATCGGTCCTGAAAGCTCTATAGTCTTCGATCTCCTTACGATACTTCCGTCCGTCGAATTGGGGGTCGCGACCAAGCCACCACGCCAATGTCCAGAACGACCCGATCCCACCAACTAGCGTCCTCCACCCGAACATATCTGCGATAGAATGTGGTCCGTCGATCAGAACCTTAGCGATGCTAGGTGCGTTGAATACGATTGCCATAACCAAGAGCACACAGCACACTAAGAACCAGACAAACCACGAACTCATACTGTTATTTTTCATGTTTATCCTTCCCAAAATATATGGACCCGTCTGATTTGAATGCAGACACATCCAGCCAAAAACGATCTCCCTTGCGAATTTCCCCGCCTCTCAGAAGCATTCCAACACCATCCCGAATCCCGACAAACGCATGGAGATTGCAAATTGCGAACAATACACCTCCTTTGAGATGAAGCTGAATACAAGTATTGCCCGACGTAATTCGTTTAGCCAGGACGACCTCAACTAATCGCATCGGACCGACCGATGACTCTGATATGATTTTACCCATTTTAAAACCTCCCAATCTTCACGCAGTTTTAACCAATTCATCTGGTTCCTGCTCCGGGGCATGTCCGAGGCAAGACTCATACACCTTTGCCTCTTCGCCCCACAGTTCGAGAAACTTGCCAGTGTGAATATCCCAAACCAGCTTCATCAGTTTCTCCCAACTGTCATCCCCGTCGAAATACATGTAGAACCAAACTCCGGCCTCCCAAGGATACGGGTCCTCTTGAAACTTGGCACCGTAGTGCTTGGAGATTCGCTTGATTCGATCCTGACCCTTTCCAGCGTGACCGGGACCATAGATCAGTTTGCAATGAATCCACTGGTCTGTTGGCTCTGGTCCAGAAATCGCAAAGAACTTTTGAGCCGGAGTTTGGTTGGCAGAACGAGCGGGTAGCCTACGATACCCGAACGACTCCAAGTGACAATGTTGCCCCTCGAAATCAAAGATCGCTCTCGTATTTCCAGAGCTTGCCCGGCCAATGACATACTCCGCCGTCTTCTCGACTTGGCTCATTCTCTCACAGAATTGTTCAAAAGTTTCGTTCATGTTGGCTCCTTCTCCGCTTTGTCTCGTGTCCACTTTTCAATATATTCCTTTTTCCTGCATGAGCAGATTGACCGCCTCTGCGATTTTAAACCGCTCAGAAAAAAGAATAGGGTTTTTCACACTCATACCCATACATTACCGAAAGTCGGCTAGAATAAGGGAACTATCCACGAGGTTGCGCCTTATAGAAATCTCCGATCTTGACATCATCCAGAGAATTTCCAAGGATAAGGACAGGCTTGAAAGCAACCAACTCTTTTTCATTAGACATGACTAAAAACATCCTGAATCTACTCGCCAGGTTTCTCGATCTTTACCCACTCGACGCACCACGGCTCCACTTGATCGGCATTGTGTATTCCAGCGTGAAAGATCGTGAACTCTTTCAGAATCGAATTCCTCTGGACCTTGACAACCTCCCATCCATAAGCTCTGGGATCGTTCATCCACCAGAAGCCTTCGGAATTAGGAGCCCGTAATATTTTATGCTTGTCTTCCATCTTCTTACTCGCAATACACTTATTCCTTGTATCGAAGTGTCTACCGAACCAGTTACACTTCGCACAAGTCATCCTCCAAAACGGGGGCGATCCGGGAAACGCTATAGCATGGCACTCTGTAGCTTTCAGTGGTGAACCGCATTGAGGACAAGCCGGTTTCGGGCAACTCGCTCTCGACTGACCGGCGTTCTTCTTCGTGCATTTCCCAACCCCGACATTTGGTGTTTGTCCGATGTTCATGTTATTCCTACTTACCTGCCCAATACATCCCCTCGGCATACCCGATTCGCCGTCCTTCAACATGCCCCTGCTTGTAAGCAGCCGTTAAAAGCGATGCAAGAGCCTCAGCGTTCATGTCAACTCTTTCAAGCTTCATCTGCGCCCACTCGACCATTTCCTCTTCACTACGGTCAACTGAAAATGAACGAATAATTTTATCGGTCTCTGGAGTACCTGGTCTTATGCTGTTCCTAACCTCAGCAGCAAGAATATTCCCAAATGGCGGTGTTTCTTTCATACCCATACATTACCGAAAGTCATTCAGAATAAGAAGAATATCCCTTCATTCGATGAATCATCTCTCCAAGCACCGCAGATTCACGACTGGAAATATCCAAACCAGACCAGATCATATCTGTTACCTCTGAAACAATCTGCTTGTTTGTCATGCCCTCTGCTTCTTTCATGGTATTAGCCATACCCATGAGGAAATCCATCAACTCTGCCTTGCTCTTACCTGAACCAGCCATTACCTCACAAGCCTTATCTCTCGCACTTGGATTGTCATTGACCACCATCAACGCCAACATCTTTAACTGGTTCTGTGTTTGCTCAAGACAGTTCGACTTATCCAAAATCGAACGCAACAACACATCAATCATCTTTCGACAGTCATCGACTTTCAACAAGTCATAGACACCATCCAGCTTTTCCTGCAACTCGTCTATATTTCTTGCACAATTCATTTGTTTTCCTTTGCCCTGTCATAACCAAGAGCTGCCGACATCCCTAAACAGATTACTGCAATCACTACACACACAATACAGACAGCCCTCGGTGCTTCCAGTAAAATCGCAGCCAATCCACTTACGATTATACCAACTCCCGGCGGCGCAAACAGATTCATCGTGGCACGAAGCCATCTCTGATTGAATGTCAACTGCTTACTCATCTTTTTTCTCTCCCATCCATTACCCGTCTTTTGTGCGAACTCGCCAGTCTTGGGATACACCCGACTTCGTGTCAAAACAAGTTTCTCTCACTTGGGGCATACCCCTCCAATCTCCAACTCCACCACTCCGAACGACTCGTAAATCTTTCCCCTTGGCTTCACCAACTCCACCTTACAAGTTGGACAGACACCTTTCCACGAAGTGAGCGTGAATCCAGTTTCAACTCCCTTCCATGGTAGAATGATCTCTGGCATCTCCTGCCACTCCTTCAACGTCTTCATTTCTTTGCTCGCATTCTAGGATAACGACGCAATCCGATCCCTCCAAGAGCCAACGGAATAATCAACTCGGACCTTTCGTCCGGCGTAACTGTTCCCTGACTACCACAGACATTGAAGATATCCGCCTTACTCTTCGTAATACCAATAAGCTGAGCATCAATCAAGTCCTTGTATAGGCTAGTCATCAGCTTCCTGCCAGCCGCATCGGTTGCCTTCAACTCCAATAGTGGAGTCCCATCAGTCCGATTTGAAACTCTGATCCCTATCTTTCCATGAACCATCTCGCTCATTATGTCCTCCAATCCTCTATATCTCCAGTCTTTTCAAGCATCACCATCACACAGAAGGTATTCCCGTCCATGTCATAAGCAAACTCTGTCACATGATACACCACCGGAGACTTCTTACCAGGAGGCGTAAGGCGAAGAGTCTCTACCGAAGACAGTGCCGTAACCTGCGACATGGGCAAACCGACAAACTCTTGAATCAACTCCTGAGTATCCTCGTCAAGGACCTTGACCTTGAGAACTCCCGAATGAACCACAGGTGGGGCAACTGGCTCAGTCTTCTTCTGATCGTCAAAGATCACAAAGCAATAGGCAGAAGGTTCAACCTCGATATCCTTGCCGAAAACGTCCATCGGTCCAAAGAAGCACCGCAATACGGTCTTGCCTTGATCATTCACACCCGTCTTTACCCAGACACCACCACGATCATCTAAAACGACCTTCTCCCCATCTCTCACTTTCGCAACTCTCATCCTTCTTTCCCTTTCTTTTTACCAGAATCGTCTTCGCAAAGACCGTAGCATATCCACAGCACGATCAGTGTGAATCCGCTGTAGGCATCAAATACACACCATCCCAAAAATGTTAGAAAATAGAACACGGATTACTCACTTCTTGCTCACGATTCACCCTCCTGAAGAATCCTACGAATTGCCGAGTCTGACAACCCAGGAAACTCAGCTTGAAGTTCGAGAATCTCATCCTCAATCTCGTGACGATCCTGAACCTGCTCATACCGAGGCCGACGATGCCGACCATTGACCTCTTCATTCTGATCCCAATTTGAATTCCCAGTCTTAACTCTCTTCTTGCCGTAAGCCATTTGCGTCCTCCAACCCTACATTACCGATTTACCGCCGAAATACGAGGAGTCCCATCTATTTCCCAAAGTTGTTCACTGAAAAGCTCGTCATAGCTGAAAATCTCGTCGTTATTATCTGGAAGATCACCCTGACCGGCCTTCAAAGCGATTTGGCGGGCCTCCACACGCCCTACGAACCGTCCGTCACTGGTAACGAAGCCTTCGGCATCCCCTCCGGGTAATGGGCGCTTACAAGCCCCTTCTAGGATCATTTGATGCCCTATGAGATGATGACGCCAGCCCGTATGGACAAGTCCGTTGTGCTTAATGGCTGCCTTCTCGATGGTTATCATCTGCGGAATCATCTTCTACACCTTTGGCTTCAGTATGACAAGGATCATGGTGGGGATTTCAGTTCCACTCTCCGAGAATGTTCCGGCAGGCAACTCTTCGGCCACTTGTGCCATGCCTTCTGCTTCAAGACCCTCGAACCATTCCTTGAAGGCGGCATACTTCTTGGACGAGTTATACTTCCATGCCTGTGATACGATTGACACCACCCGTCCGCCTGGATTGAGCAAGTCATAGGCATGACGCACGTGATCCGCTTCTTGACCTGCTGCGAACGGCGGATTCATCACAATGCGATCAAACTTCCTGTTGAACCGGAGGAAGTCGCCACATGTGACCTCTACATCCACACGTCCGATCTTGGCGGATGCTACAAGATCGTAGGCCATCTGCGGATTCAACTCGCAGGCGTGGATGGCTGATAGTTTCGGACATTCCTGTTGAATAGCCCGAATGAGAGCACCCTTACCAGCCGAGGGTTCCAGAACACTGTTACCCGGCTCGATATTGGCCAGCGATGCCATACGAGCAGCAACGGACTCCGGGGTAGCAAAGAACTGATAGGTTTTCTTCTCGTCGTCGACGTTCCCAACTGATAGAGCTTCGGCCAGTTTGTCCGCCGAGTCCCCTTCTCCGATATGACACTTCTGACTACGGTTCCACTTGAAGCCAATCAGCTCCAGCACCTTCATGACCTTCTTATACATGGGTGGAGTCAGTTGGCTTTGCAGAGTTAGACAATTGCCGTCCAACTTAGCATCACGAAGAACCTGTTCAACATCTGCATCAATGCTAACTGTCTTGATTTTCATTCAGGAACTCCTAGATACCGTTGCCGAGGAGGAAGCAATCCTTCCTTCTCCCGCTTTTCCTTAAACCGAGTTGTGTAACCCTGTCCTTGCGAATCCCTCTACAATTCGGATCTCCTCTTCCGTCAAGCCGTACAACTCGTACACCAATGCATCAATCTGCCGGTCGGTGGCAGTGACGGCGTTTTGAAGTGTGGCCCGCTCGGCGTCCGTTCGCGCCGCTCGCAGATTCGGCATCAATGCTAGCATCTTGTCTACCAACCCCACTAACTTGTCGTGGAGGATCTTGTCGGAGTGATTCTTCAGTTCAAGTTTTGGAACGGGTAATTGTGCCACCTGCCTTGCTTGAATCTCACTGAAAACCTTCTTCGTAGATTTCAAGAAATGCGTGTAGAAAAAATTCATCAACTTGGAATTAAAAAGTCCGAGAATGAACTTTAATGCGTAGTCGCACTGATCCAACGGTGTCATCACAACTAGCGTATTCAACGCAAACTTCTGCTTCTTATCGAGTGCGCCAATTAGACTAGCACCGACTCGTCTCATTAGAATCTTCTCAGATGCCAGAAAAATATCCTCACGTCTGCAACTGTGAATCTTCGAAATGTCGAATTTGAAGTAGTTTGGCGATTCGCCGGTGAAATATCTCCCAATATGCCTTCCATCAAGAATCTCGTGATGCTGTTCCGATGTCGGTTTGTTAGTAAGGCAAGCGGCACGGTCATGTTTCAGGGCAATCGCCTGATTAATGTTCAAGAGCATGCCAAACTTGAGCGACTGGCTGTTCAACTTATTCCGTAGCGCACAAAGTCCAAGGTCTGTAGGCGCTATGAAGGAAGTGCGAAAGTTCGAGGCAAACTCTTTTTGTTGCACTCGACGGATTGCATCCAGTCCGGGATGCGAGAGATCGGCGAATACGCACTCAAACGACGAATTGTTGGTCTTCGCTGACGTGGGTTGAGCAATCAAAATAATGTTCTCAACGACAGCATCCCTGAACACTTGTTCCTTGGGTGTCACGAGTAATTCAATCCGTGT
>Ga0268283_1001192_pt1 | contig 13101 bp, 12 predicted proteins | sample saktaG_13_FD_190140 | JGI IMG/M metagenome (GOLD analysis project Ga0268283, IMG submission 190140) | Saline water microbial communities from Sakinaw Lake, British Columbia, Canada - sak_2013_06_06_36m | ecosystem: Environmental > Aquatic > Non-marine Saline and Alkaline > Saline ... | reverse complement strand
AAATATCCGTATCAATAATGGCGCTGAAATCAACGCGATTGCTGGTGTTGGCAATGCGGTTAATGATTTAGGTGCTAAGAATATCAACGTCAGCAATGCTAAGGTGAATGCGGAAGCGGGTCTTGGTACAGCTACGAATAATTTGCACGCTAAGAATATTACGATTAAAAATGCCAAGGTTAATGCCAGCGTCTTAGCCGGTGCTGCGGAGAATAATTTAATTGCTAGCAATGATATTAAAATTCAAAACAGCACCATAAAATCAAAAGTTTATGGAATTGGCGCTGCAATAGTGAATATGTTCGCCGGCCATAACATTGACATTGATCCAAGTACGATTGAATCAAAAGTTAACGGTAGTGGTATTGCTTCAGTTAATTTAAATGCTGGCAATAATCTCAGCATTACAGATAGTTTGGTTAAAGCTAAGGTTGGCCAAGATGGCGTTGCCAACGTTAAATTAGAAGCCGACCATAACGTTAAGATAAATAATAGCAATATTAAAGCTAAAGTTAACGGCGACGGTTTAGCCAGGATTAAAATAGAAGCTGGTAATGATGTAAAGATTAAAAATAATAGTGTTATAAAAGCAAAAGTTTCCGGAACCGGATTAGCTACTGTAACCACTGTTGCCGGAGATGATGTAAAATTATCTAAAAATAGCAAAATAACTGCAGTAGCAAATAAAGGAGTGGCTTTGGCAACTCTCGTAGCCGGAGATAGCATTAATGCCCGTGGTCGTATTTTAGCCAAGAGCAATAATGGTTATGCTGCGGCATCTTTGCTTGCCGGTGGAGATATTTATGCTGGTAACGTAAAAGCCGTTGGCACAAGAGACGCTATCTCTGATTTAGAAAGTTTATTGAATAGCCTTACAGGCGACGTAGTAGATATCGGCGCACAATATCCTTATGGTAGTGGCATATTGCTTGGTTCACTTAACGGTGATATTACTTTAGGTGACATCTCAGCTGATGCGGTATTAGTTAGCGCTTTGGGTGGTTCAATTTATGATGAAGGCGACGTAAACGCTCATTATTTAGGGCTGTTGGCGCGTTATAACATTGGAACGGAGCTGAATCCCTTGATGACGAATGTAGACATCTTAAGTGCTTATTCTTGGGATAAGGGTAACATTTATGTCAAAGAAGCTAATGATATTGAATTAGGATTGTATCTACCAATTTCTGTTAACGGCAGCCAATGGGGAGCATTAGGAGCATCGGTAGCAGCCAATGACGGAATAATTCATATTACTAGTGGTGATGATATGGTAGTAAACTCGGTTATTTCACCTCGGGGTGGAGTATTTTTAGAGTCTACGAATGGCTCTATTTATGCAGGCCGCGGTTGGTGTCCGGTAATATCTCAAGCTGAACTAGATAGTGTTTTTGGTTCAGGAAGTTCTTTCATAAAGAATTTCGCACAAAACGCATTAATGGGTATGGGTGGCACTGAATGGAGTACTGTAGCCGGTGTAGATTATTTCTCACCGATTATGTTTGCTATTCAACCTTTAACCGGTACGAGCGATTTACCATTAGGGCCTAATGTAATCGCTGGTGGATATTCCTATCTCTCAGCGCCTAAAGGGACGATTGGCGTGGGAGCAAAGAATAACCCAGCAGTTGGTTTATTTGACAACCCGCTCAAGGTTAATGTTCAGGTTTTAACTGAAAATTTAGCTGGAAATAATTCAGCATTACCCGGTGGAGGAATATCACCTGCCGGATTAACCATTAAAGTAGGCGGAGGAACTGGTTTGTATGATAACGGGATTAACGGTCCGCTTCCTGTAAGTGCTTTTATTGAAGGGCTAGTTAGGCCTGGGACAACCTCGATTAACGGAGATAATCCTTCCCCAGAGCTTGATTTAAGCATAGTTCCTCCCGGGTATATCTTTTATAATGATACAGACTCTGCTTATGGCAAGGATTGTCCTGGTTGTAGTGTGCCACTTTATGGTCCTCCAGCCACAAATAAAGGCCCGTTACAGATCTGGCCTGAAATTCCGTTTGATCTTTCTGGAATATTTGGCCAGCTTTCCATAGATCCTAGGATTCGCAATATTTATAATCCTAATTTCCGCACGGTCTTTATTGATAGGCAGACTCCTACGGGAACTTATTTCTATCATCCTTTAACTCCTTCGGACTCGACAGCTTTTGATGGAATAGCTTTAAGTGCCGGGGCCTATGATTTTATTGACGGAGTGCTTGGCTTAAAAGGTGATAATAATTTCTCGCCTTTTTATCAAGATGATAATGGTAAGAAGAAAAATAAGGGGAAGGGTTGATTTCGGGAGTATAAAATATAATTGATTTTGGTTTAAATAGGGCAGATTGAATAATCTGCCCTATTTATTTTTGCTGGCATTACATTAGATTAGGCTGTATAATATTTACATACTTAAATTTTGCAAAAGGAGAAATAAATGAAAAAAATTGCTATTGTTCTGGTATTAATAATTGCGGTTGCAGCTTTTTTTAAATTAAAGGGCACCAAAGAACAGGATTATCTGGTAAAAATTAATAACTACACTATAACTGTGCCGGAATTTAAAGAGGAATTTTTGGCTTCTGCTTATGCCAAAGATAATACCCCTGAATCTAGAAGAGAGTTTTTGGCGATGCTGATTAGGCGTAAACTTATACTTCAAGATGCGCAAGCCAGAGGTCTGGATAAAGATAAGGAGTTCTTGAAATCTATTGAGCGTTTTTGGGAGCAATCTTTACTTAAGCGGGTTATGGATAAGAAGTCTCAGGAGATAGCTGGTTCAATTGTTATCCCAGATAGTACTGTGGAAACAGTATATAATAAGTTAAAAAGCGAGGGAAAGGCAGATAAGCCGTTTGATCAGATGCGCGGCCAGATAAAGTGGTCACTTACGCAGATTCAGGAGTCACAGGCAATAAATAAATGGACAGTCTCGCTTTATAAAAGCGCAACAATTAAGTTAAATCCGGCTTATGTTTCTAAACAGAGCGAAAATAAAGTTTCTGCTCTTGAACCGGCTAAAGAGATTAAGGATGCTGCTTTAGATAAGGATGTAAAAAATATTAAACCTATAAAGGTAAATACAAGTAAGAAATAGGGGGAGAATATGGATAATTTACAAGTTAAAAATATGCGTAGGAATTATTTTATCGATAAGGATTTTCAAGCGAGATTTATTTTTAAATTCTGTTTGCTAGTCGTTTTAGCTGGAATTGTTACTACGGGGATACTGTATTTTGTGGGCAAGAGATCAACTACAGTTACTATTATTAATTCTCGGGTGGTTGTTCACTCAACCGCGGATTTTCTACTGCCGATATTAATTCAAACGGTATTAGCAGTTATGGTAATTTTGGGATTAGCGACAATTATTGTGACGTTATTATTTTCTCATAAAATTGCCGGGCCGTTATATCGTTTTAAAAAAGCGGTAGAGGGAGTTAAGTTGGGAGATTTGTCGGGTAATTTTCGGTTACGTAATTATGACCAATTAAAGGATTTATCCGATGAAGTCAACGCCATGATTGATAGTGTTAGAGGCCAGATTAATCTGATTAAAGCAGATATGGTTAATTTAAAAGTTAAAAAAAGTGGTATCTCTGAACAGGAAATAGAGGAACTAGACAAGAAAATAAATTATTTTAAAACTTAAATTCCTGTATGCGTATTTTAAAGATAATTTTGATTATAGCCTGCTTTTGTTTAACCTTTTCGTTGGTTTATGCCTTCGATGATGGTTTTGGCGCGGCAAAAAAATTAGAAAGTCAGCATTTTATAGTTTATTATTCCCCCCAATTAGACCCATTTTCCCTTTTGGAGAAATTAAATATCAGTGCAGCGGATTTAATCTTGTCTGAGGGGCCGAGTTCTCAGGGCAGCGGTCTGGCTGTAGCGTTAGATACGCTTTATAGCATCGTTATGCAAGCTCTAGATATGAACCTTTATAGTTTTCAGGGCAACCTTAAAATTTGTAGTGATCAGGCCCACCTAAATAGAGTTTATGAGTCTATTTTCAGTCGTAAACTCAAAACTAGCTCATTCTACATTAACGAATATAATACAATTTACATTAGCGCGGATAATTTTACCAAGGAAATCTTAGGTCATGAGACAGCGCATATGATTATTTCGCATTATTTTGTTGTACAACCTCCTCAAAAAGCAGCTGAAATTCTTGCCGGTTATGTTGAGTATCAATTACGCAAATCTTCACGCTAATAGATTAATGAATAGGATGATTGAAAATTCTTGGTAATGATCAAGATAAAAAGGAGCTGAATATGCATAAAATACTTAAGAAATTTAGTTTTTTAATGGTGATGGGATTAGCAGCAGCATTAATTACCGGATGCGTAAAAAAGCCGGATAAAGATCAGATTGTTGCCCAGATAAATAATTATGCCTTAACTATTAATGATTTTAAGCACGAGGCAAAGATAAGTATTCCCGGCATGTCTAAAGAACTAATGCTTCAAGATATTATAGCTAAGGAGCTTTTGTTGCAAGAGGCTCAGAAGATGAATTTGGATAAGAATAAACTTTTTATGAAAGAGATTGAAGATTACTGGAAACAGTCGCTTATTAAAAGGTTAATTAATATAAAAGGGGAAGAGTTTTTGGCGGCGGCAAGAGTAAGTGATCAGGAAATCAAGGCAGAATATAATCGGATAAGTGAAGAAAGTGCAGGTAAAATTAAGCCCTTTGCAGAAATATCCGGGCAGATTCAGGAAAGATTAAAAATGATGCAAGCGCAGGTGGCTTTAGATAAATGGATTAATTCTTTGCAGAGCAACGCTTTAATTAAGAAAAATACAGCAGTGCTTACCAATATCAACTTTAAAGATACCAAAAATTCAGCAGGAGGCTTACATGGAAAATAATATGCGTAAACGCAGAAGAATTCGCATTGTCCGGATGGGGTTTCAGAGGAATTTTATCCTGAAATTTTGCGCAATAATTATTCTTTCAGATTTAATTATTTCGGCGGTTGTTTATGTGCTTTCTATGCCCAGCACAACTACTGTTTTTGAAAATTCGCGTTTGACTATAAAAAGCACTGCGGATTTTATTCTGCCGATATTGATTCTAAGCAGTTTAATGGCGGTGATTGTGGCAGTATTGGTAACTATAATTGTTACTTTGTTTATCTCTCATCGCATTGCCGGGCCGCTTTACCGGTTGGAAACCGACATCGCTGAAGTGAATAGCGGCAATCTGAAAGTGGAAATTCGCGTGCGCAAGAAAGATGAGCTGCAGGATTTGGCGAAATCATTAAATCAGATGGTTACGATAACGCGTTATACAATCGCAGAAGTTAGAAATGCGCTTGTGGATATTCCGGATGCTGCGCTTGCGGGAAAGGATCAGGAAAAACTGGCCAAAGCCAAAAGTTTATTAAGTAGGTTTAAGTGTTAAAATTATGTAAATGAAAATACGCATATTTAGTTTAATTATTGCAGGATTTGTTTTATCCGGCTGCCAGGCTTTTTTAGGGGATACTGCCACAGGTATGATTAGCGAAGAAGCATCACCGGTTTGGGCCTCTTCTACAAATAACCAGGTCACCCTTTTATATACCCCTGATATTAACTTAAAAAGATTAGAAGCCAGGTTGCGCACGCGTTATTTTTCGGTTTCCGCTGGAGAAAGGGACTTGTTTAGCAATCCATCCTATAGCATAGATAAAAGGATTATTTCCAGGCTAGAGTCTATACTGCTACGCACTGAGCAGATGCTGGCGATGTATCCGTCTTCAATGGAGATTAAAATTAAGGTTTTTAGAAATCGTGAAGAATTAAGTCTGGAGCACTTGCGTCTGCTGGGCTCAGTACAAAGATACAAGTCTTTTTATATACACGGGTATGCGACAATTTACACTTCGATGCAGGATATATCAGATTCGGTGATTTCCCATGAAATGGCGCATGCGGTGATGGATAATTATTTTAAGGTTATGCCTCCTGAAAGAGCGGCAGAGTTTTTGGCCACTTACGTAGATAGCCACTTAGAAGAAGGATAAGGCGAGAATCTTTTTCTTGCTGGTAACAAGACTCGGTTTATTGCTAAAATTATTTGTTCGCCGGGCTGGACTTAACCGTTCAGCCTTTTTGTTTGGACAATATTTGGACATTATCGTGTAAACATCCAATAATTTCCTTGATTTCGTTTTTCATCTAAGATATACTCTTTACTATACTAACAGATAATTTCGGGCCATTAGCTCAGCTGGTAGAGCAGGACACTCTTAATGTCAAGGTCGTAGGTTCGACTCCTACATGGCTCATTTAGTTTACCTCCTCGTATTTTTAGTATTTATTATTTTTCTAGCCATTTAAAATGCATAAAATGATCAGCGCAAATAAATCCAAAAATATAAAATTCGTAGAATTTAAGAATAAGTACCATTTGTTAAAGGAATTGATGGATTTTATTCCGGATGTTATTTATTTTAAAGATATAAAAGGTAGATTTATTATGGTAAATCAAGCTCATGCTAAAGGTTTAGGAGTAAAACCCGAAGCGCTGGTGGGAAAGACAGATTTTGATCTTTTTCTTAAAGATCGAGCTAAGGTGATGGCTGAAGATGATGCACGAGTTATGACTACCGGTAAACCAATTATTGATAAAGTGGAGAGAGCTACTCGTGCTGACGGAGTGGATAACTATGTTTCTACTACTAAAATTCCTCGCTACAACCATAATGGTAAGATTGTAGGCTTGATTGGAATTACTCGGGATATAACCCGGCGCATGCAGTTTGAGAGATTAAGAAAAGATAAAATTAGCATAGAAAAGAAATTGGAATCATTGGAAGAGATAAGTGCTATGAAATCTGAATTTGTTTCCACTGTTTCTCATGAATTACGCACTCCTTTGGCTGTGATTAAGCAATTAGTCGCGATTGTTTATAATGGGGTTGTTGGTAAAATAAGTTTTAAGCAAAAGGAAGCACTCGGTAAAGCACTGGTTAACGCTGATCGTTTAATGAAAATAATCAATGACTTGTTAGACATTTCACGCATTGAAAGAAATACTCTTAAATTACGTTATACTTTAGTTGATATTGTAGATCTTTTGAAAAATTCAGCCGGTTACTTTATCAAATTAGCTCAAGAGAAGAACATATCTTTGAGGTATTCCTATCCTAAGGGCGTTGTAAATGTTTTTGTTGATGTTGATAGAATAAATCAAGTTGTTGTTAACCTTATTAATAATGCTATTAAATTCAGTACGGAGAATAGCACGATAAAAGTAGAAGTGAAGATTTTAGAATCAAAAATAAGAATTGGGGTAATAGATACTGGGATAGGTATTTCTAAGGCGGATTTGCCATGGGTATTTAAGAAATTTACACAAGTCTCCAAGATTGTTTCTGCTGAAAATAGAGGGTTAGGGTTGGGCCTGTCTATATGCAAACAGTTGGTGGAAAAACATAAAGGTGAAATTTGGGTAGAATCTAAGGTGGGAGTGGGGAGTAAATTTTATTTTACTTTATTGCGTTTTTATACTATCGATATGTTGGACAAGAATGTAAAAGACAGAATAAATAGTTTATTAAAGAACGGCGTATCTGTGCATTTTGTTAGTTTATTGATCTTAAATTATAATGAGTTTAAGAAAAGAATAAAAACTGAACCCGAGGCAATATTTAGAGATTTGCGTGTTATTTTAGATCTGATAGTTAAAAAAGTTAGATTTAGGCTTGGACATAAGCAGATAATGTCTATTATAGATTCCAAAACTGGCAAGCTTAGCATTGTTCTCCCGGGAGCAACAAATAGTCAGGCATTAAATATTTCCAGTATGCTTAAACATAAAATAAAGCAGTACTTTATAAACAATAAAATCGAGAATGTTTTTATATCCATAGGTTCGCTGTCTTATCCTAAGAAGGTTGCTTTGCATGAAGATGGATTTTCTTCTTCTCGGTTTTCGATTAAAGAGATATATGTGGGCTCAGAAATGCGCTATTATAAGCGAATGCTGTTTGAAACTAAAATTAAACTTCACTTGCCTTCTGGAGAAGAAGAGTCGGCTGATTCCATCGATATATCCGAAGGTGGAATCTGTTTAAAAATAAATAAATTGTTAAAGACAGATATGCGATTAAAACTAAGTTTTTATTTATCTAAAAATAAAAACATAATTATTTTAACAAAAGCTCGTGTAACCTGGATAAAGGAAATGGGTTTGTTGCCTGAAGAGAAGAGAAGCTATAAGGTGGGGTTAGAGTTTGTGAATTTAAGTGATAAATTTAGAAGAATTATTCGTAGGGAAGTTAATGGTCAGTTTTATAAAAATTAAGTTATGGTAAAAAAAATAATATTATTAATTGAAGATGAGGCGGATATGGTTTATGCCTTGACTATTCAGCTAGAGGCGGAGCATTATAAAGTTTTATGTGCTCAGGATGGCCAGACAGGTTTAGATATGGCGCGTCGTGATAAACCAGATTTAATTATCCTGGATTTAATGCTTCCAAGAGTGGATGGATATAAAATCTGCCGGATGTTAAAATTTGATGAGAAATATAAGAATATTCCTATAATTATATTAACTGCTAGGGTCCAGGACGAGGATAAGAAATTAGGAATTGAAGTAGGTGCTGATGCATATATTACAAAACCATTCAATGTCCAGATTTTATTGGATAAGATAAGCGCATTGTTGAAGAAGTAGCAGACAGGCTATTGAAATAGTTAAGATCTGAAGGTATGATAAACAGTTAGGATTATTAATATAAGCGTAAACAAAGGATAAAATGCTAGATATCAGATTTATCAAAGAAAATCAGGAACTTGTAAAGCAGGCAATTAAAAATCGCGCTTTAAAGATTGATATTGATCAAGCGATTAAAATTGATGATGCGCGCCGCCTGGCTCTGGCTGAGTTTGAGCAGCTAGCTGCTTTGCGTAATAAGGCCAATGACGAAATTGGTGTTTTGGTTAAAGAGAAGAAGGACGCTAAAGCTAAGATTGCTTCGATGAAAGAAATCTCCCGGCGGATTGGCGAGTTGGACGCTCAAATAAAAGAGCAAGAGATTGAGTTAAATAAATTACTTTTAAACATTCCTAATATGCCGCATGCAACTTTGCCGGTGGGGGATGTTTCGGCGAATAAAATTGTGCGCAGCTGGGGAGCCCCAAGAAAATTTAATTTTAAACCTCTTGATCATGTCGAACTTTGCCAGAATTTAGATATCGTAGATTTTAACCGCGCGACTAAAATAACTGGTTCGAATTTCATTTTGTTTAAAGGCTGGGGAGCAAAACTTGAACGGGCATTGATTAACTTTATGCTCGATTTGCATACTAATAAACACGGCTATACTGAAATTTTCCCACCATTTTTGGTTAATCGCGCCTCAATGCTTGGCACCGGCCAACTTCCTAAATTAGCGGAGGATATGTATAAATTAAATGACGACGATCTTTTCCTTATTCCTACCGCAGAAGTGCCGGTAACCAACATGTTTCGTGATGAGATATTGGAGGAGGATAAGCTTCCTATATATTATACTGCTTATACTGCATGTTTTAGAAGAGAAGCCGGTTCTTACGGCAAGGATACTAAAGGCTTAATTCGCGTGCATGAGTTTGATAAGGTAGAGATGGTTAAATTTGTGAAGCCGGAAGATTCTTTTGACGAATTAGAGAAATTGGTTGTTAATGCTGAAGAAGTTTTGCAGCTTTTAGATTTGCCTTATCGGGTAGTGCTATTGGCGACACAAGATTTAAGTTTTTCGGCGAGTAAATGTTATGATCTGGAGGCTTATACTGCTGCCACGGATAAATGGCTAGAGGTATCTAGCTGTAGTAACTTTGAGAGTTTTCAGGCGCGGCGGGCAAATATTCGATTCCGGCGCAAGGAAGGAAAAAAAATTGAATTCGTGCACACTTTAAATGGTTCCGGTATTGCCTTAGCTCGTACGGTGGTAGCGATATTAGAAAATTATCAACAGGAGGATGGTTCAGTATTGATTCCTAAAGTACTGCAGCCATATTTAAATGGACAAGAAAAAATTTCCTGAGAAAAAAGTTAGCAAAGACAAAGAAAAACCCGTTCAAGCTGAGCCCGGTGGGCTTTCGGGTGATTTCTCAAGTAAACTTTCCGGGATATCCAGTAAGATTTTCGGAATAATTAAATTTATTCTGGCAATTATTATCTTACCACTGGTTTATTCATCAATTGCTTCTTTTAATAATGAATTTGCCCAGATTGATAAAGGTTTGGGGCAGATTTTTTATTATGGCGTATTTGGTTTTCTAGCAATTTATCTGTTTATCTGGGAGCCGGCGGTAATTTATAATCAAGGGCATAAATTGCTGGAAATTATGTTTAGTTTTATTAAGCCCATGGTTAATGTGGCGCCTTTTCTGTTACCGATATATACGATCTTGTTTTTTATAATTTATGGTCTATTGGGATTAGGCGTTAAATCCGCCTGGTTGATTGAATATACGCTTTTTTTAATTGGTTTTAGTAGCATGATGCATTTGGTATTTTCGGCCAAGAGCATTCGTTCGAAAAAAGGAGACTTCTTAAAGGCAAATTACATCTTTGGGTTTTCCTTTATTTTAATTTTGAATCTTTTTTTATTAGCCTTAGGTTTTAGTTTAGTTTTTAGAGACTATTCATTTATTAATTTCTGCAACGTTTCATTCACGATATATAGGGATATTTTTCTGGCAGTTTTTAAGCAACTTTTTTTGTTTTAGATCAGGTGGGGTGGCAGAGTGGTCTAATGCGGCGGTCTTGAAAACCGTTGTGGGCGTAAGTCCACCCAGAGTTCGAATCTCTGCCCCACCGATTAGTGTTTTGGAGGCGTCGCATAGCTGGTTGAGTGCACCGGTTTCGAAAACCGGAATGGTCGTAAGGCCATCGGAGGTTCGAACCCTCCCGCCTCCGCATTTAATCCGAGCCTGCGCAGCAATTTCGTAGAAATTGCGTAGCGATCTGGCGAGGGAGAGCTCGATAAGTTGGGTAGCGAGGATGAATTTAGTTGAATAAAAATATATATGATCTTCCATGGTTTGTGTATATTTTAGAGTGCCAGGATAAAACTTTGTATGTTGGTGTGACGTTAGATGTCGCTAAGCGTCTTAAAGAGCATAATTCAACTAGTAAATGTAAATATACCCGGATTCGTAAGCCGTTGAAATTGGTGTATCAAGAAAAGTGTTTAAATCATCACGCGGCTCGGAGCAGAGAATTGTTGCTTAAAGAATTTACCAGAGAAGAGAAATTGGATCTGATTGAGAAATCTCTTGGTGCTATTTAAAAATTAAGTTTTGAAAAAATAGAATTAAATTTTGGAGGGGTCGCGTAGTGGTCGAGCGCGCGTGTTTGGAAAACACGTAACCGCAAGGTTCCAGGGTTCGAATCCCTGCCTCTCCGCCAACAGGGAAAGGGTGTCGCTTCAAGGAGACGTCGGAAGGTTCCTTCCGACGAGAAATTGAGGCGGCGCTCTTTTAAAATAAAGTTCGAACCAATCTTTTCCAGAAATTCTTTCTGGGATTCTAAATTTCCCTCTTCCATCGCGCAATACCCTGAATTTAATAGAGTTACAAAATCTTTCGCCGGTTCGAACCGATTATTGTCCCCAGCAGCAAAATCCCTACCAGCTTCCTGTAATTCTTTCTTTTCGTTGATAAAAGCTTCCTTTTTAGCCTGATATTCCTCAAGCGTCAAATTCCCCTCAAGGTAAACATCAATAAGCTTATTAATCTTAGCGTCAATTTCCTTAACCTTAACTTCAAGATTTTGCTGCTGGGGCAAAGATGATTGGACGCCGCTATTTTTGTCTTTTTCTAACTGCTCTAAAATCTTCTTTGTCCAATCATCGCACAAAGAAACTTTTTGAATGAAAGCTTTGATCTGCGCGGCAAGTTTTTCCTCGCGGACATATTTTTGAGTGCAATTTGTAAGGCGTTTTGTACAACGGTAATAAACATGTCCTTTCTGAAGTTCCGCGGTAATCATTCTTCCGCATTCACCGCAGCGCATCAGCCCTCTAAAGACAAATTTAAATTCTTCTTTCTTGGGCTTGCCGCGCCTCAGCATAACCTCGTGGCATTTATCAAAAAGTTTCTTTGTGATAATCGGTTCGTGTGTGCCTTCGTACATCTCACCCTTATACCGAAATACGCCGTAATAGAGAGGATTGGCTAACATATATTGATAGTCACTGATAGATAAGGGTTTATTCTTTCTGCCTGTCATTCCTAAGGCGTTAATCTTCTGGCGTATTTCGGGGAGAGAGTAATTGCTTGAAGAGTAAAGTTCAAAAACTTTTTTTATGAAAGGAGCTTTGCCCGCATCCAATATTATTGTGCGTGTCTTACGGTCGTTAAGGTAGCCGATGGGCGCCCACTGAGGCCAGATACCCTTGCTTAGTTTCAATCTTATGCCTCTGCGTATGTTTTCCGAAAGTGCGTCTACATAGTATTTGCTCTGGCCGAAGATGATAGAGAGCATAAATTTACCTTGTGCATTATTATCAAAGCGAAGTGTAGGAAAGTGTAGATCTTTAATAACTTTTTGGTCCACAAGGTAAATTATTTTGCCGCCGTCAACGCTGTTTCTTGCTAATCTATCAGGATGCCAAGCTAAGATTCCTTCGGCGGCACCGCGCTCAATCTGTAAAAGCATATCATTGAACAGTGGGCGCCCCGGCTTCTTAGCGGTCTTAGCTTCAATAATCTCCTTAACGACAAAAAGATTCTCACGCTGAGCGTATTCTCTTACTTCCTTAAGTTGTGCTTCAATAGAGAGAACTTGTCTGTCTTCATCATCCGTGGACTTACGGGCATAGATAAAGTAGCGCATAGGGCAAAGCTCCTTTCTAGAAGGGAAGAGGGAAATTTAGAATCAGTAATTTTATTTTGAACCCTCAATAGTTCAAAATCAAATGACAAAAAGATTGGTGAAAAACTTTATTTTAAAAGAGCGCCGCCTCAATTTATCGTCGGAAGGAACCTTCCGACGTCTCCTTGAAGCGACACCCTTTCCCTGTTGGCGGTGTGGCGATCGTTTTGTTCGAACTGAATTTAATCTTTAGCCACCGCGCCTGTCGGCGCTCCCACATTTCCCGTGCACCGTTCC
>Ga0268283_1001190_pt1 | contig 13128 bp, 13 predicted proteins | sample saktaG_13_FD_190140 | JGI IMG/M metagenome (GOLD analysis project Ga0268283, IMG submission 190140) | Saline water microbial communities from Sakinaw Lake, British Columbia, Canada - sak_2013_06_06_36m | ecosystem: Environmental > Aquatic > Non-marine Saline and Alkaline > Saline ... | reverse complement strand
GCTCCAGCTTGGGAACCCAAATCTTGCAACTTCCCGCTTATTGGGAAGCTGGAGCTTCCAAATCCACATTCCCAAGCAGGAGCTTGGGAACGAGCAAAAATTATTAGGTATCGGGATAAGGTCATCATTTTACGGGAGACATAATACATGGCTCAAACACAAGCAACGATTTTCCTGCATTGCATCGCCAAGCAACACGATGGTTACTGGTCAGCCCGCTGCCTAGACTTTACCTTGTACGCAGTGGGTAACTCGTTTGAAGAGGCAAAGGAAAAGCTTGATGCCCAGATATCAGAATACCTTTACGACGCTACGGAGGGGGAAGATCGGGCGTTCGCCCCTCAATTGCTGATGCGCCGCGCACCGTGGCGTGACTGGTTGGAATATTATGCCATTGCTGCTGTTCTGCGTTTTAAATGGTTGAGGCGAGTTACCTGGGCTACGCTCATTGATTTAGCCCTGCCTCCGCCTCCCTATCGACATGCATGAGCAGTCATCATCCGCCGCTTACATGCGCCCAAGTAAAAGCCATTTTAAAAGCACTATCATAAATTGTTTTATATATGCAAACCCAAATCTTTCAAACCGGCGATTCCCTCGCAGTGCGCATACCACCCGAATTGAACTTTGGCACGGTATTGCAAGAAGTCGAAATTGAACGAGAAGGTGATTCTTTAATCATCCGCCCCACAACCCGGCGGAATCTGATCAAAGCATTAGATGCCTTCGCCGCTTTTCCGCCAAATTTTATGGTCGAAGGGCGGGAGTTTCACGAACAAAAGGAAAGGGACTGGAAATAAGCTTTGCTTTATCTTCTTGATACCAATATTTTCATCTACCTGATGAAACGCCGCCCTCCCCAAGTTATGGAGCGGTTTCGGCTTTTACAAACGGGTGATGTTGTCATATCTGCTGTCACTTTGGCAGAATTACGCCATGGCATTGAACGCTGTGAGGTGGGCGACAAGGAAACTGCCGAACATGCTTTGCGAGAACTTTTATCTCTAATTCCCGCGCTACCCTTTGATAATTTAGCGGCTTATAGTTATGGGATTTTGGCAGTGGCTATTCGTGACCGCCGACGAGATGCCTTAGACCGTATGATTGCTGCCCATGCCATCAGCCTTGATGTCATCCTAGTGACTAATAATACAGCGGATTTCTTGGATTACCCCGGATTGAAGTTGGAAAATTGGGTAGAATCCGGTTAGTGAAATGAATTCTAAACAAAATAGTGTATGGGATGCCTTGGAAGACACCCCGGAAATGGCGGAAGATATGAAGATGCGTTCCCGATTGATGATGGAGATTCGGGAGTATATCGAGAATCGGCAATACCCACCCGCCGAAGCTGCCCGCTAACTGGGCATGACACAGCCTAGCTGATGACTTAATGAAAGGGAAAATCAACCAGTTTACGCTTGATGATTTGGTTGTATCAGCAGTTCGGGCGGGTTTGAGTGTGGATATGCGGATTCGGGAAGCGGCTTGATGTTTAATTAAAAACGAAAAACTCAAACTATGGAGAATGTACCATGACACATAACTTTACTCTTGAATATTGGGTCGATAATGGCTGGTACGTAGGCAAATTAAAAGAGGTTCCCGGCGTGTTTTCACAGGGAGAAACCTTGGACGAATTGGAAGAAAACATCGCCAAAGCGTATACCCTCATGCTTGAAGACGAGGCCAAGCATCCAGAATCTAAATTCAAGGAAATCCTTCTGGACGTGGCGTGAAAACAGGGAACTTCATCCGTGAATTGATGAAGTGCAAATAGCTGTATAACTTTTTATTATTGTTATGGTTAATCCAACAGATATTCAGTTCAATGAAGATGATAAAAACCTATTCCAAGTCGATGATCCTAGGTTGCGGGGGGATGCTCTGCGTCATTCGGTTCTACCCCGGCTGCATGTCGTGATGAACGAAAGCATAGCGACCATTCAACGGATTTATGATATTGATGTTTTAGAGGATTCCAAAGTCGGCTATCATCCCCAATTTAGGACAAAAAGGGATAATGAATTGAAATTTCTCTATGAAAGTGCCGGTGTCGCCTTGGTAGGGAAAGGAGTTTTAGGTAAATGGATCGGCGTACATAGGCGTGACAATAAACCAGTTCAAATATTGCCTTATCGCTACGGCTTTGAAATATACGATGAAGGTCTTTGTATAGTCTTATCGAGTACATGGTTGAAAGGCTTAGCCAGAGAATCGCAGAGAAAGCTATTCAATTTTCATGTAGAACATCAAGCACTATTATATTTACTTTTGAATATTGCTGGGGTTCACCAAGAATTCTTTTGGCAAAGCTTGGCTATTGAACCAAATATAGTTAATATCTGTCAATATTACGATTTTAATTATGATATTAAATCATATGATAATAGTTTTTTCTCAGAAACTATTCCCTACCCAATAACCAATGAACATTTATTCGAAAAAACCTATGCGCTGTCAAAAAAAATATCTAGCCTTGTGTTACGCTTCGCCTGTTTTTACCCAGTATATGATTCCTATATTCAAATCGCAAAAGATGAGCCTGTCCGCATAGACACCTTGTTTGATAAGCTGAAACAAGAACTTGCAAGAATCCTTGAAGATGAACAAGAATATCCTGATGATTCTCAACAATCTGCCTCACCACAACAGGAATTGGCTCAGGATAACGCTAAACAAGCAGCCGAAGCTGTGATAAGAGTCATGCCTGCCTTACGCTGGCAGGTGTTTCAACGGGATAACTGGAAATGTGTTGCATGTGGTAGAGGCTCAGAAGATGGGATTATCTTACATGTGGATCATATCATTCCTCGTTCCAAAGGCGGACTTGATAGCCTGAATAACTATCAAACCTTATGCCATATTTGCAATATTGGAAAGAGCAACAAAGACTCAACCGATTTGAGGCTACCAGCCAAAATGAAATCTAAGCCAACAAAGCAGAGCCTATGATGAATACCAACAACAACGCAGTTTACTTCCTCTCATTGTCTTTGGAAAATGTCCGCTGTTTTGGCGAGAGGCAAACCTTGGACTTGTCAGATGGCAATGGCAAACCGGCATCTTGGACTGTTATTCTAGGTGATAATGGAACTGGCAAAACTACATTGCTGCAATTGTTGTCGGGGATACAAATATGCGTAAGAAATTTGATACCTTATAACCAAGGCGAAATTCCATCCTTATATGAGATACAACCCAACTTATTGCGTATTTTAAAAAATAACAAAACCCATATCGAGGCTAGTTTTTTTTGTGGTCATAAATTAACAGAAAATATAGAATGCAGTAATCCAATCACAATAGGCTTTGATATTGGAGTAAATTATTCATTTACATCAACAAATGAACTAATAAAAGTTGCCAATAAATTAAGTGGATTGACTTTATACGCTTATGGAGCCAATCGGAATACAAGCAGAGGAACTTTGACTAAGGAGCTTTCTAAAAATACTCTATCAAGCCTTTTGTTTGACCATACAGAATTGATTAACGCGGAGGAGTGGATTTTACAAACTGACTATACTGCAAGTAAAGAATCTGCTATTCAAATTCAGACAAAAAGACTATTAGAACAAATAATCGATGTATTAATTAATTTACTTCCTGATGTGACTGCCATATCCATATTGTCACCCACTACAAACTACCCGAAGCCTACCGTAGGTTTCAAAACTCCAGATTGTTCATCTGATAATTGGCTAAGATTAGATGCCTTAAGCCTAGGCTACCAAACCATGATTGCATGGATGGTAGACTTGGCCGCACATATGTTCCAACGCTACCCAGACAGCCCGAATCCTATTGCCGAACCCGCCGTGGTATTGATTGACGAAATAGATTTGCATTTGCACCCCAAATGGCAGCGCACCATCATGTCGTATTTGAGCGAGCGCTTTGTCAATACCCAATTCATCGTCACTGCGCACAGTCCGTTAATTGTCCAGGCTGCCGAAAATGCCAATATAGTGGTATTGAAGCGGGAAGGGGATCAAGTGGTGATACACCAGCAACCACAAGATGTGAAAGGCAGGCGCATCGACCAGTTATTGACCAGTGATTTGTTCGATTTGCCTAGCGTACGATCACCGCATTATGAAGCCCTTTTGGAGCGACGACGGCAGATTCTCTCCAAAGCCGAATTGACGGAAGACGATCAAGCCGAATTAAAGCGATTGGAAGCGGAGATCGGTGACTTGCCCACGGCTGAAACGGCGGAAGATATTGAAGCAATGGACATCATTCGCCGTGCCGCGCAGATTCTTAAGCAAGAAGCATGATCTTTATCCAAAGAGGCGCAGAGCCTGAAATCCTGAATCAGGCTGGACAAGCAAAAACCCAAGCCTTATGCAAAGAATACGATCAAGGAAACCGGTCTTTCGATTTTTATAGTGCCGTTTATGGGCATAACACGGTAAAGCAAGCCTTGATCCTCATGCAAAACGGCAAGTGCTGTTTTTGTGAATCCAAAATCCTGCATATCGCTTACGGCGATGTCGAACATTACCGCCCCAAAGCGGGATACCGGCAAAATTCTGAGGATGCCATGCAGAAGCCCGGTTATTACTGGCTGGCTTATGCTTGGGATAATTTATTATTAAGCTGCGAACGCTGCAACCGTCAATACAAGAAAAACCTGTTTCCTTTGTTACATCAGGAAAAACGAGCGCAATGCCATCATGATAATTTTGGCATTGAATCGCCTTTATTGATAAATCCTACGGTGACTGACCCCAAAAACCATATCGGATTCCGTGACGAGATTCCATATCCCATTGATGACAGTCCTTATGGAAAAACCACCATTGCTGTTTTAGGCTTGGATCGTGAGGAATTGAATGAAATCAGACGCACTAAACTGGAAGAATTGAGAAGTCTCGTCGATTTGATAAAACTGGCGGAAGCAATGCCCAACCAAGAAGAACTAATGCAACTAGCAGAGAATGCAAAGCAGTTTCTGCTCAAAACCATGTTGCCACAAGCCGAATATTCGGCCATGGTAGCGGCTAATTTGCTTTAATTCAAAATACCTACAGGAAAACCCCATGCCCACTACCCCCGCCCAACTTGCTAAAATCCTAGAGAACATCCAACGCCCCGGCAAATTTTACGCCGCCGGTGCAGCGGAAATTTACCTGCCTAGCCTGGAAGTGGAAGGTGTCGGCCCGATTGCCTTGCCGTTGTTGACATTCCAAGCCGAGCAACTGGTCACGGTGGCAGAACGTGCGCCTTATGGGAAAGGCGAGGAAACCTTGGTGGATACGGATGTGCGGCGGACCTGGCAAATTAACGCGGATAAAGTTCACATCAGCGGCAAACACTGGCAGCAGAATCTAGGGGAAATTGTCGCTTGGGTTGTCGAAAAACTGGGCGTGAATGGGCCGGTAAGCGCGGAGTTGTATAAGCTACTGGTCTACGACACCGGCAGTTTTTTTGTCAGCCACCGCGACACCGAAAAATCGCCGGGCATGTTCGCCACTCTGGTGATCGTTTTGCCCTCCCTGTACTCGGGCGGTGAGTTGGTCGTGCGCCATCGCGGGGAAGAAGTCCGGCTCGACTTGAATGTCACCGACCCGTCGGAAGTGGCCTATGCTGCTTTTTATGCCGATTGCAAGCATGAGGTATTGCCAGTCACCGCCGGCTGTCGCCTGACCTTGATTTACAATCTGTTGCGCACTGACCAAAGCCAGCCCTTGGAACCACCGGAGTATGGCGATGAACAAACCTATCTGGCGGATTGGTTGCGGCAATGGGGCCAATCCCTGGAAACCGAGGAAGGCGAAGTGCCGCAAAAGCTGATTTATCCACTGGAACATGCCTACACCCCGGCTGAGATTTCATTCGCCACGCTGAAAGGGGCCGATGCCGCTCGCGGTGCGGTGGCAGCGGCGGCTGCGGAAAAAGCCGACTGCGATTTACATTTGGCCCTATTGTCCATAGAGGAAAGCGGCTACGCCGAACATGACTACTACCCATCACGTCGTCGGGGCCGAAATAGGGATTATGAAGATGAGGATGACGATGAATTTGAGATTGGCGAAGTGACTGACCGCTCTCAACGGCTGTCCGACTGGCGAAAACCCGACGACAGTCGGCCACCCTTGGCCGCGATGCCTTTTGAAGAGCAAGAAGTTTACTTAGCCGACTCTCTTGATGACTTGAAACCGGACGAGTTGCATTTCCAAGAGGCTACGGGTAACGAAGGCGCATCTTTCGAGCGCACTTACCGGCGGGCCGCGTTGGTTTTTTGGCCCCGCGCCCGTCGTCTGGCGGTGTTCAACCAAGCGGGTCTGTCCGTCACCCAGCCCTATTTGAACGATCTGGCCGAGCGTTGGACCCAATCAGGAGAAAGTGTCGAATCGCCTTTATGGCAAGAGGCGCATGAGCTTTCCGGCCATATGCTGCGAACTTGGCCGCAAATGACTCACAACTACTATTCGGATACATCGGGCGACAGGGCCGCGATGTTGAGCGCCCTATTCCATTTGCAGGATAAAGACCGTATCGACACATTCCTTGCCGAGCTTTCCGCCGAGGGGAACTACGGCATGGGCGACAATGAGGGCATTGTCCGGGCTATTGGGTTATTACCGCCATCACGCGCTGTAGAATTGATCGGGCGCATCATTGCCAAAAATGTCGCCATTAACCCTGCGGCCTGTGCCGACTTGTTGGCCCGCTGTGCAGTGTCGGCTTGGTCCGGCAAACCGCCGACCTGCCTCATCCCCGCCGCGAAATCCCTCATCATTGCTTTGCCGGGCGATCCGCAAACCCCGCCACCCACCGACTATTGGCGGAGGTCGGCTGCGGTGGAACCCCGCTTCGTCATTGACCTAATGTCTGCGTTGGAGAAAATAGCCCCAGAGCTAGCCAAGCAAGCAGCCGAATGTCTGCTGGACCGCCCCGCCGCTTATGGCTTTGACAATGTGCTGGTTCCCGCCTTGCTGAAATTATCAGGCCCAACTGGTTCGGCAATTGAAAGCCTACGCAGTGCCTGCCTTCAGCATTTGAGTCAGCGCATCGCCGAAACCTTGGAACCGCCACAGGATTGGGCGCGAGACAGCAAAGTAAACTGCAAGTGTAGCCATTGCGCTGAACTTAGCAACTTCCTAGCTGACACTGGCCAAAAAGAATGGCTCTTCAAAGCCGCTCAACAGGACCGTTCCCATGTCGCGGGTTCAATCAAGCAATCTGGCTGCGATCTGAATCTGACGACTATAAAAAAAGGCAGCCCACACATATTGGCCTGTGTAAAAAACCAAGCCAGTTACGAAAGGCGTGTGCTGCAACGCAAGAAGGACTTGGAGGATCAGGTGGCCTTGCTACAAACGGGCGTTGCCTAAACACAAGGAATTATTTCCGTGGGAGCGGTATTTAACCGCGAAAGATACTGAAAGTCGCAATTGTAAAGCACTCCCACAAAGACACGCAATTAACTAACCCTAAACCTAACAAGAAATCATGCCATCTTTCCTTCCCTACGCCTACGGCACTCCCCCGGCAACCGGCAAAATCAAACTAAAGCCCGAAGACTTCATCGTCGAGGAAATCTTAGGTTTTGAACTGACCGGCGAGGGCGAGCATGTCTTCCTTAAAGTTCAAAAACGTGGCGAGAATACTGACTATCTCGCCCGGCAAATCGCCAAATATGCCGACTTGCCGAAAATGGCGGTGAGCTATGCTGGCATGAAAGACCGCTTTGGCCTGACCACGCAATGGTTCAGCGTCCATATTCCTGGCAAGCGCGAGGTGGACTGGAGCGGCTTGGAATCTGAATCAGTGTCTGTGCTGGAATCCATACGCCATAACCGCAAGCTGAAAAAAGGCGCGTTGAAAGGCAATCGCTTCGAGATCACCATTCGGGAATTGGAAGGCGATAAGAATTTGGTCGAGGAAAAATTGGCACAAGTGAAAGCGGCAGGAGTGCCCAATTATTTCGGCCCGCAGCGCTTCGGTCGTGAGGGCAACAACCTAGTCCAAGCCGAAGCCTTGTTCAAAGGCGAATTGCGTTTGCGAGACAGGAACCTGGAAGGCATTTATCTCTCCGCCGCCCGCTCGGAAATCTTCAACCGTGTATTGGCACGGCGAGTCGATGCGGGGACTTGGAATCAAGCGATTGAAGGTGATGTGTTCATGTTCGCCGACTCGAACAGCATTTTTCGCGCCGAACTGACACCGGAAACCTTGACCCGTGTCGCTGCGTTGGACATTCATCCTAGTGGGCCGCTTTGGGGCAAGGGTGAACCAGCCACCACTGGCGAAGCCCTAGCCATCGAGCAAGCGATTGCATTGGAATTGCCTGTGTTTACTGAAGGATTGGAACGGATTGGCATGGAAACCTCCCGTCGGCCTTTGCGTTTGCCGATCCCTGATTTAAGGTGGGAGTTTTGCGAAAACAGTGCATTGCGCCTATGCTTTACGCTTACGTCCGGTAATTATGCCACTGTGGTGTTGCGGGAAGTGGTAAATTTTGAGGGATCGTTGGATTGAAAACGCATTAAACTGCATGATGTTGCGGTCATTCCGTCATACCGGATCGCCGGAATCCAGATTGCGGGGATGCCCCCGAATCTCTGCCGTCCATGGAGCCTAGGTTCCGGCAGTCCATGCCGGAACGACGGTGTTTTCGTTATTGGTGGAAATACCTCATATTCAGGTTAGTCTATGCCTATTGAAAAAATTATTTCGGGTGGGCAAACTGGCGTGGACCGGGCCGCTCTGGATGTGGCAATAGAATTAGGCATTCATCATGGTGGCTGGATTCCTGCCGGGCGAATGGCTGAAGATGGAATTATTCCTGAATGTTACAATCTCCAGGAAACGCCAAGTTCAGACCCATCCCAACGAACGGAGTGGAACGTCCGGGATTCCGATGCGACGTTAATCATTTCAAATGGGCGGTTAATCGGGGGTTCACAACTGACGTTGGAGATGGCGATGAAATATAATAAGCCTTGTCTACATATAGAGTTGTCCGTAGTCGCTGAAACCGAAGCCATTAGACTAATTGCAGATTGGTTTGAGTCTTGGGATTGTGATGTATTGAATGTGGCAGGGCCGAGACTATCGGAAGATTCAGAAATTAATCGTCAAACCTACACATTATTATTGAAAACCATCGTTCCCACGCTGGATCGCTCGTCGTTATACACAAGTCGTTGCGGGAGCAGCAGAACCCCGAAGGGGTTCAAGCTATTAGCCGGGGGTTGAGCGAAGCGACACCCCGGGACGGCAAACCGAATAAAACATCGACCCCGGAGGGGTCGCAGTCTTTTCGGCGCGGCCTTAGGATACCACCAGTCTGAACCTAGCATTTGTAGCGTTTTTGGAAGAGTGCCTAGGTTCACAGGCCGATTGCTGCGACCCCTCCGGGGTCGTGGGTCTTTTTTCCGCATTATCCGGGGGTGTCGCTTCGCTCAACCCTTAGGCTTTTGGCTGGCAACCCTCCGGGTTGCAATAGCTCGACATTTTTGGCTCGGCGGGACTTGTGTATAACGATGAGCGCTGGAGCGTGGGAACGATGAGTAAAGTCTAAACTTTAACCATTTAATACTCTGTCAAATTATCTAAATCCTGAATTCTGATGTATATTGAATTATTCCAAATTGACAACCTGAAATCATTTTCCAAGCTGAGTTGGAGTTTGGATACAGAAACTACTCCGCAAGGCTGGCATGTGCTGATTGGGCCGAATGGTTCGGGAAAATCTTCAATAGTGCGTGGTTTAGCTTACACATTAGTTGGCATACAACAAGCCATTGCAAGTCGTATTGATACAACGCAGTGGGTTCGTAGAGGTGAAATATTTGGATCAATTAATATGGAAATTGAATGGGATTGCAAATATGATAAATTTCAGGATAAAAATAAATTAGACTTAACAACTGACATTATCACTCTTCTTTTTTCCTTTGCTAGAAAAAAAGATATACAAATTATTAATAACTTTTCTGAAATAAATAATCATAGTATATGGAATAATGATAACTATGGTTGGTTTTCTGCTGGTTTCGGTCCATTCCGCCGATTTACCGGCGGGAACAATGATTTGCATAGGCTATATTCCAGCCACCCAAGACTAGCCCGTCATTTATCACTATTTGGCGAAGATGTGGCATTAACCGAAGCCTTGACTTGGTTGCGTGATCTTCGATTCAAGCAACTGGAATCGCAGGGACAAAATAACTTGATTGACAAAATCAAGACTTTTATCAATCAAGAAGGATTCCTGCCATTTGGGGCGAAATTGATGGAGGTCAATTCTGAACAGGTGGTTTTTCGTGATGGTGGAGGAGTGGATATTCCCGTGTTGGAACTTAGCGACGGATACCGCTCTGTTCTCAGCCTGACATTTGAATTGATCCGACAAATGGCCGCTTGTTTCCCTAAACATAAATTGTTTGATAAAACCGGTACAAAAATAATAATACCCGGTGTCGTGCTTATTGATGAAGTGGATGTTCATCTACATCCCAACTGGCAGCGGGCAATTGGTCCTTGGCTATGCCGTCTTTTTCCAGAAGTTCAATTCATAGTCACCACGCATAGCCCGTTTGTTTGTCAAGAAGCCACCTCGATATGGCGACTACCCGATCCAGGTACGGATGACGAATTTAAGCGGGTGACAGGTGAAGAATTGACCCGGTTAAAATACGGGGACGCAACCCTGGCCTTGGAAACCCATGCTTTTGGTTTGGAGCAGAATCGCTCGGATCGGGCCAAGAAATTATTGACCGAATTGGCTACATTAAATTTAAAAGCGTCATCGAAGCAACTCAGTCCCGAAGAAGCCCAGCGGCGAACAGAATTGAAAGCTTACCTCCAGCCAGTTTTGTATTGAAAACAAGCATGTTGCCAATCCCTAACAAAGATTTGACTAATAGGGCTAAGGATCGGTTAGAAGTATTTACTAGTGTAATTATTGGTATGCCCGATTATTCTGAACAAAAAGCCAAAGCAGAAAGTTTGTGGGATAATAAATCTCCAAAATTCCTATACGAAGAACTTCGGATAACGCTGGCTAGCATGTGCAATGGTGTAAAACGCTGTATGTATTGTGAAGATGCTGAAGCCAAGACTATTGAACACCGCAGACCTAAGTCTTTGTTCCCTAGACAAACCTTTGACTGGGATAATTTGCTATTTTCTTGTGGTAATTGCAATAGTAAAAAGAGCAATAAATTTGCTATTTTGATTCCCCCAATATCCCTTGAATATGTGGAAATCACCGAAAAAAATATCTACTCAATAAACCAGCAGTCAGGGTATGTGGAAATCACCGAAAAAAATATCGCATCAATAAACCAAGAGTCAGGAATAGATGCAGTAATTGATCCCCGCAAAGAAAATCCCATGGATTTGCTTAGTTTGGTTTTGGAAGATCCATTCTACTTTTTACCGCGTTTAGAGAACAAAGATGCAATAAACTTTTTGAAGGCCACATATACAATTTTAATTCTCGATCTTAACAACGTAACCCTTTCGAGAATGCGTAGGCATGCATTTCAAACTTACCTAGGTCAGTTAAAAGAATATGGGAACGATAAAAAGGGAAAGTATCATGAATTTCAAGAATTTCTGCAAGAAAGCTATCATCGCACCGTCTGGGAAGAAATGAAACGCCAGCATAAGCAAATAGATGATTTACGCGATCTTTTCCAGCAAGCGCCCGAAGTGTTAGCATGGTAATCTAGGTAAGCCTTACCAATGACCGTAATATTGCCAACGATACTATAACCCGGATTGCACTTCGTTCCATCCGGGCTACATCATGGAGATAATAGACTAATGCAAGACAACCAACTCCTCCGCTATAGCCGCCAAATCATGCTGCCTCAAGTGGATATTGAAGGCCAGCAAAAACTCCTCAATGCCCGTATATTGATTATCGGCCTAGGCGGTTTAGGCTCCCCCGCCGCGATGTATCTGGCTGCTGCCGGTATCGGGCGGTTGGTTTTGAATGATTTTGACACGGTGGATTTATCCAATTTGCAACGCCAAATCGCCCATGACTCGGACAATTTGGGACTCAGCAAGGTGGAATCTGCCAAGCATACCCTGCTGCGGATGAATCCGGAGATTCAAATCGAGTTAATTGGCCATCAACTTGAAAGAGAGGGATTGGAAAAGCAAATCGATAGGAGCGATGTGGTATTGGACTGCACTGACAATTTCGCCACCCGTTTTGCCGTCAACCGGGCCTGTGTGCGAACCCGGACGCCGCTGGTTTCCGGCGCGGTGATCCGCTTCGAGGGGCAGATTACCGTATTCACTCCCGGCTACGACGACAGCCCTTGCTACAACTGCCTTTATCCCGACCAAGGCGAATTGGAGGAAAGCTGTGTCCGCAACGGTGTCATTGCCCCGCTTCCTGGCATCATTGGGTCCATGCAAGCATTGGAAGCAATCAAGCTAATCATAGGCATTGGTCAAACCTTGCGTGGGCGACTCCTATTGCTGGACGCTTTGAGCATGGAATGGAACCGGATGAAATTGATGAAAAATCCGCAATGCCCCACTTGCGGATAGGCTAAACCCGGCGGAATGGACGGCACTGGGGATTTGCAAGTGATGGACAAGGGCATCGGTTGAAGGAGCATTGACACAAACAAAAGGGCCGGCAAAAGCCGGCCTTTTTAGTCCTTCGGTGATTCATTCTGAGCGCTTGTAGGGGCGCGGCTTCAGCCGCCCTCGGGCGAATGAATTCGCCCCTACAGTTTTTTTTACCTTAGAGCAACGGCACGATCAATAGTGCCACGATGTTAATGATCTTGATCATCGGGTTGATGGCAGGGCCGGCGGTGTCTTTGTAGGGGTCGCCGACGGTGTCGCCGGTGACCGCCGCCTTATGGGCTTCGGAACCCTTGCCGCCATAATTGCCGTCTTCGATGAATTTCTTGGCATTGTCCCACGCCCCGCCGCCGGTGGTCATGGAAATCGCCACGAACAGGCCGGTGACGATTGAGCCGATCAACACCCCACCCAAGGCTTCCTTGCCAAGTATCAAACCGACCGCCAAAGGCACGGCGATAGGCAGCAGCGAGGGGATGAGCATTTCACGGATGGCAGATTTGGTCAGCATGTCCACCGCCCTGGAATAATCCGGCTTGGCGGTGTAGTCCATGA
>Ga0268283_1001189_pt1 | contig 13132 bp, 21 predicted proteins | sample saktaG_13_FD_190140 | JGI IMG/M metagenome (GOLD analysis project Ga0268283, IMG submission 190140) | Saline water microbial communities from Sakinaw Lake, British Columbia, Canada - sak_2013_06_06_36m | ecosystem: Environmental > Aquatic > Non-marine Saline and Alkaline > Saline ... | reverse complement strand
ATTGAAGATTTAAAAAAATGTGAAAAAGGTTCATTTCTAATAAGAGGTGTTACTAATACTGATATTGATATAGAAATGTTTGAAAGAGATTATAATAGAGCACCAAGAGATTTAAGTTATGATTTACATAAAAAATTTAATTTCTTTTTTGAGAAGAAATTTGGTTGGGAAGTTAGAAGTGGTGTTTTTTGTTTTGGTGGTAGAATAAAACCTGATGTTGAAGGTAAAAATTTTGATGCCAGTTATGGAACAAAAACATATTTAATATTTCCAAAAGATGAATATAGTATTGTTTGGAATAGAAGTATTTATGATTTATATGCAGATTTTGAGAATTCTGGTCCTAATTATTCTGAAGAAGAAGAAAATTATGACGAGATATACGGTGAAGGTTGTGAAGATGCTGGTGAATGGACTCTTGATGATGAAAAGACTGGTGAGTATGACAAAGAAGATGCTGCAAAATGGTGTGTTATAAATAAAGAATTATTTGGCTATGATGAATGGAATGAAGATGATGCAGAAGATTTAAGAAATAGATATGGTGAAGATTTTGAAACAAAAGAAGAATATGAAATGTTTATAAAAGATGATTTAAATGGTCAGTTAATTTGGGAACCAAAAATAACATTTGATGAATATTTTTCTGATCTTGAAGATAGTTACTTTAATAATGAATTACCTACTATGGTTGAAGATGTAGTTGATGGTTATGTAGAAGTTAATAATATTGATGATGATGTATTTCAAAATACTGTTTATCCATCTACTGAATTATCATTAAAATGTGATGAATATTATTTAGTTGATCAATCACATTTAAAAGAAATAATAGAAAGAATATGGAACTAAAATATATAAAAGTGTTTGAAACATTTGTTTCTAATGAAGAATTAGATTATGCAATTGATGAATGTGCAATTTTTATAAATGATCTTAAAAAATGTAAACCAGGATCATTTTTAATAAGAGGTGTATGGGAAGATGTTGATGTTGAAGAATTTTATCCATATTATCAAGGTAGAACACCAGAAAATACACCTTATGAAGTTCACGATAAGTTGAATGACTTATTTAATAAAAAGTTTGGTTGGTATGTTAGAAATGGTGTTTTCTGTTTTGGTTCTGAAACAGATGGTGATATAGAACAACCATTTGATACAGAATATGGTAGTGATACATATTTAGTATTTCCTACTGGAAAATATGATATTGTATGGAATGAAGAAATAAAAGATTTATTTTATGAAATAGATTTTATTGATGAAAGAAAAATTGACGAATATGAAAAAGATATACAAGAAATTGTAGATACATATGTTGAAGGTGATTTATGTGATGCAATAGAAAGTGGTAATGAAATATGTATTGATTGCAACTCTTATTATCTAATAAACCAAAAATATATAAAAAAAATAATACACAGAATATGGAACTAAAATATATAAAACTATATGAAAATTTCACAGATGATGAACTGGATAAATTTATTAAGTCTGTTCTTAAAAAATGTAAACCTTATATTGAAATGTTAAAAACATGTGAAAAAGGTAAAATGTTGATTAGAGGTACAAAAGATTCTATTGATGATAAGAAAATATATAAACATAGAGAAAGAAAACCAAAAGATATGGACCAATATTGGCACGATAAACTAAATGGTTATTTAGAAGATCAAGTTGGTTGGGAAGCTCGTAATGGTATTTTCTGTTATATTAAAAATGTTTTGGGTTATAAATTTTTTAGAAATCATTATGGTACACAATATTTATTATTTCCAATAGGTGATTTTGAATATTGTTGGAATCCAAATGTTAAAGATTTATATGTAGATTTTGAAGAATCTTGGAATGGTTTTGATTATGATACAGATTATTATGAATACGATTATGATTTTGAATACGGTGAATTTGGTAATAATGATGAAACATATCAAGATATAGTGAACCAAGAAAATCAAAAAGGTCAATATGTTTATAATGGTATAGAAACAAATATAAAAATTATAAAAGATGCCATAAAATATATATTAGATAATAAAGAAATCTTTAATATAAATGATGAAGATGAAGATGTTGGTGGAAATATAGAATGGTTACCAGATATGTCTCTTGAAGATTATACAGATATGAAAAATGAACTAGAAGAAGATTTATTTAATGATAAAATAGATGAAACAATAGGAAGTTATATAACAGATAATATTAATGATGCTGAAGAATTTAATGAAATATCAATAAAATGTGAAAAATATTATATGATTGATATAAAATATGCAAAACAATTTACAGAAAGGATTTGGGTATGAAATACTTAAAAAAATATGAAAACTTTGGAAACATAACATTTTCAATAGAAGAAAATGAATATAATGACATTTTCAATAAATGTTGTGAAGGTGTTGATTTACAAAATGATACACCAATAATGAGATCATTGAATGGTGATTTAAGAGAAGATTTTTATTTAATAGATCCACGAAAATATGAAAGATTTTCGGCAAATACAACAAATTATTATACATTAATGATGGATAATACAGATGCTTGGGTAGATTTTCCTTACAGAAAACATGGAATTATTTCATCATTAAATGAATCATATTTTGGTAATGAATATAGAGTTGTACCATTATTAAACTATGATGAGGTTTTAACAAAATATGATATTGATAAATTTACTGGTTCTAAATGGGGGTGTTTGTCCTACTTGGGATTTATGGAGTAGTTTTCATGATTTATTACGAAATTCTGGATTTGAAAGAATTGATACCGCAGAAGATGTTAATACTTTATTAAATATAATGTATAGAAATAAAACTGATAAAAATTTAGATGGTATAAATTTTGATTATTTTAAAATTGGTTTAGAGACAATAACATCAAATATGATAGAAGTACCAGAGAACTATGAATATATGAAATCTGATATACTATTCTTAAAATCTTTTATGGAAAAAAATAATATGAATTTATATCAATTTGCTGAATATATTTATAATCCTGATAGAAATGGGTTTAGAGTTGAAACATACGACCAAATAAAAACACATACTAAAAACACAAAAGATGTATTTTGTAATGAAGTATGGACAGATACACCAGTATTATATATTAGTACAAGGCTTATTTAGAGGCTTTTTAAATTGTGTTTTTCTGAACTCTTTCCAGTTCTTGTTTCTTCCTTTTCTTTCTTTGCAAGTAAAGTGTTTTCTTTTGCATCCTCGGTTACAATTCCAGCATAGACAACAATCAATGCCCCAATCTTTCAAATCAAGATTATACACTTTGTACTCTTTATTTGTTTGGCAAGTCTTTAATTTTTCTTTGTTTTTCATGTTCATTTGTTTTAGTTTTTGAGTAAAACTAAATGAACGATACTAAATATTTTTTCATATTATTAAATCATTAAAATTATTAACTATTTCTATTAAATCAACTTCGTTTTTATTAAATAAAGTTGAAATAGTTTTTATTATATCATTCCAAAATTCACCAATTAAAATAACTCTTGGTTTATTTTTCATTTTTCTTATTTCATCAAGTACTAAAAACATTTCAGCCAAAGTTCCTATACCACCTCTTTGAACTATAAACAGATCAACATCTTCTATTAAAAATCTTAATCTATCATAAATATCAACTGCGACAATCGTTTCTGTTAAATATTCATTTCCTTTTGTATTCTTAAATGTTCCACAAGTATATCCAATAACTTGTCCACCATTTTCTGAAACACCTTTTGCAACTGCTTCCATTATACCTTTATAACCACCACATTTAACCACATAACCTTTATCCGCAAGTAACTTACCGATAAGTATTGTTTCATTATATTCTTTTGTGGTTTTATCATCAAATGCCCCACCAAAAACGGTTGCTATCATATTGTGTTTTTATTTGTACACCTGGCAAGGTTCGAACTTGCAACCTCCTGATTCGTATTCAGGTGCACATCCAATTGTGCTTCAGGTGCATATACAGATTACTATTTATTTTTCTGCATAAAGAATTTTATGTGCTGTTAGTAATCTTTTTTAATCTTTCAAGTTCTATTTTATTTCGTTTATTCTTTTTTCTAATAATAGTATTTTCAAAATCTAATAGAAATGAATCTGGTATTTTTATATCATTTTCTTCAAATTGTTTAAGAATTTCTTCTTTTGTAAATGTGCATTCGACTATTCCATCTGTCCATTGGTCTAACCAAAGACCCCAACCTTTTTTAGAAATGATAAGAGATTTTAATATATTTGGGTGTCTTGATTTTAAGTTATGAAGTTTTATTTCACCATTTTCATATCTTCTAAAACCAAATTTACCATCATCACCATCAACATCAAAATCTACATTTACTTTATATCCACAGAATGTTAATATTCCACATCTATTACTTTTCAAGAAAAAATTAAATATTTCATTAAATTTATCTGAGTATTTCTGAAGTTTTCTATGTTTCTTATTTCCAATTTCTTGTTTACGTTTTTCTATATTGTCCAATCTTATTTGGACGTAATCGCTTAGCATTGTTTTTTCCTTTCTTTTTTAAATTTTTTAGTTTATTTTTTTATCTAATATTAATTTTACACTATAACCATTTTCTATGTATGATTTGGTCTTATCATTCATTTCTTGTTCTTTATATGTCCAAGAACTTTTTATTTCAACTAATTCATTTTTGAGCCTTTTTAGGGAATCGAACCCTAATCTACTGATTACAAGTCAGTTATAATACCATTATACTAAAAAGGCATTTAGAGCGGGATTACGGTACTTCCCCGTATTATTCTGGTTGGAAACCAGATACATTAATTTTATGCTAAACCCGCATTTTTAGAGTCGCAAACGGGGCTCGAACCCGCAACATCCTGATTGGTAATCAGGTGCAAAACCAATTTTGCTTCTGCGACAATTTGTGTTCAATACAGGATTTGAACCTGTGGCTTATTCCATGTCGAGGAATCACTCTACCGCTGAGTTAATTGAACTTTTGTAGCCAATGATAGAATCGAACTATCTTCATATGTATGTAAAACATAGGTTTTACCATTAAACTAATCGGCTATTTTGTGATTCTGACAAGATTCCAACTTGTAATCGACTCATTAGAAGTGAGTTGCATTGTGCAGTTATGCTACAGAACCAATTTTGTGGAGCGTAAGAGAATCAAACTCTTGTCTAATGGTTGCAAACCACTCGTAATAGTCACTATACTAATGCCCCTTTTGTCTGAGTGGTGCGACTTGAACACACGATGGCTTTCGCTCCCTCTGGTTCCCAAAACCAGCGTTCTACCAACTGAACTACACCCAGATATTTAATTTTTATTGTAAAAATCTAAAAACTTATCAATTTCATTTTTAATATATTCCTTTCCCTTTTCATTATTTATTGATTTCCATTTTATTCTATGTATTTTAATTCCAATACTTTTTAATCTTTCGTCTCTTAATTCGTCATGTTCTTTTCTATATTCATGTTGTTTTCCGTCTATCTCTAATAATATTTTCTTTTCAGTAAAATAAAAATCTAAAAAATAACTATATGGTTCATCTATTTCTAAATCTCTCTTTTTATTTATTGGAAAATTAAATTTGTATTCATTTTCCAAATTGTTATTTTTTAATACTTCAATAAAGAACTTCTCTGGATAACTTATTATATTTCTACTTTGCCAACCTTTATGTAATCCATTTTTTATTCGTTCTTTCATCATATTTTTTGTATTCCTACTTTTTATTTCCTTTCTACATTCATTAGAACAATAATTTGATCTATTCTTTTTTATTGTATTTATTAATGTAAAGGTCTTTCCACAACATAAACAATTTTTATCAATATATTCTTTATCCTTTTTGCCATGATATTCTAATAATGATAATGATGTTTTCTTTTTTGATTCATCTGTAAGAATATATCCATTTTTTATTCTTTCATTATTGTTAAAAGACGCTGAACATGAACTATTACAAAAATCGTTATCCTTTTTATTATATGATATTATATTACCACAATATTTACATAATTTAGGTTCTTTTTCATACATCTTTTTCTTATTAAAAATATCTTCTGATATATCATAATCTTTTAATATTACTCTTACTTTACTAAAACCTACACCATTTGTTGGATAACCGAATAATTTACAAACATCACTTAAACTTTTACATTCTAATATTTTTTCTTTCATAATGATTTTCTTTTTATTTTATATATTAAAATATAAATGTCTAAAAACGTCATTTTGAACCTATAATATCTTTTTTGTAGAGTAGGCAGGATTCGGCGAGTTTTTCTTGATCCCAAATCAAGCTGGGTGACCGCTCCCAAACTACTCTATATAATTTTTATAAACCTCTTTAAACGAAAAAAGCCTTGAACATTTTTCAAAGTTCAAGGCTTGTTTCACAAATTGTAGCTATATATGTTGGGGTTAATTGCTACCTAAAATGAATACCTTGAACACTCACGGCTGGTCTGCCTGCGCGTCTGCCTACCACGGGTCTTCCCGTTGTGGTCGTTGCTGCTGTTTGTGTCATTTTAGTTTTCATTTTGTTTGTTTATTTTAATTGTTATTTTCAGTTAGTATATATTGACTTAAAAAAGTCATTTTTTTCCATTTTTAAATCTTGTTCTTATTTTATATTACAAAGATAGGAATAAGTTTGAAATAAAAAAAATTATTTTAAAAATATTTTAGATTTGAGGACTCCCGATTCTCCACCTCCCTTTCCAATCAATACTCCCTATATGTATCGTTGAGGATAAACCACTATCGGAAAGTAATTTATTTATCGTATCTTATATTATCTAAAACAATATTATATAGTGTGAATTATTTCTTTTTCAACTAATATTGATGTTTCTTTTTCTTTAAGTATTGTTACACATTTAAGAGCATCATCAATATTTGTATATGATTCTTCATGAATACGTTATTGATCAAATGTGATGCCAAATACACCATCATATTTTTCTATTACTTTTACAAAGAACTTTGTGTTTCCGTCTTTGAACTTTCTTTCAATAATTGAATATTCATTTGGAGTATGTTTACCAAATTCAATTGTTGGTGTGTTTTTTGATTTCATTTACTTTTAAATATTTTATTATTTATAATATAGAATATTTAAAAAGTTTATTTAATTTTACAAGGTTCTACTAAATATGCCTTTTCGATCAACTCCAAATATGATACTGGATTTATTCTATCTGTATCACAAATAACTTTTTGTCTTGTATCACAAAAATAACCATCAGATGTTAAACGAAATTCTTCACCATTTAGTCTAACTAAATACCCTTTGAGCCATGTTGTTAAATAATTCATAATATTTTTATTTTAATATTCAAAATCAGTATATAAGTTATATTGAGGTATGTATTCTAAATCTGCATTTATTTTTCTGCGTTGTTTTCTATTTCTAAACATTTTGTAGAGTTTATGAGATTTTCTTTTTTCTTTATTTGGATTTAGAGAATAACCCAAATGATTTTCTATTTTTATTGCTTTAAGTCCCATATTTATTTTATTTATACAAAGATATATTATTTTATTAGAAATAAAAAATTATCTATGGTCAAACCACTCTGGATCATTTTTTATTAATTCTGGAAGTGAGACATATTCTTGTTGTCCAATAACATATATGATAGCATCTTTAAATAAATCTTTCATTAAAAGACCATATTTACCATTTACTTTATTTTGTAATGGACTACCATACATTTCTTCATTTAATAAATTTGCAATATTTTTTTCAATTTCGATTATTTCTTCTATTGTATCTCTAACTAATATTTTCATATAAATATATTATTTTTTAATATGTTGTATATACATTATTTAATGAATTTAATACACTTAGGTATGTAGCATCATCAAAATATGTATTATAAATAAGTAATCTATATAGATAGAAATCACTCATAAATGTTGCATCTGTACCAGGACTATCCCAAGATCCACCAAGCATTGTTTTATGAACAACTGTATTATTTACGTTTGTTGTTGTTCCAATAGAATCTGTACCATTATTTACTCTATTTTTATTATATTGTGTGCCTGCTGATCTTTTAAATCTGAAACTTCTTATTTGTTGAACATCTGTTACGCCTTGTGCATTTGTAATCGCATAATAATGAAAATCTCTAATCATAGTTACGTGGTCTTGTGAAGCATTTGAATATATATTCCAACCATCTGTCCAATTTAGATCTTGTGCTCTACATAAGATAGTGTCATATGGATCACTAGATGAATTCGCAACCATAACTATAAAAAATGTTAAATCATCTTGCATAAATAAGGATGTCAATTCAGAACCTAACCAATCTGTTCCAGTAAAATGTACATAAGGTTTTGAATCTAAACCACCAGTTTTAAATAATGGTCTTTTACTTAAAAATGTTTGTATAAAATTTGAATTATTTATACTCATATCATTCCATCTATAAACTGCTTGATTATTAGAACATAGAGTTAAACCATTGTCAGAAAATACTCTATGAGCTGGATCTAAATCTAATAGTAAATTTTGTGTTGGTACATCAGAAAGTTGTGCTCTTGTTAATAACAATCCACCATTTGCTCTTAATTGTAAATTTGAACCACCTCTAAGCGTTACATATCCCATATTAATCTTTATATTTTTTTACATTTTCTGAGAAGTCAAACCATTCATTTATAGCTTCTCTACATTGAATCATAGAAACTGATTTAAATCCCTTTTCAATTTTATTTGCGAAATTTCTATGATATAGTTCTGGAATAGTCCAAAGACCATATTCACCTGGTGTTTTTGTAGGATCTTTCACATATTCATATCCTCTATAAAAACCTTTTGTTGTTGCTTCATTAATAAATTCTATAAGTGTTGTTTTCATATTAATAAATAAATTGACTTTCTTCAGACCAATCAAAGTCTAACATTTGAAGTAGTAATAATATTTCTTTAAAACATTCATATTTACCACCACCTATTACTAATGGTTTATCACCTTTGTTTAAAAAATCTTCAATAACATCTTTAACTTCAGGTATATAAAAACTATAATCACCATCAAAAAATTTAGTTTTAACACCGTTTAATTTTTCTATTTCACTAATATCTCTAATATCATTTTCAATCATATATTTTCCAAGTTTGATAATTTCTTCATCTGTTCCATTAGAATCCATTAAATCTCTAAAGAAAGCATAATTTTTCTCAAAGAATGTTATATTTCTATCAGTATCTAAACCATATTCATATAACCATTCTCTAATTTCATTTTCACCTTCATATCCAAAATCTGGACCATTATATAAATATAAAACATCTAAATAGTTATGATGATTTAACCATTCGGTAAAATCTGTCATATCCATATTCATATGTATTCTATATGATGGTTGAATATCAACAATAATTATTTTATTGTTTTCATATTTTTCTTGTCTATAACTTTCAAATGTGATAATCATGTAACTATATATAAAAAATAACCTCTGATTATTCAGAGGTTTTTTTTATTTCTTCAAATTTTAATTGTAATTTTTTTCCTAATTTAAATCCTTTGAAGTTTTTAATACACCAGTCAATATATTCTGGTTCTTTCATCATAACATCTATAATAGGTTTACCATTATTACAACCAAAGTTTAAAATATCTTCTTCATTTTTAAATGAATAACTTACTTTCTTATATTTCTTTTTTTCTTCCATAATACGCTTATATAATTTTTTCTATTGTTTGTTTTTAATATATAATAAAAAAGAATGAACAATATGATAACAAAATTTAAATTGTTTGAATCTGTTGCATCTAACGATGATGAATATTTTGATGCAGTTGCTAATCATTATGATGAAGAATTGGTAGATATGATAAAACAAGGTGAACAAATGGCTTTTAGAATGTCTGGTGTTAGAAAAGCAATAACAGAAAAAACAGATGGTGGAAATTTAATAATAAGATATTGCTTAGGTAATAATATGTTGTTGATATTAGGTGCAGTTGCTAAATCTGGTAAGATGAATAGAGAAGATATGAGAGATATGAGTATTTGGTTAGATTTTGCTGTTGATAAATTAGAAGAAGGTATAACAATTATGACATCACCAAATGAATTATCAGAACCATTAGTTAAAAAACTAATAAAAATCGCTGAAAATAGAGGTTTAGAATTAAATGTACAAGTTCACAATATTGATATGTTTCAACATGGTAATTTAACTTGGAAACATTATGTAATAAATGCTGAATAAAAAAATATATCATAGATAATTTATTTCTTAAAGATTAATTTACAAGTTATATTATGAGCCAATTTACGAATAAAATCGTCATTGGCTTTTGTTTTATGTAGTAATACAGGTTTTTTAATAACATCAAACGATAAATCTTCATTAAAATAAATAAGACCAGCATATTCTGGTAAATCTTCTACGGTTATAAGTCCTGCTGGAACAACATAATTAAAATAGTTTGGTAATAAATATATCATTCGTTTTTTAGTATTCTTAACAAATTTCTCGTTTAATATATTCTTGTGTTTAGGTTTAATGAAATCTTTCTTATAGTCTGCTTTAGAAATTTTAACTTCATATTCATAGATATAATCTGATTTACTTAAAGATATAACATCACATTCCATTAAACCATCAATAGTACAATGAGTTGAAATAAGAGGATGTTGTTTTTCATAAAGATACATCATAAGTGCTGCATCTATATTTTTAGATTTTGAATTATCTCTTTTTATTTTATTTCTTGATGAAGTTCTTGACATTGTTTTATTCTTATATATAATAAACAAAAAAGCCAATGAAAAAATCATTGGCTTTTTCTGTTATCATATTTTTAATTAAAGTTTTTAATCGGTATTATAAACCCAATTTCAATATTACTATAATAGTTTAATATTCTTTTATTATATACTGCATAAAATTTAACAGATACATCATCATCACCGGCTATTTTAATAGATAAGCCAATTGGTATACATAATGATGTATAATATTCTTTACTTTTTAATTCGATAACTCCTTTTGATGTTGTGAATGTTGATAATTTATCAACATCATATTCATATTCTGTTGATTCTCTTGTATAATGATTTTTTGAACAATATAACATAGATACGCCAATTATAGGAGATATTGTATTATTTGATGAAAGTATTATACTTGCAGAAGGATATAATCCACCTTCAGTATATATAGAAGATTTCCATAATTTATCATTATTATTATATATCGGTTGCGTTTCATAATTATATTTAGATGCATTTCCTTTTATACCAATATATGTAGAAATATTAATATTTATTATATTTTTCGTATAGATTACATCTACACCATTTAATAATAATCTTGAAAAATTGGAATTTACATCACAAGATAATATTTGAGAAAAAGATATTATCGGTAAATAAATAAATAATATTATAAAAATTATTTTTTTCATATTATAGTTTTTTTGTTAAAGTTATATTATCTATTATAATTGTCGAATCGTTAATATATTGAAATTGGTGTTGTTCCCATTCACCATATGTATGTTCATAAGAATTATTCCAAGTATCAGCGTAAACAGCTCTAATAAGTAAATTATTATTTTCTATTTTCCATTCATCATGAACAATATATGATTTTTTTATAGCATTAAGCCAACCAGATGATGTACTATAACTCCATCGTGATGTTTGTATTTGACATGTTCTAGTATTATCAAAAGTATAAGAGATATATTCAGATTGTTCATTAATACAATATGAATCACTCCAATAATACTTGTATTCATATTGTCCTCTAATTTGTGGAAATGTTGATCTTCCATTTTCACTATTTAAAATAAGTTCGTCTTTCTTACAAGAACTAAATAACGATATAATTGCAAATAATAAAAATAATTTTTTCATATGTTTTAGTTTTAAATTTTTACTAATACAAAGATACGAAATTTTTCCGAATAAAAAAAGCCAATGAAAAAATCATTGGCTTTATCTCTATATAAAAATCTGTTATTTTATGATATGATTATCGGTTCCACCTTCTAAAAAATTGTCACTAACTGGTGTATAATCAGGATTAAATAATACACTATATTCATACACACCAAGATTACCTCCTTTATTTTTTGCTTCATATATATAGTGTGTAACATAATAAACAATATCTTTTTCGGATTTATATTTTGTTATTATTTTTGTTATGGAATCAATTGCTGCTTTATTTCCTTTTAATTGTATTAAAAGATCATCTCGTTGTTGTTTAACTTCTTCAAGGTCACTACTTCGTGAATATACTTCATAGTATTCGCAATTATCATATCTTTTTTGATAGAATGGAATATATTCATTATTCAATTTATTTAAAAAATCTGTAAGTGTGTCTTTCATAGATACATATGTTGATAATGAATTTTTAACATCTTTTTGGTATATTGTATCTTTAATATCAAATTTTGATAATTTATAAGAAGATTCAACTAATAATTGTTTCTTTAGAATAACTTCTAAATTTAATAACATTTGATCTTTTGGTGATTTTGTGCAAGAGCTAAATAGTGCTACAATTGCAAATAATAAAAATAATTTTTTCATTGTTTTTGATTTATTTTTTACAAAAAGCCAATGAAAATCATTGGCTTTTAATTATATTATTTCTCTATAGTAAATAATTTAATAAAAGTATCTCTTTCTAAGTTATCTAATGAAAGATTAACATTAGAGTCCTCTATTTTATCAACTATTTTAGCACCTAATTCTTCAACGATGTTTGAAAAATTCAATGGTTGTCTCCATTGTTGGAATAATGCTTTTGTTGCATTATCAGAGTTTTTAGAGTTATCAGAAACTCTTACTTGACCAGCACCAAAGTTTAACAATACAAACGATTGTGATTTCTCATTTGGTATAAACATACCCAATATTGTTTGTTGTTGAACTGATTGACATTTAATCTCAGCAAACACATTATCAGGGTTCATCATATAATTTCTAGTTATATCATCACCTAACCCAATAACTATTTTATATTCACAATCTTCTCTACCACTAAAAACATTATTTTGTACTAATGTTGGTGCATTTAAACCTTTGTTAGCATATAAATATTCAACGGCACCATTTGGAGCAGATGTAATAT
>Ga0268283_1001187_pt1 | contig 13142 bp, 13 predicted proteins | sample saktaG_13_FD_190140 | JGI IMG/M metagenome (GOLD analysis project Ga0268283, IMG submission 190140) | Saline water microbial communities from Sakinaw Lake, British Columbia, Canada - sak_2013_06_06_36m | ecosystem: Environmental > Aquatic > Non-marine Saline and Alkaline > Saline ... | reverse complement strand
AGTAGTGGAATGGTAATTGGTATGTTTGCCATTATCTTATCAGGTTTGAAAAGTTATTATCAGCCGATGATAGCAGGCTATATTTCACCGACCCCCGGCCTGACAGTTTAATTTCCGCTTTCATTATGAACCCAGAATATCTTGTCCCTTCGTAAGAAAATGCTAATTTCCCAGTAGGGTGTATGTTCATGAGCGTAGGCATATTCTGAGAGTAAGGAACATCGATACTTATGAGCAAAGGTAAAAAATATTCTGCACCCCCGATTTCAAATCCTTCGTATTCTTTCAGATAAACCACCGGGACGGGTTGCTGCGTTGCCGTTTCATTTAAAATTTGATCATTTGTTCCATTTAAAAAGTTAATATCATACCCGGATAGTCCGAAACAACAGGAGTCGATGAATGCCTTATGGGACAAAAGGCTGCGCTTGGGGCTGATTGAAACATTAAAGGGATAGGCGCATGGGTCTGTCTGGAATTTTTTTCTCAGTAACCCTCCACGATATCTCCAATTAAACGGGCCACTTGGCAGCGTTTGTTGAACCCATTTAAGATCAAGAATAACCATCCCGGTATCCTTGGTATCCACTTCCTCAGAGTTCCATAATTGAGTAATCCCGGCGCTGTCTGCACGGTACTTTGACATTATATCGTATTCCTTTGACGATGTTACATTTGGTACTGAGTAGGTTGTTTCCGTGTTTGGCTCGTTTATTGAAATCTCATCGTTTCCCTGGTTCGCCGTATCGGAATAGCTTTTATTTGCATATCCGCATTTAATTTTTGAAAAGTTCAGCTCCTGATTCAGGGTAAGGCTCAGGTTTTTTGCCTCTCCGAGTTCAGTAATGGTTTCGTCGGGAAAAAAATAACTCCTTTGCTCGAGCACAATAGTTTCTACGCCGTCAATGACCTCGATACCCATACCAGCCTCTGCAATAGCGTTAACAGCAGTAAAGAAGTCCGCAAGGCTGGTGATGTAGTCGAATGTATGGATTCCCTGGTCTACATATTTCAAACTGCTTTCAGTTGTCAAATAATAACGTTCTTCAAAAATACCTCCGTAAACTACCGGGGTATTTAACAGGTCGCTTTTTATCCCAAACGTACCGGCAAGTAAGCCCCCATCTGTCATTTTGTCAACGATAGCACCAAACATCTGAAAAAAGTTCATTGCCCAGGTATAGTGATCATCTGGTGATGCAGGAGGGTAAAATATATATGCCTGAATTGCCATACTTTCACCCCATGAGTTTGCCTTAAAAGACACCTCGTCGTTTTCTTTTGCCTTAAATACCTCAGCCAGCCCGCCATCAATCATGTTACATTCGACGTAATTATCCCCGTCTTTGAAGGTGGTAAAATCAACTTTACCAATAAATGCAACCTCATATTCAAGGGTGATTTTGTTCAGTTTTTCGATCAATATCCCGCAATATGCACGCACTCTGTGAGTGTAAAATTCATTCCTGATGATAGTTGCACCCTCTTTTACAAATTTTATCGGAATAGAAAACGACCGGAAAACTCCATAATATTTTTTTGACCGTTCAAATACAATCATAGTATCGTCCCATCCGTCCGGTGAAACGGTGAGTACAACCGGTATTCCGGTCGTATCTGTGAGTGTGTATCTGAGTTCTTTGTACATTTAAAGTCTTATCCTGTCGTTAACGTAATTTTCCCACACCGCACCCTGATGTGCAGCGACTCTGAATCCATGCTTGTCAATATTAAGGTGTAGTTCCCTTTTGTTTTTTATAGTCGAAACAATGGCACGTTCCATTTGCCTATTTTGATCAATCAAGCGATCCATGTCTGTATATCTGTTTCCGTCCCATGAATGTAGTTTTGTCATCGAGGCACGTCCAGCCATGTCAATTAACTCATGGTGTGGTATAATCGAAGCACCGGAAGGAATAAAGGCCAGCGATTCACGTTCAGGGGTTAGGAATACTTTACCTTCTTTTGTAACCATTGCCTCTGTTCCTTCTTCTGAAACTCTTGCAAGTTCAGCAGGCCCACCCTTGCGGCCTGTACGATATGAAGGGATAGGCTGAGCCAAAACAGTTGCAAGTGCAACCGCACCAGCGGCAATCACTAATGCGGCAAGAACTATCCCGCCTGGTCCGGCCTGGAATTGAGCAACAGCACCCAGGGCGGTTTTTATGACAATTTCAACAGCGGCAATGGCTTTTCCGATTACTGCCTGATCGTGAAGCATCTTCTTTTTCTGCTTATCAATTTCAGCATCCTCTTTGGCCTGTCGCTTTTTTATCTCTTTTTGTTTTTTTGAATTGCCCTCTGCGGCATTATATTCTTTCTCGTAACGCTCATCTACCCTTGATTTTTCATCGTCAAGGTTCTGGATAGATGAAGCATATAACGCGTCCATCAGGTTTTTAAGGCCATCATAAATTTCCTGATATAACTCCTTTTTCTTTATATTGTACTCTTTTTCATCTTCTACATTCTGTTCAATTTTCTCTTTTTTTCGTAAATAAACAAGCTCTGCAAGTTTTATCTGGATTCCTGAAAGTTCTTTTTCAGAAGCCTCTGTATCAATACCGGCCTCTTTTTGGCTGGCAATGGTTTTTTGAATTACCTCAATGCTTTTTTCGAGAATTATCTGGTCGTATTTTTCATTGATTTCCTTTTCTCGCCGCTTGTATTCCTCTGTGAGAATTAGTTTTTTTGAATAAAGCGACTGAAGGCTTGTAAGTTCATTTTCCTTATCCATGCCAGCCATGCTTACCACGCTGGTAAGTGAAGCGGATTTCCCTTTATCTATACCGGCTCCTTTTTCTTTTCTCTCGGCATCCTGCGCTGCAATGATATTATCATTTGCGGCTTTTATCTTTTTAACCTTATCTTCTTCGTCGGCTATCTGGAGGGCGATATACTTTGCGTGTATTGCATTGATTTGTTCACCCTGTTCCTTTGCTGTCAACTTTTTAAACTCGGTCATTTTTTGAAACTCAGATACCTCATGATCCCGCTGTTCGTCAAGTGATGCGATTCCATATTTCACCCTGAAATCGTAAAATTCTTTTTCAGCCTGCTCTTTTGTTTTTGCAAATGTTTTCGTTGCATCTGCATTCTCTTTCATGCTTTTTAAGATCGCCTCTGTGTCTTCTTGAACTTTCTTTGGATCTGAATAATAAGAGTTTCCCTTAGCTGTTTTTGCCTCCCTTTCTTGTTGATTCCTTACTGCCTGATCCATCATTGTCTGTATCCCGGGATCGACTGTTGGCGCTTTCTTATCCTTGCTTACAAGGTTATCGATTGCATTTACCACCTTGGTCATGTAGGAAAGGCCGGTACTCATTATGTCTATAAATCCAAGAACCCCCTCTCCTGCCGATTTCATGAACTCACCCCAATATTTTTTTGCGTTTTTCAGTTTGCCCTCTGTGGTGTCGAGCCCCTCGGTTCCTAATTTTGAAAATCTGTCATGAAGCACGTCTAAAACATTCACGGTTTTCCGTTGCTCGTCGGTCATTTCCTTCCATCCCGGAATATATTTACCCAATTTTTCCACATTCCCTTCAATGGCCTGGGAAAGTTTTAGCATGTTTGAAGTGGGATCGCCGGATATTTTTGATAACCCCAATGCGGTTTCAACCATTTTTTTTATTTCAGCCTCGGATTTATTCATTTCTAAACCCATTGTTATAGCCGAATTAATATCTTCATCTGAAAACAGGGTTGTTTTCATGAGTTGATCCTTGAGCCGCATTGTTCGTTCAAATGCCTCGGTATTGTCGTCAAGTGCATGGAAGAGCCTTCTTTGATCCCGTTCCCATCCCATTGCCATTTCGCCTGCTTTTTTAAAGAAAGCAATAAGCCCTACTCCAGCCGCTACTATTCCTCCGATTGCTGCGGCACCCAATATGGTTGCTTTGTTAAATCCACCATGCGCCTGCGATGTTTCGTTAATGGTGGTTTTAAAACTCTGGTAAATATTGTGAACATTTCCAAGTGGACCCTGAAGCCCACTGAGTGCCCTTTCGTATTGCCCAACCCGATCCTTCATATTGCCCATCGAGTGATTTATATCCAATAGGCTTTTGTTTTGTTTTTCAAATGCAGACTTCGCTTCAAGTGCTGCTTTTGAATTTATTCCCTGCGCAGCCGCTACGTTCTTATAAGCATCTCCTAATTTTTTTACAAGCGTTTCAAGTGCTTTATATTCCCCGACCATCTTGGCGTTAAGGTTGATTTCCTCTTTTATTTTCGCCGAAATGGCATCTTTTTGCTGTTTTAATTCCGCTGTTCTTCTTGCAAGTTTTTCTTGTCCGATGGTTATTTTTGCCTCGATGGTTTCATATTCTCTCATTAACCTCATTGCCTCTTTCTGGGTGGCATTAAGTTCTTCCTGCGCCTTCTTTTGCCCTGCCAATCCTGTTGATCCCTTAACACCGGAACCGGCACTTGCAACAGATACGGCACTTTTTGCAATTGCATCGTCAATCTGCTTTAATTGAGCAAGTAATGTCGTTACCTGGGCCGTAGTCCTTTTAACATCAATAACATCGGTAATAACGCCGGCCCTTCCCATTATTTTTTATTCCTTAGATTAATTTCAGACTCTTGTTCATATAATTTCCGATAACTTACATACTCTGAAACAGTCACCTGCCTGCTGTCAATTCTAAAACCCATGTACTTTGTTAGAGTTGCGATGATTTTTAGAAAATCATCCCTTGTAACCTCTTTCCCGGACAGGCTATTTATTTGTGTATTATATTCGTTTCTTTTTTGCGTGAGGGCAATTCTCACGGCCCCCATTCTTACGGCAATCGCCTCAAGTGCAAGTGTGTATTCTTCTACATCTGTGATGTCGAATACATAATTATAACCATAATTTCTCAAGGTCTTTATACACCCCACATCCGGCCTTCGCTTGAGTACATCCAGGCATAAGGATATTGAAAGTATTTTTGCCTCCAGATACCCGATTTCTTTTGATAAGTTTGCCATTAACTTATAAGATGGCGATCCGGATATTTCTGAAAATTCAGCATAAATCTGATCCCATGCCCGAATAAGCATCTCGTCAGGCGCCGATCCATATTTCAACAAGGAATTGTAATCCTTATCGACCACGCAATCTATGAACTTGTCAAGTAGCAATTCACTGCAATGGCGATATATATTCAATGATATTGGCCGATTGGCATTCTGAGGCTGAGGCTTCGATGAAAAAATAATTCCCCTGAGCATCACGGCATAATGCGACAATCTCATTCTGAGCTTTTGAATATATCTTTGCAAGTTCTTTCTGATGCTCATAACGTAGATGTTTTTTGATCATTTCCCCACAGCCACAACCCATCTTAACTGAACTTTAATCCGGTTTTGTCGGTAATTACGGCCTGCAAATCTGGCATAAATGCTACTTCTGTGAAAATTGGCATATTCTTTTCATTTAATCCGTAAATATTCCCTCCATATTTTGCCAACAAATCATCCGCCTTTGAATCTGAAGAATCCATTTCAATATCATCACCCTTCATTTCCATACGCATTCCCCGGTAATACGATCCGGTAAGTCTTAAATCCACATTTCCTTCACCCGCCAAAGGGTTCATGGATTTTTTCATTTTTGAATACTTTCGCCCAAGCGGCGAACCTGAATATTTACCAATGTTTTTCGTCTTTCCCTTTCCCTCTAACATCTGAGCCTGATTAAGCATAGTAAACTCTTTAGCATTGGCCTTCATTACTACCAGCGCCGTTTCTTTTATGTTTACCTGTTCCAAATCGGCAATCAATTCAAGCGCAGTACCCATTATTCGGCTTCCTTTTCAAGTTTTGGCATGGCTTTTTTTGCGAGGTCATAAACCTGTGAAAACATTTCAAGGCGTTTCGAGTCCGGGTGATGAATAAAGGCTATGCCTTTCATCTGTTCTTTCACAAAATCTTTTTTTGCAAAAGAAACAACGAACGGGGCCAACCATGCGGCCCCATCCATTGCTATTGTCAGTTGCTTAGCCATGATTAAGCGACTGTTAATGATAATGTACCAAGCGCTTCGAATCCATTTTCAGGAGGTTCCCCGATGTGAAGTACAGCTAATGCAGCCGGTGAAGCAAGTGTAAGAATGTGAACGCCGGTTGCCGGAAATTCAAGTTCCCATCCTTTTACAAGCGGTTTGGCTACGCAAGCTGTCGGATTTGATGCTGCGCCTGCAAGCGTTGCTGAAAATATGGAAGCAAAAGAGGAAACAAAAATTGCTGAAAAAGCATCGTACAGGGAAACTTTATCACAGGCAGTGCGAATTCCGATGACCTGTTTTTTGGTTGCCGATCCGGCTCCCAGGTCATAAAGCTCAACGTCGAGTAATCCCTTTACTGAATCCTCTATGTCGGCGCCCGCGTCGAAGTACAGCAGGTCTTCATTCATTTCCTCTGCTCTTGAAAGTCCAATTTCAAGTACAAATTTTGCTGGATCAGTCCCATTGTTGATCTTGAAGTCATGGGCTTTGATAATGTCAAGTGACATTCCTTTAGCCCCATCAACTCCATATTTGGCCATTAATACGATATTGTCAGCGGTGATGAAAATCGCTTTTTTACTGGTATCGTTATTAAATGCCATCAACTTGGTGTGGTGGCAATGGCCGCCTTGCGACATTTCAAACATCCAATTATATTTTCCACGCTTGGTATAGCGGGGAACTCCGTAACCGGTGTTCTTTTTCGTTGGGTCTTCAGTCTTGTCCTCAACTCCCTCGAACTTGAATACAGGATATACCCTTGTGGCTTCACCCACATTAACCAGGGCTTGTAATGTGGCAATGAAGGCGCTCCCAAGTTGTACATTTGTGAACGTCTTTTCCTTTGGGATCAAGATCATACCGACAATCTGTGAAGGATTGAAGGCGCATCCAGGTGTTCCGGTGTTACCGCCTATGGCGGTACATCCAGGATCGTTTAATATTACTGTCATTTTATTTTGTTTTTAAATGTTACAAACTAATTTTTTTACAGAAAGCTGCATATTGGCAATTTCAATCACATCAATGCGATCATCGAATAGGTTCCCATCAGATCCATACAAACCGGATTTTCCCCAATACATCCTGTCGGTTTTTGTCCTTTTTATTTTGTCTTCCGTCCCCTCGTTAAAGTATCCAGACTGACAAATGGACTTCATGAGATGAGAATAAACAGGGTATAACACTGGGATAAACGAATTGGTCATGCGTTGTTCTGCATTCCATTCTTTCTGAGTGAATACGGCAATGATCAGGTGAAACTTTACATCGCTTACAATACCCACCTTTATTCCCTGTTCTTCGTCGTAATCTTGAAAGAGTGCAATGAGCGGGTACTTTAATTCGGAAATCGCCTGATTCTTTGACATTGATTTTAGCGTATCAATAATTTCCAAGGGATGACCATGTTCGTAATGAACATTCGATCCATACCTCGTGGCGACATCAGCGACTATCTTGCTGAACATTGTGGTTATGTATGCAGTTGCGGTTAGCATTATATTCCAAAGGTGTTAATGGTTGTTAGCACCCCCTTTTCAGCGGTCAAATATTCTGGATAATCTGAAATATTATCCTCTATCCATTCACGTATAAGATCAACAGATGCAGACATACTATTCCATGCGCTTACCATCTTCTCATATGGTGAGATGACTGTCGCATTTTCCTGTTTCGACTGCACTTCTGCATTGCTTAATGTAGTGGATATTTGGTCGCGCCGATAATAAAAGTAGATGTAATCCGCCGCTGGAGATAAGTAATAATCATTAGGCGAAGTGCCTACGCTTACATAGATCTTACCCTTTAACGCCGTCCACTTTGTTTCCGGGGATGGAATAGCAATTCCGGCGGCATACGCATCATAAAGATCAGACCCCAGTAATGCCCGTAAAAATAACGGTTCGTATTTCTCGATGAAATACCCCAGGGCCGCAAGGTTTGCCTGTTCAGCAATCCCCGATCCTGATATATTTGGGATCAAAATTTCTCCTATGAACGATGCCGCCGTAATTGTTGCCATAATTAAACCTTTCCGGGTTTTTCAATCATCCCCTTTTTTAAAAGATGGGGGATCATGTGTTCCGGAACAAACCCCGTTTTACTCTCCTTGTATCCCGGGTGTTTTTCGGTGCGCCTTACCTCAACCTTAATACGCGGGTCAATGGTCGTGTTTGTTTGTTTTGATGTTGCCATTTTGATTAATTTTGGTTAATATTAGATGCCTATTGCTGCTTTAATGTCTGAGATTGTGTCATAGACAAACGCGGTCACATTGTTGTCGCTAATGAAGTGGTGCATTCTGCGATACCCGCGAAATGTTCTGGTCATGTCTTTGAAATCCGATCCCTCGAATCCCATTTCAATAGACATGGTTCCAAGTTCAAAAATGTTACACTTGGTTGAATCCATAACGATAATTTCACCAGCCGTAATCAGGTTGCTTTCATATACGGTTAACCCGGCAACCTGGCCGCTTTGGGTGGCAAATGGGGGAAGAACATATGCCCCCTCGGTTGTCTTTGAGCCGACCATATTGGTATAGTCAATCGGGTTTAACAGTACAATGTTTGGCATGAAATTGGCGGATTTTACCTGCGTGGCGGCGGCCAGGATGCAGTCATAAATATTCGGGCTTACGACTGAGATTGAGGTTAATGAGAATCCCGATGGGGCATATACGGTAATGCCCTTCAGGTGTACGGTTGCTCCGGTTCCCGATAAGACCTCGGAGTCACATAAATGGTTTACCTGATATAACAGTTCATCTTCAATGACAGAGGTAATGTAGGGAATATCCGATAGCATGTTTTCATGAACCTTAATATAGTCCCCTACATTTTTTGCATTCGAGCTTTCCGCTGTGAGGTCAAAATCTATCTGGGAAAGCGTACCGGTATCGGCAATAAATGCCACCGTACCATCCCTGTTTGTTTTATTCGTCCAATAGATAGTGGGAGAACCCGTGCTCTTCACACCAATGAGGTCGATTAAAAATGGTTTAATCGAAGCGATATCAGTAACTCCAGGTATAAACTGGTAGGGGATAGTTCCAGCATTGGTATTGGCCGATGGGTACATTGTTCCAACTTTCAGATTCAGGGTGAATTTTTGAGATTTCTTTGAAACGAAATCATCCCATCCGGACTTATCGGCCTTTATCTGATCAATGATTTGCTCCGAAATGGATTTGTTCAGGCTTGATTGCCCGCCTTCTTTCATTGCTTTCAGGTCAAGACCATGTTTGATCACCGCTTCAGCATATTCCTTGAATTTTGCATCATCTTCAAGTTTGAACCCTTTTTCAGCGATCTTTTCCTCGATTTTTTTAGTTGCCTGCTCGGCGGTCATAAAGCCAGCGATGGACTTTCCAGTTATCTCATTCATGATGGTAAGAAGCTGATCCATCTGATCTTTTTCCTCCTGTGTTTTAACCGTGAAATCCTTTGTTCCAATTTTCATAACCAAAGGGAACGTGGCAAAGAATGCCAGCCCGGTGGCCGGTGACTGGAAAAGGATATAGGTTGCAACGATAGCCAGTACTGCCAGGGCTGCTGTTGCATATTTGTTTTTCAGTAATTTTTTCATTTTCAATGATATTTTGATGTGTGTAAATTGAATTAATTGATCTTCTTTAAGGTGTAATAAATCTTCGGGTATGCAGATGCCGAGGCTTTAAATGATGTAATTTTCACCCTTGAATAGGGGGCATAACATCCCTTGGGCATAAAGCATACTCCCCCTGCTGTGGCTGCGGTTGTAACCATATCGCGTGCTGAAACCAGATAGGTATATACGCCCGATCCATTTACCTTTGGCCCGCCTTGTTCATATTGGGTTTGAGTTGCTACGGTTGTAGCCCCGGCATTTGACCATTTGTACCAGTTTGTATTATCATAACTGATTTCAAATGTAATCTGGCAGCTATCCACCATATCGGCTGCTTTCGTTGGCAATCCAATCTGTACCTGGATGGAATAGATAGAATAATTGGTGATCATTTGCGTAGCTTTCACTAACCCAGAAGCCACCGTTCCGAAGGTGTTGAAATAAAAATACTTCGACGTACCGCCTGCGGGCGCTCCACCGCTTAAGCTGTCGGCTGTTTTGGTTCCAAATGCAATCTGCCGTATCATAACATCCTGTCCTTTAACGGATGTGGCTGTTAATAGGGCAAATGCGAAAAGAATGATAAATAACTTTTTCATGTTTAATTTTCGTTTTTTGTTTGTAAAAATGTTAATCCGAAAAGCGGCTCAATGGATTTATGAGTGGTTTCCCGGCTCCTTTCCGTAATGAGTGCCTGTATCTTCGACTTTAATTTTTCAAGTTGTTCGGTGGTTTGATCGGAAAACTTTGAATTTAAAAGCAGTTCATAATATTTTTGCTCCTTTAAAAGTTCGTCAAACTCCAATAATTCAAATGATTTCACATCAACCGTTGTTGCCAGCGGATTGGCTGGCCGACGCGTCAGGGTCGAAACCTCTCCCAGGTAAACTTCTTTTAGGTGTATTGGCGAAACTGGGCTTGTTGGATCCTCTTGCTCCTGCTTGACCGGGATATATCCGATTGAGTGAGGCATTGATTTTCCCGATTCGGCCATTGCCTTATATTGTGCATAGGTTTCGGCACCGCAAACAGTTTCAAGAATAAGTTTTGATGTGACCAGAAGCCCGTAATTATCTTCCTTCAACTCCTGTATAACACCCGGCATATACTCAGACCAGTGATTTTTGTAATGCATGATTTCGGAAAAGTTTTCCTTTATTGTTTTCGAAAAACATCCCTTATCGCATACTTCATTATATCTGTCGATGTTCCCAAAAACCGCGGCATAAAAAGTTACTATGCCGGTATTTGAAACGTCTTTTACTTTTGCAATGAAGGACTTGTAATTCATTGTCCCTGTTTTAACGCTTGCCATTTCTTAGATTTTTGCTGGTGTTAATTCAAACTTTTGCAACACGGAGCCCGTGAAGTATTCATCCCCCAATGGGTTTTCCGGATCAAACGTGGCCCCCTGTGGCATGAATTCAAATAATAAGGCCCTGTATTCATCCTTGGTTATCGCCCCATCATTCCATAGTTTTGATGCGGCGGTCACGAAAACATTTATCGCATCTGCTTCATCCTTTTTCGACCGCTGGAGACAATCAATGTGATCGAAGTAAACCCTAAGATTCCCATTAAGCTGGAAGTGTTCAGACAATAGGTCTGCTATGCTTTCGGCATCTGGAATGGTAACATTCTGATAAAGCGCCCTATCTGTCTTGTCCTTGTTCGTGTAAGTGGTTTGGTCGGCCCATGGTAAATCAAATGGAGAAAGATTATAGGCCGCTGCAATTACCTGGGCGCAATCCTTTATCTCTTCAAACAGCATCAATTCCTTGGTCGGATACCCGGCCTTCTCAAACCGTATAGATGCAGTTGTCATTGAGAATGGGCTTTTACCACGCTCAACCCCATAGGTTTCCTGAAAGTCTTGTATTATTTTTTCCTTTTCCGTTGGGGTGATCGGGTTTCTTCCACCGGCATCCTTTGCATTGTCGTTTACCCACATCCCCAAGGCCCCGCCTTTTTCAATCAAATTTCTCCTTCCACCATAGGCGGCGTTGAAGTTGCTGATTTGGTCGGACAGGGGGAATAAGCGGCTTTGGTTGAGCCCGGAACTGTTCAGGCTGGCATTGATACAGTTGTCATTCCAGCATATCATTTCTTCCGGTTCAATTAGTCGGCCTATTCCCCCATCGATTTTATAGCCCGAAACAATTCCGGAAAGTTCGCTTTGAAAAAATGTCTTTCCTGTAAATTCAGGCGTAACCGACCAATTCGGTACAACGTATATTGCCTTAATTGAGTTCTTTCCAAATCCCTCTGGGACAAGCGGAAGCATGTAGCACACGCCAAAGATATCACGGAATGCGTATGCCTGGGTAAGAAATTGCCCCCATGTTTGTATTGGATTTGGTTTTTTTAAAAGCTTAAACAGTGGGTTATCGCCTTTTTCGATTTCGTTTCCGTCATTATCCTCAATACACCAGCGACCGTTCCGAATGTTATCACCCCTCTTGGTTACAATGGATGTGACGATCGGGCAGTAAGAATAGGCGGCGGCCTGTCCGATTACTGTCTGGGTTTCATATATTTTGGGATGAATAGCAATTCCAAGTTTACCAGATAGTTGCTGCCAAAGAACCCCGTCTGTTAATCCGAAGGCTTGAGGGAATATCCCTGCTTGTTTTAATTGTAAATCCAGCTTGAATAGTTCTTTAACAAGCTGATCTGGTGTTTTTTTAAATTCGAGGGGTGATCTGAAACGAATCGCCATAATCCAATTAAGATTATGGAATGCAAATATATATCAAAAACTTTGATTTTAACCTATTTCGTTTGGTTTTTTATCAACAAAGTTTGATATATTCAAATTATGACCTGAAAAAATGCGAATAAATACCGTATCTCACAGCATCGAGCAAATGCTTTTTTCGATACTTGGGGTCAGGAATATTAACAATTGAAGTACCTGAACCGTCGTAACTCAGTATTTCCTGCCACTTGTACCCGGCCCTTTCCTCTCGGATATTATTGGAATCAGAAGTGTAGAATACATCAAACTGCCTCACCTTCATGATCCCGTTCTTAATCGATCCAGGCCCCTTTTCCGCCATCCACACCGGAATCCCCAGAGATCGTAACTGAGCCACTTTGTCCGGATCGTGTTCAGAATAGAATGACATCCCGGGTTCAAATCCATTGTCTATCATCGCCTCATTTATGGCGTGCTCAGACAACCCGGGCGTGTAGGCAATCTCTTTTATATAAACCGACCTGGGTCTTATCAGCCGCATCTTCACTATGGCGGTGGGATCAACCGTATAACCGTAGTCAATAGCCCATATTTCATCATCAAAGGCTTCCGGCATGGCATTGCATTCTTTCCAGGTCGGGTAAATTATTCCTTTTATGTCCCCTGTTCGACCCCTGGCATATACCCACCACAAATCCTTATCGTCAATGCCTTCAATCTCTTTGTGTTGATCCTGTGAAAGGAATGGATTGTGGCGATGGTCTGATATGATATATTCAGCGTCCTTTCTCCCTATCAATTTACGATGAACCCAAAATGAAGTCGTTGGGTTGTAGT
>Ga0268283_1001186_pt1 | contig 13156 bp, 12 predicted proteins | sample saktaG_13_FD_190140 | JGI IMG/M metagenome (GOLD analysis project Ga0268283, IMG submission 190140) | Saline water microbial communities from Sakinaw Lake, British Columbia, Canada - sak_2013_06_06_36m | ecosystem: Environmental > Aquatic > Non-marine Saline and Alkaline > Saline ... | reverse complement strand
AACGCATCGCCCGAAATGAGTGTCCGGCTGGTTTCCAACGCCTGCTCTTTTTATCCATTGTTGACTCCAAATCGTATAATCATCGCAAATTTCACGATTTTTTGCTTAACTTAATGGCAGTGACGCCGGAGCGTGGGAACGATCAAAAATTATCACATTACCCAAAACAAATACGAGAGTAACGCCATGGGAAGATTAGATAGAAAAGAGCAAATACTTCAACAAGCCGGGTATGCCTATAGTTTCGACCGAATGGTTTACTTTAATCGGAAAGCCAAAAAAGTTTTCAGCGTTGAGTTTGTTGAGGATCATGATGAAACTGAATTACAGCGATTCTTTAGTGAAAGTATCGGGGACGAGGAATGGCATTTTTATTTCAACACGCCCCCAGCAAAAGCCGTTAAAAATGAACTTGCCAGCGTTTTAGGTTGAACCTGTGCGAACCATAGAGGATCAACTCCGCGAGGAATATTTTCAACTATTGCCAGACACCCGCCGTGTTGCCAATCATTTGGAAGTAGAAATTAGATATTGTTTGCTGCCTATTTCTCGAACACTGCGCAAGCATGAGCAGCTTGAAGTTACCTCCCGCATTAAAGATTGCGAGAGTGCGCTTGATTCTTTGCGAAGGAGGCAGGAAGGTGCAACATTTGACCGGGATCAGCCTAGCCTTTATACCTTGACTAAGCTTAACGATTTGGCTGGGGTCCGTGTCCTTGCATTTCCAATGCGCTGGCTGCTAGAAATTAACCAAGTATTGCAAGACAAATATCACGATTGGCAACCAGATCCGGTTCCCGGTTTTCACTTTCCCGGTTTTCACTCGAATGCTCAACCGCAGGCTTTCAAATACCATGGATATTGTCAGGCAAGCAACAAAGTTCGCGGTGAATTCCAGATTGTATCCATGCTAACCGGTCTTTTCTGGCAGGTTGAACACTCTGCAATTTATAAACCTGATCCGCGACTAAAAGGTATTGCGGGTTCACGGGTAATGCAGCAGCGAACACAAGAAGTTCTTGATGCTCTACGCACTTTTGAAGAAGAGTATGAATCTCTACTTCACGATGAACTAGGGCAGTAGAGCGCAATAACGAAGCTTATTGTGCCGGATGTTGAACCATCGCCATGCGGCGCGATACGCTCCGCTACTGCGCCCTACTTCTAAAGTACACTTAATGGTTTATACGGAGATAGCAAAGCATGATTGATCCCATACATTCCCTAGCTTTTTCCATGCAGGCCAACCGGGGTATTTATGCCGTCCTGCTGGGTTCAGGGGTATCGAGAGCGGCGAACATACCCACAGGCTGGGAAATAACTTTGGACTTGGTGCGCAAGCTTGCCCGACTCCATGACGAAGAGTGCGCCCCTGGGCCAGAACAATGGTATGTGGAGAAATTCGGGAAAGCACCGGATTATTCCGAGCTACTGGATGCTCTCGCCAAAACGCCCGCCGAACGCCAGCAATTATTGCGCAATTATTGGGAGCCTAACGAACAGGAGCGCGAAGAAGGGCTGAAACAACCGACCGCCGCCCACCACGCCATTGCTTGGTTAGCCGCACAAGGTTTCATCCGGTTAATTGTCACGACGAATTTTGACCGCCTGATGGAATACGCCTTGGAGGAAGCCGGGGTTGTGCCTACGGTGTTAAGCTCGCCCGACCATGTGCAAGGTGCGCTTCCCTTGATTCACACCCGCTGCTGTCTATTAAAAATCCATGGCGATTATCTGGACACCCGAATCCGTAACACGCCCGCTGAACTTACGGAATACCCGCCCGAATTCAACAAACTATTGGATCGCATTTTTGACGAATTTGGGTTGGTGGTGTGCGGCTGGTCTGCCGATTGGGATGATGCTTTGCGCAACGCGATAATCCGCGCCCCTTCGCGGCGGTTTGCGACATATTGGGCTGCGCGTGGCGAACCCAGCGACAAAGCCCGACAATTGATTGAACACCGAGGCGCTCAATTGGTTTCAATCAACGAAGCCGATGTGTTTTTCCAAACGACCCAACGCTATGTCGAATCCTTGGAGCAATTTTCCCGACCCCATCCGCTTTCCACCGAAGCCGCTGTCGCCAGCTTGAAGCGTTACTTGTCCGAGCCAAAATATCGGATACAACTGGCCGATTTAGTGGACGAAGTGGTTAACCGCATTATCGAAACTACATCCGGCCCGACCTTTGTCGTACAAGGTGGCCCCTCCCCTGATAGTCAAACAATGACGGCGAGGGTACGTGCGTATGATGCCGCTTGCTCGACGTTGTTGGCGATGGCGGTGATTGGTGGCTATTGGGCGGAGGAAGAACATTATCCGGTTTGGCGGAGGGCTTTGGAGAGGCTTTCCACTAGAAACTCGAATGGTTGCAATGGTGGCTATGTTTTATGGTTAGATCTGCAACGTTATCCGGGAACGCTTCTGCTTTATGCCCTGGGCTTAGGCGCAGTTGAGGCGGGGAGGCTAGATTTTTTTGGGCAAATATTATCGACCATCATTAGTAGTGAATATGGTAAGGATAGTAATGCAGCGCAACTCTTGCCGCCTTTCTGCTTGTTTCAGGATGGCACAAGAACCGTGCAATTTTTAGAAGGAATGAATAATAACAAGTTACCAATGAATAGTTGGATACATTCTGCGTTAAAGCAAGTCAAGAATAATATTCTAAATGAGGATAGATATAACTTATCTATTGATAGACTTGAAATTCTTATATCTCTAAGTCATACTCATCACGAAAAAGATAGTAATCATGGATATTGGGTTCCGCCAGGATTATTTTTTTATCGAACCGAAAACAGGGAGCGAATACTAAGGGAAATTGAAGAGTCAATGACCAAGCATTCTATTGAATCCCCTTATGTTAAGTCAGGCATATTTGGTGAAACTGTTGAGGAATGCCTGAAGGAATTTGCTTCTTTTAAGGAATTCGTCTCCACAATTAGGAGTCGAGGCTGGTGATATTTTAGCCAACAAAGCGGGCCTAGGTATGCGTAATGGGCGCGACGGGTTTTGCAATCCCGGCCAGCGACAGAATAGGGCCATAGGATGCACCGAGACCGCGTAGGTCGCAATAGCGACTTTATCGCGTATTGCGCAGGATGTTAAACCTTTCCATTCGGCGCAATACGCTAACGTTATTGCGCCTTACGGTTTTTTCTTATAACAATTCTCTGTCACTCAACATATGCTTGAAGAACTTGCTAATGTTTTAGGTAAAGAAGCAATAAAAAGGTTTGGTGATTGGTTTATCCAAAAACTTTCGGGCAATAAGAAAGCCGTCGAAGCCAATTCAATCCCGAACAGATTTATCCGCTTGTTTGAAAAGCACGGTGTTCATCGCAATCAAATCCCTCGATTTTTCGGTTACGGTTTAAGCTTGGCAGATGTTACTAATTCAGACGTTTTACTGGCTAAACTGACCCCAGAAATCTTGCAGGCGGCTTCTGAATTATTTGCCGTGCGTATGGAGTGGATGGAGTGTGTTGATAACCAAATATACCAGACACACAACTTTTATAAACGTCCAGAAGATTATGCCGAGTATCTCGCTAAACTGGTTATTGGTCGTAAGCATCATATTTTCGCGAATGTGATTATTTCGACTTATAAATTAAGAGAAGAAGATGCATTATTGATTTTGGAAGAGCCTATTGGTGAAATCGGTGACTCTGACGTAATTCGTTACCATTTATGCGGTGGCTGGGTCAGTAAATATTGGAAATCAAGGGCAGACTTAACCGCTTGCATTGCCATAACAGGAAATCAGCCAATTTTCCTGAAGGGAAGAAAAGTTTCTCCGCAAATCAATAGCTACTGCGAGGGCGAAGGGTTCATTGCCGATCTTTATAATCTGCCTTTAGCAGTTAAACGAGACTGGCTTTTCCGAAGGCATTATAAACCCTGGCATCCTGACGAATGGCTAAACAACCCTAGAGATTATCTTGATGGTGTTGATGAAGGCATATTTGGAAAAGCCAGCGCACTTGATAGATGGCTATACCATTACGATAAAGGTAATTTGCAAACCATTACTTGCCACCCTAGCAACCGCCCTGAGTTTGCGGCACTATTAGAGGAGTACAGACAAGCTCGTTAAAATGTATGGGCGCGACGGGTTTTGTAAACCCGTCCGAAGCGGGCCGGGGTATGCGAAATGGGCGCGACGGGTTTTCTAAACCCGTCGCTTACGTTTTGTGCATGACTCAACGCCCCACCGTAGGCACAAAACCTTGCGGACGGGATTACAAATCCCGTCCGGCGACAGAACCTGCCGTGTAGATACCGTCTGCCGCCCCTCATGCAAGCCCCAATTCGTGCTGGTTCCCAAACTCCAGCTTGGGAACCCCGCCTTGGAAGCTCCAGCTTCCCATATGCTTAACAGGAAACGAGTGCCTCCCAAACTAAATTGTTAAGCTGGAGCTTGGGAACGAGCAATAGAATAAACAGGAGAAACCTTATGCAACTCATAGTGAATTACCCAGAGAAACTTCCAGATGCCCTGCAACAATCCCCAGAACAATTCGAACGGGAGGCAAAAATGGCGATGGCGGTAAAGCTATTCGAGATGAAGCGGATTTCCAGCGGCACGGCTGCGGCTATGGCCGGTGTGGATCGAGTGAGATTTCTGCTTGATCTGCACCGTTATGGTGTCGCAGCGATTGACTTGACCAGCGAGGAATTAATGGCGGACTTGCACAATGCCTGAGGCTAAGGAATTGGTCATTAATACCACGCCGATCCTCGCTTTGATTGCAGCGGTGGGTTCATTGGACATGCTGCCACTTTTGTACCGCCGCGTATGGGTGCCGTGGGAAGTTTGCCGTGAAATTCAAGCGGGTGGCTCCGAGGGTTTTGCCATATCGGAATTCGAGCGGGATGAATGGTTACATAAGCAAACCCATCCCGTCACCTTATCTCCGCTATTGCGGAATTCGCTCGATCTAGGCGAAGCTGCCGTTATCCAGTTAGCTTTGCAGCATGGCATCCCTTTGGTGGCCATTGATGAGACTGTCGGGCGGCGTTTTGCGCGTTTGTCCGGTCTTACCATCACGGGCGCAATCGGCATTCTTTTGCGTGCCAAGAGCCTGGGTTATCCCCTGTTCATGGCGGAAGCCATCCGGCGAATGCGGGAGCGTGGAATCTGGTTGAGTAGTAAGGTAGTCGAGTTTGCGTTGCGTGAAGCAGGGGAGTAAAGATGACAACAGATTTTCCGACAACACTTCTTTTTGACTTGTTGGTACGCGGCGGTATGGAACTGCCGGACCCGGAGGAATTGGATGGCGAGCAACTTAAACCTAAGCTTTGGGAAGTGATACGCGGTCTGGCGATGCTGCGCATGTTTCTCTACAGCACGGACCACCTCGGCGACCGTGAGCTTTACGAGGCACCATGGCATGAGGTGTTGCGTGATGAAGGCCCGACCCTGCCGATTGACGAGGATTCGGCTTGGCATGTCGACTTGGTGGGCAGTGGAAGCGAGGAAGATATGGAGTTGTATCTGCGCTACTATGCCGATGAAAAAACGCGGCAAGACTGGGCCAAGGACTTCCCAGACGATGCCATGCCGGGGCATGAAACGCCACACTAAGTAGTTGACCAACAATGTTTTAACAATCGTAGAGGCAGCGATTGTCGCGGCCACGCCGATCATACGATTGTGAAAATGTAAAAAAACTTATGAACCCCTACTTATGATCGCAACCGGCATTTGCCGACACGAGATCAGGCCGAGTGGCTGCATCCGATCTATGCAGCCTGATATTCGGCATTGATCCAATCCGCCTTTTTTGAGAATCAACGCCCCTGTTGATGTTTAGTTTGTTTGTGGGCTGGCGTTTCGGGGCGGACGTTGCCGGAAACATTGAAAAATCCGTAAAAAAGAGGGTGTTGTGGATAACGCTAAGCCCACGGTGAACCGTCAAAGGGAAGGTTCGGGCTTGGTTTGCTGGCAGGGTAAGCCTTGAGCCTTGGGCGAAACTGCCCTGGATTTTTTTACGGCATGTCCCCAATAAAAAAGGCTTACCGTCGATTGACTGTAAACCTTTGATATTTTGGAGCCGATGATGTGAATCGAACACACGACCCGCACATTACGAATGTGCTGCTCTACCGACTGAGCTACATCGGCGTAAGGCATCCATTATAGAGAAAGATTAGGCTTTCCTACAAGCTTTTTACTGCGGATGCTGGCATTGCAGCCTCCGATTAAACGCCACTCTCGCCAAAATTAGCGAAGGAATGGATGCAAGGCTTTCCTTAAGGCTGCCATTAACCCCTTGCCGCCGGTAAATAAGGCTCAGGCGGGACGATGGGGCTTTGTTGCAACACATGGCTGGCCAACAGTCGCGCCGAGGCCGGCGCCATCCCAAAGCCGTTTCTAAAATGCCCGCAGTTGAAAAACAAGTTGGCGACATCCGGGTGCGGGCCGATGGTGGGAATGCCATCCGCCGAACCCGGACGCAATCCGGCCCAGTGTTTTTCTATCAAGCATTGACCGAGCGCGGGCAGAAGCGAGGTGGCAAAAGCGCTTAAGGCTTCGAAGGCCGAGGCGGTGATGCCTTTGTTGAATTGGGCGTTTTCAACGGTGCTGCCAGCCAGTATCTTGCCGTCCTTGCGCGGTATCAAATAACGTCCGCCACTCAACACCATGTGTTTAAGCAAGCCGGGCGGCGAGTCAAAGATGAGCATTTCACCTTTGACAGGCATGATCGGTAATTCAGGCAAGCCGGAATTTAGCGCAAGCAGGCCAGACCATGCCCCTGCCGTCACCACATAATCTTGCGCGGTGAGCAGTTGGTTACACGCCACGACGCCGACGACCCTGCCGCGCTCAATCTTGATTTCATCGACCGGGTGTTGTTCCAGTAATCCCACTCCGCGCCGGGTCAGATCCAGTCTAAGCGCATGCAACAATCGGGGGTTGCGGACTTGGGCAATGCCGGGAAGCAACAAAGGGTTTATCCCGGCAGCGCATAGGTTCGGTTCGATTCGGCCCAAATCAATGGAAGCCAAGGACTCATATTGGATGGCGTGGGTGTCGGCCCAAGCCTTCGCACGATCAATTTCCAGGCAATCACTGAACAAAAGGCCGCTGGGGAGCCATTCCGGGTCGATGCCGGTGCTTTCCATCAGTTCCTCCGCCAGGCGGGGATAGGCGGACTGGCTCCAACGGCAAAGCGCCGTGATGGGTTCTGCGGCACGCCAGGGGGCAAGCGGCGACAATATGCCGCCCCCGGCCCACGATGATTCCCTGCCTAATGCCTGCCGTTCGAGCAAAACAATCCGTTTGCCCGAGTCGGCTAGTTCCCGGGCGCACATCATGCCTGAGACTCCCCCGCCAATGATAATTACGTCAGTTCGATTCATTTTTTTAGTCGAGTTGGATGAAAATGCCCCTGTAAAGAGCAATAAAATTGAGATTATGTGGATTTGGCCGCATCAGATGGGAGACATTCCCGACAAGCTTGGTTATGCTTTACCACACCTAGACACAATTCCGCCCTAGACTTGAAACCCATGCAGGTCGGGTTAAAAACCACACGTTTTGCTTCACACATTAAGAGGAGTTCCATGATAAGGTCCCAACGTTTGTTATCGGCGTGTTTGCTTTGGCCACTGTTTGCACCGACTTCCGTTTCGGCACTGGTGGTGGAAATTCAGGGTGTCCGTCTGGAGTCACCATTGCCCGGTGCGAGTTGCGTCGAAATATTCGGCAGCTATCCCGGCGTAAAAATTGTGCCCAGCGAGCATGGAAAAATACCCAGGGTTTGCTACGGCAGCAACAAGGTTAATACCGTATCCTTCCTGAATACGACTTTCGTTGCCCAAAAACCCGTGCAAAAAGATGTTTTGCTAAAATTCGAACACGAATTCCCGCCGGGCATCAACGGGAAAGTCATGATCAGAGCCAAGCTCCAAGGGTTTTTCAGCGCCGCTAGTGGTGTGGGGGTTCCTACGGGCGACCAAGTTTCACTCACTGCCTTTTTTTCCCAAAACGGCCATGACGATGCCATCGCCGAGCCGTTTGAACGGATCGTAGGCGATGACATGGAATCGGCAATATTCGAATATTCAGTCAAGAAACAGTACCTTATTTCGGGGCCTCGCACCCTCAAAGGAAACTTAAAACTCTATTTCACCGCCATTGGCAATAAACTGACCTTGGTGGAAAAAAACCAAATTTTAATCGACAGCGGGTCGACCATGGCCGACAAGCTGGAGACAATGGAAGCGCCGCCGCTGCCCGAGGAAGAGGGTGTGAAGGAAGATGCCGACCAGCAGAAGCCCCTACCCACTCCGGGCGGAGGAAAAAAGGCTTCACCGGCCGCTCCCATTCCATTCCCTATGCCTTCGGGTGGCGAAGAGCTACCCTCACACTAACCCAACCTGCAAAAAATTTCGCAACAGCCAAGCATGGCAAACCCATAAGTGGCTGTTGTTTTTTTTTTGCTCACATCGGACTTGGGGAAGGCACGCTTTTAACGGTGGGCTGCGGGCTGGGAACCTCCTTTACACCCTCAGGGGGAAACCGCTGGTCGCTGCGCAGGCGGGCTTCCAACTTGTTCCAAGCCCCCTCCAAACTGGTGTCCATGACGACCTCGTTGCCCATGGAAAGGACGATCCGGACGAGTTCCGGTATCTTGGTGGTTCCCGTCGAAACTAGGTAAATCGGCTGCACATAGATAATTGACTTGCCTATTGGCAGTACGATGATACGCCCCCGCACCACACTTGACCCCCTTTGATCCCACAGCGAGAACAAGCGCGAGATTTCCGGGCTTTGGTCAATCAAAGCGCTGACTTGCGAGGGTCCGTCGATTTGGATTTCCCGGCTGAACTTGTAGACGACGATTTCCTTTTCGAACAACACCCCGGCGGCATCCAACCGATCCACACCCGCCACCGCCAGCATACTCAGATTGTTGCGTCCGATGGGGGTCATGGGGTTGAGCAACACGAAAGGCTGTAGCTCGCTGGCCCCTTCCAATAACGTGGTCAGATAATAGGGCTTGACTGGCTTGTCCGCCACTTTGGCGAAGTCCCATGTTTCCGACTGCTGGTAAAACAAGGCCGGGTCGGTCTGATGGTACTTGGCATAGATGCTCATCTGCACTTGGAAAATATCCCGTGGGTAGCGCATTTGCTCGCGCAACAAGGGGGGCATCGCCGCAATATCCTTGAACAGGTTGGGATAGGCCTTACTATAGCCTTGAATGATCGGGTCTTTGGCATTGGAGATGTAATAGTCCACGGTTCCGTCAAAGGCATCGACGACGATCTTCACCGAATTGCGGATGTAGTTGAAGCGCGTTTTATCCTCGCGTTTGAAATCTTTGAAAGTGTAGCGGTAGTCTTGGGCAATCGGATACCATTTCGATGTCGTGTAGGCATCCAGCACCCAGTAAATCCGCTTCGGAGTCACCACAATATAGGGGTCGTTGTCGAGGGAAATAAAAGGTGTCAGCGTTTTGACGCGCTCAATGATATTGCGGCGGAACAATGCCTTGCTTTGACCGTCAATGTTGATCGAAAAAAACAATTTTTCATCCCGGAAATAGAGGGACATCAGTAATCTTCGGAACATGGACGAAAGTTGTATGCCATCTTTGCCGGAATAGCTTTGGCTAGAACCCATGTCATCAAAAGTGGAAATGGCGGGGACTCTGAGTCGGTTGGGCACGATGGCGTAAGTCAAGTTTTCCGCACCGATATAGATATCCGGCTTTTCGATCTTGAACCCCTCATTGGATTGCAAGCTCAAATCACGCAGGAACCATTTCATCGGCGTTTCGCCGTCTTGGGCGGTCGGCGTGATCACCGCGCCAAAACCGTGGGTGTAGCGCAGATGGGTGTTTTCCCAGTTCTGCGCCTCGGACGGGAGCTTTTCAATGTTGATTTCCCGCGCCGCCAGATTGACTTGCTCGGTCAGCCCGTTCAGTGGGTAGCGCGCCACATCCACTTCGGTGAAATTATAATAGGGCCTGATGCCTTGCAACTGTTGATACACATCGTCGAGGAATTCGGGGTCCCACACCGGGATGTTATGCAAGTGCTGCCGCATATCCGGATCGATCATTTTAAGACCGGTCGCTTCGGTCACTTGGATGGTGTGGAGGTCTTCGAGGTCGTATGCCCTTAAGGTCGCCTCGATGTTGTTGGCCATGTAATTGCGGTCGAACTTGACAGGATTGGGCTTGACCAAGAACCGGTTAATGGTGTCTGGCAAAAAATTGTTAAACCTAAGCCCCCAAGCCAACAGGAAAACCATCAACAAACCTAGGGTCGCCTTGAGACCCTTGTCGAAGTGCACCCAATAGATTCCTGAAATAGCCGCCGCCATCACGGCGATCACGGAGACCCAGATGAGTGGCATCAGGTAGTTCATTTCGACAAAGCCCGGGCCGAAGAAGACGGGCTGATGCACCGAGGTGTACAGAAGGTAGTCCAGATCCAACCAGAAACCCCAAGCCAGGATCAAGGCAGTCACGAAGACTAATAGGCTCAGATGAACCCTAGCGCCTTTCGGCCATGCCTTTTTCTGTTCGGGTATCAGTTGATGCTCCAGCCAGTAGAGGAAGGCTATGGCCAGCAACAAGACGGAAAAGGCGATCAACAGCTCGCTTTCGATCACTTCAAAGATGGGCAGCCTGAACAAATAGTAGCTAATGTCCCTCCCGTATTCCCTATCGCGTATCCCGGAGTCTGGCCCGAAGAAGAACAGCAGGGCGGTTTCCCACTGGCTGTAAAAGGGCTTGGCGATCATGATCGCCAAAATTAGCGCAATGGGGATGTAGACCCGCATGGAGCCGCTCTGGAACATTCGCAGCACTTTCTGGTACTGGGTGTCGCCATCATTGCGTCCAAGTGCGGAAAAGGCGCTCTGATCCACCCCCAGATAGCCTGAGGCCGCCCAGAAATTCAAGAAAAAAATCGCGAAGAAAAAGCTTGTCACCCCACCCAAAAAAATATAACGGTAGAGTACACGCCGCCAGAAGTAGTTCTCGTAATCAAGAGAGCTGAACCACCAGAAGTCGACCAGAAAATCAGTCAGGGTGATGCCCATTACAATGGCGACCACAGCCAAGACAACTAGCACCACGGCGCTGATCGTCAGTAGGCTTTTCCAATTTTGCATAGATTCCTCCTTCATTCTTTTAGTTTATCGATTATTCAGCGATACTTTAGGGGTTTGAGTGTAAACGGCCCGCTTTGGCAGTGGCCGTTTATGCGCTAATAACTGATGTTACGCAGTTAGCACCTGTAGGGTGGCCTTCAGGCCGCCTCGGTGGGTAAAGCGAAACTTGGGGCTTGCTTGGCGGCCTGAAGGCCACCCTACGACAACCCAGAACCGTTGCTGCGTAACATCGGCTAATAATACCGCGTCTGGACGCAAACCAGTAGACGGACAGGCACAAGTATCTGCATCAAGCTTGCTGCTTGCCCCTTGCGACGGTTGGATCAAGGGGCTGCGAAATGCCTTCCCGGCATGCGGAAGGGACGCGACCCGCCCCTGCAATGGTAGCCTATCCAACAATGTTTTATTTATAAAACAATAACTTAGGTTAAAATACAATGGCGGGTGACGAGTGTTGGCTTGAATCCTGGCCGGAAGGCCCGATAACCAATGGACTTGTTGCCCGTAGCGGCATTGTTTGATCAGTAAATTTAAAATATGCTTCCCGACATGAATAAATGCAATAAACTCATCCCCGCCTTTTTCGCGGCTTTTTTTCTTGCCGCCTGCCAACAGGGTGGGGATGAGACCGAACTGTCCGGTGCCGCGCAAGGCACTACCTATCATATCAAAATGGTCTTAAATGGCTTGGAGGTCAAACCGGAAGAACTGCATAAGGCGGTGGAGGATGTCTTCGCCGACATTGATGTCAAGCTGTCCAACTATCGTGAAGATTCGGAGATTTCCCAACTAAACCGGCAAAAATCTTCTGAATGGCTGCCCGTGTCAAGGGAAATCGTCGAATTGGTCTCCATTGCCAAGTCAGTCAGTGCGAACTCCAAAGGCTGCCTAGACCTTACCGTCAAACCCGTGTTCGACCTTTGGGGTTTTTCCAGGCATGAAATGAAAGTGCCGGAACAGAAGGATATCGACAGGGTCTTGACCCACGTCGGCATGGCTAAAATCGCACTTGACGAAGAACACCTACGGCTATTAAAAAAAGACCCGGAAGTGGGCATCGACCTGTCCTCTGTTGCCCAAGGCTATACGGTGGGTGCCATTGCCAATCTGCTTGAATCCAAGGGCATTCAGAACTACATGGTGGAAATTGGCGGGGAAATGAAAGTGAGGGGCCGCAAGGCCAATGGCGACGAATGGAGGATCGCCATTGAGAAACCCACGCCGTTCGCCCGAGAGGTGCAAAAAATCATATCTATTCACCAAGAAAACGGCGAGGCGGTGATGACCTCGGGCACCTACCGCAATTTTTTCGAAGAAAACGGCAAGGTGTATTCGCACATCATCAATCCGCAAACCGGCAGACCCGTCGACCACAAGCTGCTGTCGGCCACTGTGCTGCACGACGACCCGACGTGGGCGGATGCTTGGAGCACTGCCTTGCTTTGCCTAGGCGAAGACGAGGGCTATCAGGTGGCCGAAGCCAACCAGTTGCGCGCCCTGTTCATTTACCACGACGGCAAGGAATTGAAAGAACGCATCAGCAGCGAACTGGCCAAGAAGCCTTAAAACTGGAATGCGTCCCCTGTGGGAGCCGCAATGCTGTTGAATTAGCGAAATCAGTAGGCCGGAATAAGCCCGCCTTAGCGGGCGTTTCCGGCAAACCGACAGGCCAAATGCCGGAAACGGTCGTTGCACGACCTTATTCCGGCCTACATCCAAACCTTAATTCAACAGTATTGAGGCGGGGTCCACACACTTCTGCAATGTCCCCATCAATAACGGCCTATTTGTGCGTTGGGGCTGGAGTTTTGGTTATGCCTTCCTCTATGCGGTCTATGAGATAGGAGAAGAACGGATTGGAGGAGGTTCGCAACAATCCGTCCAGGCTCATGATCAGTGCGCCGCGTTCCCCGCGCGAGGCGATGGAACCTAGGTTGATGCCAAAGTCCTCGTCGGTTCCAGGCTGCATGCCATATAAGGCATCGTCCGGGGGAAAAGGCAAGGCGACATGGG
>Ga0268283_1001185_pt1 | contig 13160 bp, 11 predicted proteins | sample saktaG_13_FD_190140 | JGI IMG/M metagenome (GOLD analysis project Ga0268283, IMG submission 190140) | Saline water microbial communities from Sakinaw Lake, British Columbia, Canada - sak_2013_06_06_36m | ecosystem: Environmental > Aquatic > Non-marine Saline and Alkaline > Saline ... | reverse complement strand
GATCGGCAGCCGTTGTACTTTTATTTAGTGTACTTAATGAATACTCTTTTCGCAGATGCTGTAAACTTTGTTTTATCGGAATAGCTTTTGACAAATTATTATTCTTTAATGTTTGTACAAGGTAAACAAGTATCTGGCAACATTGTTCGTATTATGAATAATGGTCAAACAGACTGCAATTTTCGTAATTTTGAAAACTTATCAGATTATCTTTATGAACCATCGCTTACTAATACTGATTTTAATAATAATGCCGGCATGGCTCATTGGTCAGAATACTGAATCTGACAAGGCGAACAGAAAGCAATATATAAAGGAAATTAAAATTGAACGCTCCCACAAGAACAACGAATTTACGGACACTGCACAATCACCTCTTTCCTATGAACAAATTGCAAATTTTTCGGGATTAAATTATTTCAGGCCCGATACGAAGTACAAGGTTATTGCGACATTTCACAAAGTTGAAATACCCGTGACCTTCAAAATGAAAACATCTACGAATCGCCAACCTGAATACCGGACTTTTGGAACGATATCGTTCAATTTAATGGATACAACCGTTACGCTGCAAGTTTACCAAAATGTTGAACTGATAAAAAAAACAGGTTATGCTGACTATCTTTTCGTTCCTTTTACCGATGAAACTTCTGCTGATGAAAGTTATGGAGGGGGACGCTATCTCGATCTGCGAATACCACAGTCAAACAACATAGAAATAGATTTTAATAAAGCATACAATCCTTACTGCGCTTACAACCACAGATACTCCTGCCCTATCCCGCCGGCAGAAAACCATATTCCAATAAAGATTGAGGCCGGAGAGAGAAAATACCAATAAATCACCATAAATATCTTAATCATTTCGTGGCTCTCCAAAAACGTAACAGATATTTAATAGCAGGCAAGTTGGTTCCACACCTGCCTTTCATTCTTCTGGGTATGCTGGCTGTCTTTCTATTCAGGGAAAGGTTATACGCCGACTCAGGGTACTATTTGTTTAAAGCTGTTAACAGCCGCTTTTTCTGGATTGAACATGATCGCTATGTTTTGGCAATTTCGCAACTGCTCCCGCTCATTGGTGTATGGTGTGGCCTAAGCCTGAAACCTATATTGATAATGTATTCGCTGGGGCATGTCTTATTCTTTTACTTTCTTTTCATTTTTGTTTATTTTGGGCTGGATGATCGTCGATCCGGCCTTATGCTCATACTAATACAGACGGTTGGAATCCTTCATAGTTTTTTTACGCCTCAGTTCGAGTTGTATTATGGAATAGGTCTATTGATCGTATTCTACAGCCTCTTTCGTCAAAATATAGGAGGGTGGTTCACCATTGTCCTGCTGGTTTTGCTCGAAGTACTTGCTCTCACAAGTCATCCTTTTGTGTTTGGCCTTTTTGCCTTCCTTCTGCTTTTTGATATCCCTTCGGGCGAACCCCGCAGTTGGAAACTCTATATCCTGTTAATCATGGTATATGGAGGTGCTTTGTACTTCAAACTCACAACATTCAGTGAATACGAACAAGGAAAGGTCAATTGGCAATTCGATTACTCAAATAACAAACAATATCTGAACCTTATTTCAGCTGATTATCTGATCAAACTTGGCAAATTCCTGCTTCGCTATTATACCGAAGTCCTTATTTTGTGGATTACCGGTATCATCATGCTCCTGCGCTATGGTTCTTTACTGAAAGCCCTGTTAGTTTTTTTTGCATTCGCTGGATTTATTGCATTTGTTAATACCGGTTACCAAGGCATTGAATATAGCCGCTATATTGAACAGGTATATTTCCCGATGGTTCCAATGGCGTTGATACCGGTTATTTATAGCTATCCCCGCACAGCGAGGCCAGGTTTGAATAATATCGTTTTTTTATTGCTTGCCGGGCTTATCCTATACCGCCTGGTTTTTATCTATAATGGAAGTAAGCCTTTTATGAGGCGAACAAATCAGATAGAAAATATGATTGCTTCTGCCAGGCAGATAGGGGGCAGTAAATTTATCGCATCTGAAAAACAATTCAAACGCTCCTATTCCATGATAAATTGGTCGTATCCTATCGAAACAATTTTAATAAGCGCCTGCAAAGGAAGGGATAGCACGATTACAATTGCTCCACAAGCAGATATTGATTTCAATCACAATTACACACAGCTGAGGAATTACCGTTTTCTTCTGCGTATGTGGGAGACCTACAACGACTCTTATCTCAGTTTCGATTACTTTGTTCTGAAGCCTCTTGCTTACAAACGGCTCTGTGATTCAACGGCCACACCGAATGATTATCAATACTTGATAAGCAACTCCAGAATTAGTATAAACCCGGGAAGCTTTTACCATGCCCGCGATACAGTTTTTATTCCTGTAACTATTAAAAATTTAGCAGATATTCCATTACGTTGTTCCGCTGGTGATAGCGTGACTATATCTTATTTCTGGTTTCGAAACAAGGAGATGGTAGAATGGGGTGGGTTGCAGACTCCTTTGGAAACGGATGTTTACCGAAGCCTTACGCAAGATATGATAGTAGCGATGCCGGCTAACAAAGGCAAGTACCAGTTGATGGTTGATATTAAGGTAAAAGACAAAATGTGGTTTGGGCTGAGTGCTACATCAGATATGCTTGTATATTAGACAGCTCCTGATCTATTTGCGCACCTTTTTCACTCGTTTGAACAGGCCATCAGCTTCAATAATGATGTTATCCTTCATTTCTTCTGTTTTCTTCACAGAAGATTCAGCTTCAGCAAAATTCCCTTCAGCAAGTGCTATATTCATTTTTTCGAGTCTTGTATTTTCATCTGCCAACTCTTCGATCCGCTTACGGAGAGTTTGCATTTTTTCCTGATAATCAACTATACCCTTCCCTAATTCCGCTTTAACTTCATTTTCACGGGTTTTCATTTTTAAAACTTCATTTTCCAAATATTCAAGGCGATTGAACTTTGAATCAAAGGATTCTTCACGCTCATTGTATTCCCCCCTTAGATTTTTAATAGTAATTGATCGCTTCACTAGGAAAACAATCAGGACCAATAACAAAATGCCTGCTGCAACACTGACTGCAATAATAGATTCCAACGGAAGTAACGGTTTGGACACTAAAGCCTTGATTTCTTTTAAAGGTTTAGGCCCCAAAGCATCAATACTACCCTGTTCAATATTGGTTTTTGCAGAATCATTGCTCTTATATGATTCCAACAACTGGTTATCATATTCCACAATTTGAATCAGTGCCTTGTTCATCCTATCCATGTTCATCCATGTGCGAACAGTTACTGTATCTTTTACCTTATGGTAGTTCTCCAATGCTTTTTTTCGCAAGGAAAGTTTAACAGAATCCTGATTTATCGCTGACAGGCTTCCATATAGAGCCAAAGTAACAATGGAGAGTAGAATTAACTTTTTCATCTAACTGGCATTAATTTTGTAAAAAGCGTTTTGTAAATTTGCAACTTATTTAACTTCATATGCGTAAACGTTTCACACCTATTATAGTTCTCGTTTTACTAGCTTCCACTACTTTATTTGGAGCACCTAAAGGATACCGCTTCAATGTGCGCCTCAAAGGCAATGCCGATTCTATAATTTATCTCGCTCATTACTACGGAAATAAGCAATACCTCGATGACACCGCCAAACTGGATAAAAATGGAATATATGCCTTCGAAGGTACGGAAAAACTTCAATCCGGCATGTATGTGGTTGCAGGGGAGAAAAAAAACAAATACTTTGATTTCTTTGTTTCAGAAGAGCAGCATATTGAATTTCAATGCGATCCTGCCGATATTTCCGGAAGTATGCGTGTTAAAAATTCAGACGAAAATATTATTTTCTTTGAATACATTGCTTTCCTGGCCCAAAAGCAAAAAGAGGTTCAACCATTGCAGGCAACGATTAAGAAAAAAACTACTTCAAATGATTCGCTTTCCTTAGCCCGTAAACGACTTGAAACTATTAATCTGGAAGTAAAGACATATATCACAAAACTCATCAACCAACATCCCGGTTCCCTTGCAATTGCATTTATCAGAGCTAACACTGAACCCGACCTGAAATCTTATCTTGTTGATTCAGAAGGCAAAGCTGATTCTTCACGTTTATTTCAAATCTATCGCCAACATTTTTTTGACAATATTGATTTTGCCGATGACCGCCTGGTTTACACTCCGGTGCTAACGGAAAAAATTGATTTTTATCTCGATAAACTTATCATGCAACACCCAGATTCAATAATGGCTGCATGTGATTACATAATTAATAAAGGCATTGGAAACAAAGAGGTATTCAAATTCCTTGTGTGGCATCTTACAGTGCGGTACGAATCCTCCGAGATCATGGGTTTCGATGCAGTATTCGTATATATTGTCGAAAAATACTATGTGACTGGAATTGCCGATTGGCTTTATCCTGCTGTGAAAGATAACATTATTAAACGATCGAATACATTGAAGCCTTTGTTGATTGGAAAACCTGCGCCAGATATGATTATGATGGATACCAGCAACCAGCCTGTAGCACTTGCCGGGGTTAAGGCCCGTTACACCCTTGTTTTCTTTTGGGAGAGCAATTGTGGTCATTGTAAAACCGAAATGCCAAAGGCAATCAAACTCTATAAAGAAATCAAAGAGAAATACAATCTTCAGGTGTTTGCTGTTAGTAGCGATACATCACTCACTGCATGGAAGAAATACATCCGTTCACACCAGCCTGGATGGATAGATGTGAATGGCAACCTGAGCTTTACAAAAAACTTTCACGATCTTTATGATGTTCATAGTACACCAATTATGTTCCTTCTTGATGAAGAAAAGAAGATTCTGACAAAACGGATACTCACTGAGCAAATCGGCGATTTCATTCCTAATTACGAAAAGAGAAAAGCGACTCCGGTGAAAGGAACAGGTGAACAAAAACAATAGCAGCCAGCCTTTATTAGGAGGATAGCTGCTATCTGAATTTGTAAAAATCGTTACTATTTTACCGCATCCACAACTGCTTTAAAAGCATCCGGGTGATTCATGGCCAGATCGGCCAGTACCTTGCGGTTCAGATCAATTTTATTTGCATGAAGTTTGCCAATGAATGCGGAATAGGATAAACCAAATTCCCTCACTCCAGCGTTGATGCGGGTGATCCACAAACTCCTGAAATTACGTTTTTTAGTGCGCCTGTCGCGGTAAGCATAAACCTGACCTTTTTCATAGGCATTTTTGGCAACTGTCCAGACATTTTTTCTCCGCCCAAACTGTCCTTTTACCTCTTTGAGGATTTTTTTTCTTCGGGCCCTTGAGGCCACTGAATTTACTGATCTTGGCATTTTTGATTGGTTTTTTTTACTTCAGCGTCCCTGCTTAGAGGGAACTTATGGGGCTGAACGTAAGGTTAAAACTGATAAACTAGCACTGGAGCATTTCCTTTACGGCTTTCACATCGGCCTTGTCAACTATGGCAGTATAACCTAAGTTACGTTTACGCTTGGTTGATTTTTTGGTCAAAATGTGACTCTTGTAAGCATGCTTCCGTTTCAATTTGCCAGTACCTGTTAGCGTAAAACGCTTTTTGGCGCTGGATTTCGACTTCATTTTTGGCATTTTACAAAGTTGATTTTGGTAACGTTTATATTGATTTGAGTTGGTAATCTATTATTATCCTGCAGTCTATTTCTTTGGTGAAAGTATCATGATCATCCGCTTTCCTTCCAGCAAAGGCAACTTCTCCACTTTTGCGTATTCACTCAATTGCTGTGCAAATTTTAAAAGCTTAATCTCTCCCTGATCTTTGTAAACGATTGAACGACCTCTAAAGAAGACCTCAACTTTAACTTTTGCTCCTTCCTGAAGAAACTTCTGAGCATGTTTCATTTTAAAATTGAAATCATGTTCATCAGTATTTGGCCCTAAACGGATCTCTTTTACTACAACCTTAGCAGTTTTGGCTTTTATCTCCTTTTGCTTCTTTTTAAGTTCGTAAAGAAATTTCTTATAATCGATTACTTTACAAACAGGTGGGTTAGCGGTTGGCGAAATCTCAACAAGATCAAGTTCCAGAGTTTCAGCAAAAACCAGTGCTTCTCTAATATTGTAAATTCCTGGTGTTACGTTGTCTCCAACTACCCGTACAACAGGCGATTTGATCTTATCATTGATTTTGTGGGGATCTTCCTTGCGCTTGTATGGAGCTCTAGGCCCTCTAACCTGTGTTGCTATAATATTATCTCCTTTACTTTAATGAATACTAACTATGAACTATAATTGACTGATTAATTACCAGTCAGTCTTTTTATTTCTTCGTTGATCAGCTTAACAAAATCATCAACACTATATGTTCCAATATCACCTTCGCTTTGTTTACGAACTGAAACTGTACCTGATTCTTCTTCCTTTTCACCAACAATCAGCATATAAGGAATCTTCATCATCTCAGCATCGCGAATCTTCCTGCCTGCTTTTTCATTCCTCTCGTCAACGAGGGCGCGAATTTCGGAATTTTCCAGCAAATGTAAAACTTTTTTTGCATACTCAACGTATTTTTCGCTGATAGGCAGGATGATAGCTTGTTCCGGAGTTAACCAGAGTGGAAATTTTCCTGCCGAATGTTCAATAAGTACGGCTACAAAACGCTCCATCGACCCGAAAGGGGCACGATGAATCATCACCGGACGATGCTTTTGATTATCGTTTCCGGTATATTCCAATTCAAAGCGCTCAGGAAGATTATAATCTACCTGTATTGTTCCTAATTGCCACTTACGGCCAAGGGCATCCTTTACCATAAAATCAAGCTTAGGTCCATAAAACGCGGCTTCTCCAACTTCAACAACAGTTTTCAGGCCTTTTTCATCTGCGGCTTCTATAATTGCCCTTTCGGCCTTCTCCCAATTTTCGTCACTACCAATGTACTTCTCATGGTCATTAGGATCGCGAAGGGAAACCTGTGCAATGTAGTCCTGAAAATCAAGAGTTTTGAATATATGAAGCACAATATCAATAACTGCAATAAACTCATCCTTCAGCTGATCGGGACGGCAAAAAATATGTGCATCATCTTGCGTGAAACCACGCACACGTGTAAGCCCATGAAGCTCCCCACTTTGTTCGTAACGATAGACTGTTCCAAATTCAGCCAGCCGGACAGGCAGATCTTTGTATGATCGGGGCTTGTGACTGTATATTTCGCAGTGGTGAGGACAGTTCATGGGTTTAAGCATAAATTGCTCGCCTTCTACCGGTGTTGTAATCGGCTGAAAAGAATCTTTCCCGTATTTCTGAAAATGTCCGGATGTCTTGTATAACTCAACATTGCCAATATGCGGCGTAATCACAGGAAGGTATCCGGCTTTACGCTGAAGATTTTTGAGAAACGACTCAAGCCTTTCACGCAACTGGGCTCCTTTAGGAAGCCATAACGGAAGCCCCATGCCCACTTTGGCCGAGAAAGTAAAAAGCTCTAATTCCTTTCCTAATTTTCGATGATCACGCTTTTTGGCTTCTTCAAGTAATACAAGGTAGTCAGCAAGATCTTTTGCTTTCATGAAGGTAATACCGTAGATCCGCGTAAGCTGCTTCCGTTTTTCATCGCCCCGCCAATAAGCACCGGCGATGTTAAGTAATTTTATAGCTTTAATAAACCCTGAATCAGGCAAATGCGGGCCACGGCATAAATCAGTGAATTTACCAGTATGGTATAACGTAATCTGCCCATCTTGCAAATCGTTAATTAGTTCCAGTTTATACTCATCATTTTTTTGCCTGAAATGTTCTAGAGCGTCTGCTTTCGAAACTTCCTGCCTTATATATCCTTGTTTTTCACGGGCAAGCTCGAGCATTTTCTGCTCAATCTTTAACAGATCTTCAGGAGTGATAGTGCGCTCGCCAAAATCCATATCATAATAAAAACCGTTTTCTACATCCGGACCTATGCCAAATTTCACACCAGGATAAAGCAATTCAATGGCTTCAGCCATAAGGTGGGCAGATGAATGCCATAAGGTCGATTTTCCGTCAGCATCTTCCCAGGTGAGCAATCGCAGGCGAACATCGTTGTTTATAGGCCGTGTTGCATCCCAAACCTCATCATTAACTTTAGCAGCAAGCACATTACGCGCCAGACCTTCGCTAATACTAAGCGCAACATCAAGCGCTGTGCTGCCCACTGGATATTCTCTAACTGAATTATCTGGTAATGTTATGTGAATCATATGATTAATGTAGTAATTAAAACGAGGGTGCAAAGATAGCTATTTAGCCGCATACTGGCAAGAAGGAGAATGATATATCAATTTTAGCATGCAACTTCTTAATCCTGTAGATTTTGAGGCTTTCTATAACTATATTTCAGCAACAGAAACAAGTAATATGAATAGATATCACTTAATTAGTAAAACAATTATAATCCATTAATGTTAATAAAAATGCCTGCTGTTTACATATAATTGAATTCTCAGCCACAAAGAGTGTTTGTCTGTATTATATATATCTTTATATTTGTATTTATGGAGACTGCACTTTCATACCCCCATACAGACTATATTCGAATAATGAAAAAAAGAAAAGATGGGAAATGTGAATTCAAAGGTAAAATTCCTGTTTGCAAATAATAGTTGATCTCCCAATTAAATATCATAAAGCATAAATCAATAATTTTAGGAATAATGTGTGGAATAGTCGGGATATTCAATTACCGGAGCCGAAACCATGTTTCAGGCAAAACACTTGAGAACATGCTCCTGGCTATTAATCACAGAGGGCCTGACGAACGGGGTATTTACCTGAATTCTAATCTGGGCCTGGGCAACGTTCGCCTATCTATACTAGATCTCACTACAGGTCAGCAGCCCCTTTGTGATGAATCCGGTAATTTCTGGATCGTTTTTAATGGCGAAATTTTCAATTATATCGAATTAAGGAACGAACTCCAAAGTAAAGGTGTCCGATTTAAGACTAAAAGTGATACAGAGGTTATTGTTGCTGCATATTCCAGGTGGGGAATAGACTTCATTTCCAAACTGAACGGACAATTTGCATTCGCAATCTGGGATAAAATACATCACGAATTAGTATTGGTCAGGGACAGGGTTGGCATCTGTCCACTTTTTTACACCGATAATAACGGATCATTTATTTTCGGCTCTGAGATCAAGGCAATCCTTCAGAATCCTGATGTAAAACCATCATTATCAATAAATTCTCTTTGTCAGGTATTCACGTATTGGTCCAATTTAACTCCTGCAACTCTTTTTAATAATATCAAGGAAGTAACACCCGGGTACTACGTTAAAATAAATTCACGTGGCATTTATACTGAGCCATACTGGAAGCTTCAATTTCCTGAACAACAGAATATAAGAGCTGTTAAATTGCAGGATGCTAAAGATGAATTGGAAGAAATTCTTACCGATGCAGTGCGGATAAGGCTTCGCGCCGATGTACCAGTAGCTGCGTATCTAAGTGGAGGTCTTGATTCCACATCAACTACGGCTCTGATCAAAAAGTTGGAACCTGGTGTGCTCAATACATTCTCAATTGGTTTTGCAGATCAATCGTTTGATGAAACATCATTTCAAAATGAAGCTTCAATTTTTCTGAACACAAAACACAAAAGCATTTCATGCACGAATGAGGACATTTCCACAGCTTTCCCCAGCGTGGTATGGCATTCGGAAAGTCCAATGCTCCGCACCGCCCCTGCTCCTATGTTCAATCTTTCCAGATTTGTGAGGCAGAATAATATTAAAGTGGTGATTACCGGCGAAGGTGCTGATGAGATGCTGGCAGGCTATGATCTGTTCAAAGAAATGATAATCAGAAGATTTTGGGCTCGTGACCCTGGTTCAAAGCTTCGCCCCTTATTATTGAAGAAACTTTACCCATATATCCCACAGATAACTAATTCAAATGCTCAAACTCTAAAATTCTTTTTCGGATACAGGCTGACAGATACTGACATTCCTGCATACTCACATCTCATGCGGTGGAATAACGGACGCCATATAATGAAGTACATTCATCCGTCCCACCAACAAATTGTAAAAAACTTTGACCCTTTTGATAGTTGGCTTAACCATTGTCCTGATGGCTTTGATAATTGGGAAAACCTTGCAAAAGCGCAATATATTGAATCAACTCTATTTATGTCGGGCTATCTCCTTTCTTCTCAAGGCGACAGAATGACAATGGCTAATTCCGTGGAAGGCAGATATCCTTTTCTTGATCACCGCTTTATTGAATTCGCCGCTAATCTACCCACAGGTTTAAAAATGAATGGCTTAAATGAAAAATACCTTCTTAAAAAAATCATGGAAGGTAAAATACCTGAATCAATACTTAAACGTTCAAAACAAGCATACAGGGCTCCAATAAGCAGTAGCTTCTTTGAAAAGGATAAAATTGATTATGTTGATTCAATCATCGATTCAAAAACAAATAAAGAATATGGGATCTTTGATTCCGGGATAACTTCGAAGCTTATTGAAAAAATAAAGAAAACAGGCCAGGCTTCTGAAGTCGAAAACATGGCTATTACCGGAATAATTTCCACACAATTGTTCTATCAATTTTTTATTTTAGGGAAACAGCCTGAAACTAATAACCAACCTACGAATTTACTCAGCATTATTCAAGAAGAGTAGTTCAATATTACCTTCCACTGCTAGATCAATTAATAATATTTAAATCATGATTTCAAGACCACAGCGTTTATTGGGAGAGGCCTTGGAGTTTTCGTTCAGAAAACATCCAGATAAAACTGTTGCAATTTACAAAGGGGAAGAATTTTCGTACAGAAACCTGAAGAATTGTTCAGAAAACTTAGCATTTTATCTTTTAAATGCAGGAGTCAAAAAGGGTGATAGGGTAGCAATATACATGAACAACTCCTGGCAATGTATTGTTTCTATCTACGGAATTACGCTTGCCGGCTGCGTTTTTCTGGTCATTAATCCACAAACTAAAGCAAGTAAATTAAATTATATTCTACAGGACTGTGGAGCAAAACTGATTATTTCTGAGCTCCCGCTCATTTATGAGCTTTCGTTGGCTCTTGATGGGTTGCAAGAAATACAGGAAGTTATTCTTTCCGGCGGGAAACCTCAGAAAAGCGATAACAGAACAGTATTCAGCGACTATGAAGAAATCATCATCAAAGATGATCTTAGAACAACTCTACCTCATATTATACCCAATGATCTGGCTGCGTTAATTTACACTTCCGGCAGCACCGGATTTCCAAAAGGAGTAATGATGACCCATCAGGCAATGGTATTTACATCATGGAGCCTGATCGAATATTTACGATTAACTGAAGATGAGCGTATAATGCTTGTACTGCCTTTAGCTTTTGATTATGGGCTTTATCAGCTATTTTTGGCTGTAACAATTGGAGGAACACTCATTGTTGAGCATTCATTCAATTTTCCTCCGACTATATTCAAACAAATTGAACAATTAAAACCTACTGTTTTTCCTGGAGTACCATCAATATATGCAATGATGATTGCTACATACAAAAAAACAGGACTCACATTCGATTGTATTAATAAAATAACAAATACAGCTGCAGCACTCCCTGCTGAATTTATTGCAGACTTGAAAAACATATTTCCCAATGCCCTCATTTTCAAGATGTATGGCTTAACAGAATGCAAAAGAGTTAGCTATCTGGAACCTGAATTAATTGACTCCAAAACAAATTCTGTTGGCAAAGCTATCCCTGGTACTGAAGTTTTTCTTTTATCTCAGGACGGGAAACCTGTGCCAACAGGCGAAACAGGAATCCTTTACGTGCGGGGACCTCACATAATGGCAGGCTATTGGAATAATGAAGCACTGAGTAAGGAAATGCTTAGACCGGGTTCAATTCCGGGAGAGAGAATATTATGTGCCCATGACCTCTTTAAAATGGATGCTGATGGCTTCCTGTATTTTCAGGGTAGGAACGATGATATCATTAAAACCAGAGGAGAAAAAGTAAGTCCGGTTGAAGTGGAAAACGCAATTTATAAAATGGCCGGAATTAAAGAAGTGGCCGTTATTGGCTTTCCTGATGAACTATTAGGTGAATCAATAATTGCATACGTTACTACTCATGATCAGGTCCTGATCAGCGAAAAAGAAATTCAAAGAGCGTGTATGGCTAATTTGGAAGTATTTATGGTTCCCAAAAAAATCGTATTCCTTCCTGAAATGCCAAAAAGCAACAATGGCAAGATAGATAAAGGGAAATTGAAAAAGATTTTAAGTGTATAAAAATGGAACAATTATATAGAAAAATCAAATTGGAATTGGAAAGCAAGCTCTTTTTTCTGGATAATAAACCCGAAGAAACAATTGACTCCACAATAAAAGCATTATGGAATAAAGCCTATGGTCACCCATTATCAGCTGAAGAAGGCTCTAAAGTTCCTCTTCCCGAACTATCTGACATACAAATAACTATATTGTATCAACTAATTGAACAAAGGATAAATGGGAAACCGCTGGCGTATATCACTGGTCGGCAAAACTTTATGGGTATCGAATTATTATGTGATAACAGGGCTCTGATTCCCCGGAAAGAAACTGAAATTTTAGGGAAAGCTGCCCTTGAACTTTGTAAAAACATATCGCGGAATAAACATAAAGTCAACGTATTTGATGTTTGCTGTGGTTCAGGAAACCTGGGAATAGCTTTAGCCTGTTTCCTTTCTGATATTGTCGTTAATTCTTCTGATTTATCGAGAAAAGCAGTTTGTCTAACAAGGGAAAATATTTCATTTTTAAAACTCGGGCGGCGGGTAAATGCAACCGAAAGTGACCTGTTTTCAACTTTTGAATCTGCAACTTATTACGGAAATATCGATTTAATCGTTTGTAATCCGCCTTACATCTCCACTTCCAAGGTAACAAAAATGGATTTGGAGATATCAGAAAATGAACCTGCTATGGCCTTTGATGGAGGAATGGTGGGAATGAAGGTTATTAAAAATTTAATACGTGAAGCTCCGAAATTCCTAAGTAATCCAGGATGGGTAATTTTTGAAGTTGGTGTTGGACAAGGGCCATTTATAATTAAGTTATGTGAAAATTCAGAACTTTACAAACAAATAGAACCGGTGACAGATGTATCAGGAAACATCAGGGTAATTGCAGCGTCCTGCTCAAATGATGTTTAATGAA
>Ga0268283_1001184_pt1 | contig 13165 bp, 11 predicted proteins | sample saktaG_13_FD_190140 | JGI IMG/M metagenome (GOLD analysis project Ga0268283, IMG submission 190140) | Saline water microbial communities from Sakinaw Lake, British Columbia, Canada - sak_2013_06_06_36m | ecosystem: Environmental > Aquatic > Non-marine Saline and Alkaline > Saline ... | reverse complement strand
GACTTCGGGATCTGTTGCATATATACGGTCGGCGATTTCGCGGAATACCGGTGCTGATATGGTTCCTCCGTAATATCCCCCAACGGTAGGATTGTTTATGACTACAATAATGGAATATTTAGGGTTGTCGGCAGGGAAGTAGCCAACAAATGATCCTTTATAGTTTGTTTTATTATATCCGCCGCGATTTTGCGCTACCTGTGCCGTTCCGGTTTTGCCTGCGACTTTGTAAATAGGATTTTTCAGCACCGAACCTGTTCCATGATCCACAACGGCTTCTAGCATGGTTTTGGCCATGGCAATAGCCTCTTTTGAAGCAATCCTCTGGTTTATTACCTCTGGCTCAAAAGTTGTGACTGGCTGTCCTGCCTTGCGGATTTCTTTAACAAAGTGTGGCTTAACCATAACTCCGTCATTCGCAACAGCGTTATAAAAAGTCAGGATCTGAAGCGGGGTGAGCGCTACTTCATAACCAATGGACATCCATGGTAAGGATGAATTTGACCATAATCCATCCTTGGTTCCCAGGATTTGTGGCCGTCCTTCTCCTTTAATCTCAAGACCTAATCTTTTGTTTACGCTAAAACTATGCAGCCTGTCTACAAAAGCTTGCGGATTAGAAGCATATGCTTTATAAATCACTTTGGAAATTCCAACATTCGAGGATTTTTCAAAAGCCTGCTGTACCGTCATAACTCCACCGCCAAGGTGTGAATCCCGCATGGTGCGTCTGCCAAATTGGGTAATTCCACCGGTTACATCAACTATGTCGTCGAGTTTTACTTTGCCATCTTCAAATGCAGCTAACAACGAAAATAGTTTGAAAGTAGATCCAGGCTCGGTGCTTTCGCCAATGGCATAGTTATAAAGCTCTTCGTAGGTGCCTTGTTTGGTAAGTCCTAGGTTTGCTATAGCTCTGATTTCACCAGTTTTTACTTCCATCAGTATGGCACAGCCATGGTCGGCTTTATTTACTATAAGCTGTTGGAGAAGAGCTTCTTCGGCAACATCCTGAATGTTGATATCAATGGTGGTTAGAATATCCGCTCCATTAACAGGCTCTATTTCATTTCCGCGGTTCATCGGGCGCCAGTTGCCATCAGGAATGCGCTGGTAAAGACGTTTTCCAACCATACCCTGCATATCATTGTTGAAAGCGCTTTCAATACCAACATTATTTGCATTGCCTTCTCTGAACCATCCTAACGTACGGTATCCAAGGTTATCGAAAGGGTAAACCCTTTTGTTCTGTACCGTTGTAATTAAGCCACCGCTGTTTTTCCCTAATCTGAATATCGGGAATGTTCGTATTGCCTTTAGTTGATCGAAATCAGCTTTACGCTTGATCAGGAGGTAACGGTTTTTGCTTTTACGTCCTTTTACCAGCAACGTTTTATATTGTAGTCTGGATTTATCCTTAAAATAGCCGGAGAGACATATAGCCAGTGAATCAACATCTTTTTCAAAAGTTGAATCAGCAATCAGAGGCGAGGCCGCATCCATGTGAACCTCAAACAAAGGCACTGAAGTTGCAAGCATTTCTCCGTTTACATCATAAATATTTCCGCGGTTTGGTTGTATTGTAAAATATTTCAAAGAGAGCTTTTCGGCTTTGGCTTTCCACATTTCGCCCTCAACCAACTGGATATAAAGGATCTTGCCGATAATAGCCAGGCTTATGACAAACATAAAGCCATAAACCAGGTATACACGCGTAAGAATCGATTTTCTTGAATCCATTGTTGAGCTACAGGAATAGTTATAAGTTATGAGTTATAAGTTTTGAGTTGGTGGAAAAGGGTTTTTGTAAGCCGGTCCTGTTAATTATTATTCATTATCGCATTGCCTCATTATCACATTTATTTTATTCATTAGTTTGATCAATCAGTATTTTGCGGGGCGGAGTTTTCGATTCCTTTAGTCCGCTGTATTGCAACCTTTTGGCAATTTCGGTTTGCCTGGTTGTTTGCATCAGTTTCGATTTGGTATTAATGTATTCAAAACGTTGTTCTTCAATCTGTTTCTTCGTTTTACTGATAGTTATGATGGTGCGGTTGGCATAATTTGAGTTAAAAATGTAAAGCAATCCTATCCCTGTCAGAAAAATGAGGAAGGGGAGTAACCCTATAACTTTTTCGCGGACCAGGAATGATCCTTCGAGTATTCCTTTTAGCTTTCCTCCGGCCTTCTTGCCTTTGCTTTTTTCTTTAGCTTTTTTTGTCGCCGGCCCTTCGGAAGGCAAAGGTTTGGGTTCGGATATAACCGATTCAGGTTCTATGTTGATTGTATTGCGTAATTCAGCCATGGCTATATTTTTTGAGCAATACGCAATTTTGCACTTCTCGACCGTGGATTATTTGCCAGTTCACCCGAATCAGGAGTTATAGGTTTGCTGGTTACAGGTTTCAAAGGAGCTAGTATATTGCCATAAAAATCTTTTTCAAGCGTGCCATCAATATTCCCTGATTTCATGTAGTTTTTCACTAATCGGTCTTCGAGGGAATGGTAAGAGATAATTACAAGCCTTCCACCTGGTTTCAAAACATCAGCACATTGTTTCAACATGGCCTGTAATGCTCCCATTTCGTCATTGATCTCGATGCGGATGGCCTGGAAAATCTGGGCCAGGATTTTATTTTCATAACCAGAGGGCAAGCATGATTTAATGGCTTCTTTCAATTCTGTTGTTGTGGAAATAGGTTTGGTCCGGGCCTTTACAATAGCAGCTGCCAGCTGGCGTGCATTCGATAATTCCCCATACAGTTTAAAAACCTCACGAAGTTTCTCTTCAGGATAAGAATTCACCAGATGTGCGGCTGTTGTTCTCTGGCTTTGGCCCATACGCATATCCAGCGGCCCGTCGAAACGGGTTGCAAAGCCACGCTCCGGGGTATCGATCTGGTGCGACGAAATACCAAGGTCGGCTAGTATCCCATCAAGTGGAAAAGCTTTATGAAGCCGTAGGAAGTTTTTTAAGTAGCGGAAGTTCTCGTTCACTAATGTGAAGCGCTCATCATCCAGTGTGTTTTCGATAGAATCCTCATCCTGGTCAAAAGCGATCAGGCGACCGCCGGCATTCAGTTTGCCAAGTATTTCGCGCGAATGTCCACCGCCACCGAAAGTAAGATCAGCATAAATCCCTGACGGATTGATGCTGAGGCCTTCAATACATTCGTGCAATAAAGCGGGTTGATGATACATTCGGTTTTCATTCGTTGAGGTTAATATTCCCTAATATTTCTTCAGCTAAGCCTGAGATATTAGTCTGGGTTTCGCTTACAACTTCGTCGTATTTAGCTTTATCCCAAATTTCAATGCATTCCATTTTGGCAGCTACCACTATATCGCTGGTAATCCCGGCAATTAAAGCCAGGTCGCGTGGAATCAATATTCTGCCTGTGCTGTCAATTTCAAGTTCTTTTAGACCGGCATTATATGCACGGATAAAATCGTTGTCTCTTTTTACAAACCGGTTCAGCTTGCTGGTAATCCTTTGAATAAGCGTATTCCATGTTGATCTTGGATAAAGCTCGAGGCACGGGCTGAAGATGCTGCGTTTTACTATGAAACCTTCACTTAATGAGGCACTAAGCTGGTTTTTCAATGCAACAGGAAGCATAAATCTTCCTTTCGCATCAACCCGGCATATGTGTTCTCCTTGTAAGGGTATCATGGGTACTATTATTTTGATGTAAAAATAGACATGATTTACCACTTACCACCACATTTTACCACATTTTTTTATTAACAATACACAGAATGCCTATGAATAAAGGAATGCGGAAATTTTGCGACCTGAAATAAGTGATAATATTGGATAGTTCTGCAGATATCGACTATTTGCAGATGATCAGGCGATTTTCGGTATCTTACTGTATTTGCTCAGTTGGGCATAATAATATGTTTCGGAAATTCATTAATTTTGCATTAAACAGTATACTGCAATATTGTAAAAAGCTAAGTCATTGTATGGAAGATCAATCTGTTAACAGTCAAAAAAAAGATTCTTTTCTTGATCTTGACAGTGTGATTGACAATAAAAATCCGGCATTACATAAAATCTTGCCTCGCTTTGTACTGAATTATCTTAAAAAGGTTATTCATCAGGAAGATTTAAATGAAATTGTCAGAAATAACAGAAACCTGTTTGGTCTTGATTTTTTAGATGCCTGCCTAAAAGGATTTGGCGTCAATATCATCTATAAAGGGCTTGAAAATGTTTCGGCTGAGGGACGGTGGATTGTTGCTTCCAATCATCCGTTGGGTGGACTGGATGGTATGGCACTGATGTGGGTAATAGGAAAAGTGAGGAAGGATATTGTATTTCCTGTGAACGACCTGCTTATGAATATTCCCAACCTAAGGGAACTATTTATTCCGATAAATAAGCATGGTTCAAATGCCGGGAACATCCGGATTATTGAAGATACTTTCGCTTCTGACAAAGCCATGTTGTTTTTCCCGGCCGGGTTGTGTTCCCGAAAACAAAAGAACGGCATCTGTGATCTGGAGTGGAAAAAGAGTTTCATTGCCAAAGCTAAAGCGTATAAAAGAGATATAATCCCTTGTTTTATTAACGGCCGGAATTCAGACTGGTTTTACAACCTGGCACGAATTCGCACATTTATGGGGATCAAATCAAATATTGAGATGTTGTACCTGGTTGACGAAATGTTCAAACAACGGGATAAAGAAATTGTGATTACCTTTGGGAAACCGATTTCTTATACTATCTTTGATAAAAAGAAAAACGATTTAACCTGGGCTCAACAGTTGAAAAACCACGTGTATTCCCTGGAAAATAATCTGAACAGTTCGTTTATAACTGAATAAACAACATGAATGCGATGCAGGAGATAATTGAGGCCGTTGACCGTAGTTTAATTGAGAAAGAACTCATTCCCGAGCGATTTGTGAAACCCACAAACAGCGGGAACAATGAGATTTATATAGTGACATATCAAAATTCCCCGAATACTGTCAGGGAAATAGGACGCTTACGTGAAATAACATTTCGTGATGCCGGTGGTGGAACCGGTCTGGATTGTGATCTGGATGAATTTGATTTGGAGGAGGAAAATCCTTTTCAACAATTGTTTGTCTGGGACCCGCGCGAAAAGGAAATCATTGGCGGGTACAGGTTTATTCATGGCAAAACCCTTTCAAGGCATAAGGACGGCCACATCAATACTCCTACAAGCGAGCTTTTCCATTTGTCCGAAAAATTTATTGAAGAGTATCTTCCTCATACCATTGAACTTGGCCGCTCGTTTGTTCAGCCTAATTACCAGCCAACGGTGAACCTGCGTAAAGGAATGTATGCTCTGGATAATATTTGGAATGGGTTAGGCGCCATATTGATACAGAATCCTGACGTGAGGTATTATTTTGGAAAAATTACTATGTATCCTCATTATAATATTGAAGCACGAGACCTGATACTGTATTTTCTGCGGAAATATTTCAGCGATAAAAATAACCTTGTGTATCCTCACGAAGCACTCGCAATGGAAACGCCTGTAGCGTTTCTATCCGAACAATTTAATGGTGGGTCATATGAAAAAGATTATAAAATTCTTGTTCAACTGGTTCGGCAACGGCACGAAAATATACCTCCATTGGTGAATGCATATATGAATCTATCCTCAACTATGTTGTTTTTTGGCACTTCGCTTAATCCGGGATTCGGAGATGTGGAGGAGTCAGGAATACTGGTAACACTGGATGATGTTTATGATTTCAAGAAAGACAGGCATTTAAGCATGCCACCCATAATTTAATTTCAATTTTTATGAATAATCGCAGGGCCGCTTTTATGATAAGTGCCGCCGATGTAACAGGCTGTCCGCAACCGCGATTACCTGAATATGCATTTTTCGGTCGGTCGAATGTTGGCAAATCATCACTTATTAATATGATTACCGGGGTTAAGAACCTGGCTCGTACATCTTCGACGCCTGGAAAAACCCAGTTGCTGAATTATTATATGGTGGATGAAGATACCTGGTACCTGGTCGACCTTCCAGGGTACGGATATGCGAAAGTGTCGAAAAAATCACGCAAAAACTGGGAGAAGATTATTCGCGAATATCTTTTGCAACGCAAGTCGCTGGTATATACTTTTATCCTTGTTGATACACGTCATGAGCCACAGAAAAGTGACATCGACCTTATTGAATGGATGGGAGGGGAGGGCTTGCCGTTTTGCCTGGTATTTACAAAAGCCGACAAGATTTCGAGAAATGCGGTGAAAAGAAATGTGGATGAATATAAGAAAGTGCTTACCGAAAATTGGGAAGAACTTCCCCCGGTTTTCATCACTTCTTCTCATTCAGGGGAAGGGAAAAGCGAAATAAACAGTTTTATTGCCGTTTCAAATAGTGAGTATGCCATATTCACTGAGCAGAAACAATAAGAGAGTTCAAAAAACCTAACTTCACTTTCAGAAATCTGATCTCAATTCCGGTAAGCCGGGATAAGAGATTGTAAATTCTTGTATGCTTCAGCTAATTTAGGTTTTCAGAACTCTCAGGCAGTGCTATTCTTGTATTATTTATATAGCATCAGCACGTGGTTTTTAGAAACCAAATCTCCTTCTTTTATATAAATTTCAGCAATGGTGCCATTATCAGGTGCAAAAATACTATTAAGCATTTTCATGGCTTCAAGGTCAACAAGTTTGTCGCCGGTTTTTACTTTCTTCCCTTTAGTAAAATAAATTTTCTTTATAGTTCCGGGAATAAATGCAAGTATTTTTTTCGGATCCACCGGCTCATATGGTTTCCGGTTCAGAAACTTCTTGGTCAGCCTCGTTTTATATTTAACATCTTCAATCATTAAAGTTTGAAAAACTTCAGATTCAATATTTTCTAATGTTTCGTCAGCTTTTATGTCTTTAAGATTAAGGCTTTTTGAGTTATCACTTGTTGGCATAATCAATTTTTAAGTTAAAACAACTGTTTGAAAAGCAGAGTTGAGATTACAGTATCATTACGCTGTAAAGCCCTGACTGATAAAAATATTAAATATTTATCAGTCAGGGATCACATCTTCCTATGGATTAAAATGGTGGTATACCATGTTTCTTCAATGGAACGTCAACTTTTTTGTCAGCTGAAATGGCGAGAGCGTGAATAACCATATCGCGGGTTTCTTCCGGGCTGATAACAGCATCTACATATCCGTAGGCTGCCGCAACAAAAGGATTGGCAAATTTCTCTTTGTATTCTTTAATTTTTAATTTACGCATTTCTTCGGGATTCTCGGCTTCCTTAATTTCATTTCTGAAAATAATATTAGCCGCGCCTTCAGGACCCATAACTGCAATTTCGGCAGTTGGCCAGGCAAATACAAAATCGGCACGTAAATGGCTCGAGCACATAGCGATATATCCTCCGCCATATGCTTTGCGTGTGATAACGGTAATTTTTGGAACTGTTGCTTCGCTGTAAGCATAAAGAACTTTAGCTCCATGACGGATAACACCGGCATGTTCCTGGTCAACGCCTGGCAGGTAGCCTGGTAAATCGACCAATGTAACCAAAGGAATGCTGAAAGCATCGCAGTAGCGGATAAAGCGAGCTGCTTTGTCGCTTGAATCTACATCGAGAACTCCTGCCAAAACTAATGGCTGGTTGGCAACAAAACCTACCGTGAATCCATTCATACGGGCAAAGCCGATAACAATATTCTGCGCAAACAGATCCTGAACTTCGAGGAAGTCGGAATCATCACAAATACCACGGATCACGTCTTTTACATCGTAAGGCTGACGTGGGTTTGTAGGGAATACTTTATCTAAACTGTACTGGCGTACACGGGGTGGTTTCTTTGGAAACGGATCAGCTTTCTTCAGGTTATTCCATGGAATAAAACTGCAAAGCTTTTTGATCTGCTCAAAACACTCGATTTCACTTTCGGCAAAGAAATGAACGTTTCCGGTTATTTCAGCCTGAACCCGTGCACCGCCTAATTCTTCCATCGATATTTCCTCACCCAGAACTGTTTTTATAACTTCAGGCCCGGTAATAAACATCTTGGATATTTTGTCGACCACAAAAACAAAATCTGTCAATGCCGGTGAATATACGGCACCGCCAGCGCATGGTCCGAGAATTACGGAAATCTGGGGTATAACACCCGACGCCTGTGTATTCCGGTAGAAAATTTCACCATAACCTGCCAACGAGTTTACGCCTTCCTGAATACGGGCACCGCCTGAATCGTTAATCCCTATCAGTGGAATCTTGAGTTTCATGGCGTGATCCATGATTTTGGTGATCTTTTTGGCATGCATATAGCCAAGCGATCCTCCGGCAACAGTAAAATCCTGTGCGAAAATACAAACAGGATAATTGTTGATTGTTCCGGTTCCGGTAATTACACCGTCGCCAGGCAGGTATTTGTCACTCATTTCGAAATCACGACCGGCATGTTCAACAAATAGGTCGTATTCGTGAAATGACTTTGCATCCAGCAATGCGATAATTCGTTCGCGCGCTGTCAGCTTACCGGTTGCTTTTTGTTTTTGGATGGCTTTATCGCCACCGCCACGCAACGCTTCCTGCATTCTACGTTTCAGATCAGTTGATTTAGAGCTTAAGGACATAGGGTTTTGGTTTGTGAATAATACGTTTTCGTCCTACGACGAATTTTTCATAAGGGGCAAATATACAATCATTTAATTGTTAATTCATAAACAGGTAATGCATTTTTCATTCTAACCTTACTGCTTTGATTACTTAAATGCTTAATTTCGAGGTTCTAAACAGATAAGATGAATATCGAAGAATTAAGGGATTATTGTATTTTTAAACCTGCAGTTACGGAAAGTTTTCCTTTCGATGAATCCACATTGGTTTTTAAAGTTGCCGGAAAAATGTTTCTGCTCACTGACCTTGTGGATGCTTTTTCGATGAATATTAAAAATACTCCCGAAAAAGTGATTGAACTCAGGGAACAGTATCCCAGCGTTTTACCCGGTTATCACATGAATAAAGTTCATTGGATTACGGTAATGATAGATGGAACGATATCCGACAACTTATTGAAACAATGGATTGATGAGTCGTACAATCTGATTGTGGCTGGATTTTCACGAAAAGAGATAGCACTTTTCGATGAAATATCCGGGAAAATCTGATTATTGCAAAGGTACGTATTTTGAAAGCGCATTAACCAGCGCTGCTTTGGATTGAATGCCTACAAAAGTTTCCATAAGCTGCCCGTCCTTAAAAATTAAAACAGAAGGTATAGATTGGATTCCGAAACGGTTGGCAAGTGGTCCGTTTTGATCAATGTCGACTTTCCCGACTTTAACTTTTCCAATAGTTTGACCAGCAATCTCCTCAATCACAGGCGACATTGCTTTACATGGCATACACCAGGTAGCCCAGAAATCAACCATAACAACTCCTTTGGATGTTTCGTCCACGAAATTGGAAGTTGTCAGGATCACAATGTTTTTCTCTGATGATCCGGATTTGCACGAAGTGAGTGTATGAAGTGTTGCAATAAGGAATAATGCAAGCAAGTATGTTTTATTCATTTTAGTAAAATTAGAAGTAATTAAGATAGGATGATTTATGCTGCCGCTATTTTAATGTTACTAAAGTAATGCCGGAGCCACCGGTTTCGAGAGAAGCATCCGAAAATTGTTTCACTTCGGGAATGCTTCCGAGGTAATTTCGGATTATGCTGCGCAATACGCCATTTCCTTTTCCATGTAAAATGCTGACTTCGGAAACGTGCAGCATAATGGCTTCATCAATATACCTTTGGATTAGAGTTTCAGTTTCATCAGCCCGCTTTCCCCTTACATCAATTGTGATTCTAAAATTAGCCGTGCGGGCATTCATGTCATTAATCATATTCTGATAGGCAAATCCGCGGTTAACTTGCTTTTTCAGAATTGTATTTGCCTGAAGTACTTCCAGGTTCTCAGCTTTAACTTTTAGTGTAACCGTGCTAAAAGCGACCGTAACATCTTTTCCATGTATATCGATAACTTCCCCGGATTCATGTTGCCCTTTCATTCGCACACGGCTACCTTTAATAACAGGTTTTCCGGTAGCTTGTTCGGGTGGTGCAATTTCTTCTTTTTCAATCAATGGTTCAACAACAGGAATCTCTGTAATTTGCTCTGTAAACTCTTTGATTTCCGTTCTCAATTGCTTTGTCCGCAGAGCGTCTGCCTGTGATTGTTTAATTTCGCGTATTGTTTTTTCAATGATCTGATTCGATTTATTCAGAATGGATTTTGCCTCGTTGCTGGCTTTTTCAAGGATATCTTTCTTTTTAACGTCCAGTTCTTCCTTAAGTGAAGTATAGCGGTTTATCAGACCGGTAAGCATTTCGTCTGCCTGCTGAAGTTGTTTTTCCTTCAGGCTTAGCTCAAGCTTTTCTGCTTCCAGATCCTGCATTTGCTTATCGAAATCGAGTTTGGCATGCCCAACTTTTTCGCCTGCTTTTTCGAGTACTTCTTTCGGGAAAGAAATATTTGTTGCAATTTCAAAAGCAAAAGAACTTCCCGGCCTGCCGGTTTTCAAAACAAACAGCGGTTTCATATGCCGGGTATCATATAGCATAGCCCCGTTGAGGAATCCTGAATGGTTTGAAGCCAGAAGTTTGAGATTCGCATAATGGGTAGTTACAATGCCATACGATTTTTTCTCGTTCAGTCTTTCGAGAACTGCTTCGGCAATAGCACCTCCCGATTGAGGTTCTGTACCGGCACCGAATTCATCTATCAGGAATAAAGTTGAATGATCCGCATAACCTAAAAGATTTTTAATATTCAGCAGATGGCTGCTATAGGTACTCAAATCATTTTCAATGGATTGCTGATCGCCAATATCAATAAAAAGATTGTCGAAAACGCCTGCATCCGAAGTATCAAGAACGGGTATTAATAAACCGCATTGCAGCATGTACTGAAGGAGTCCGACTGTTTTTAGTAATACTGATTTTCCGCCGGCATTAGGCCCGGATATTATAAGTATGCGATTAGTTTCGTCCAGCGTAATATCCGATGGAATTATTTCCCTTTTTTGCTTCCTAAGCGAGAGCATAAGCAGCGGATGACGGGCTTGTATCCAGCTGAACGACTGTTTTTCGTGAAGTACAGGTTTCAATGAGCCTGTTTCGATTGCCAGCAAAGCTTTGGCCCTGAGAAAATCGAGACGGCCTAAAAAACCGAGCGATTCTTTTAATAACTGAATATAGGGACGTAATTCATCAGCAAGTTCGATGAGTATCTTAACAATTTCTCTCCGTTCGGCCAGTTCGAGTTCGCGGATGCTGTTCCTGAGTTCAAAAACTTCGGTTGGCTCAATATAGGATGTTTGGCCGGTAGCCGATTCGTCTATGATAACGCCGCTTATCTTGCGTTTATTTGATGAATTTACAGGAATTACAGCTCTTCCATCGCGGATAGCTATTTCGGTATCAGCCGGAACGTATTTGTCCAGTTTAGCCTGGGTAAGTGCCTGCGCGATCTTTTTATCAATCATATGGATCATTCGCGATAAGCTCTTCCTGATCTCAAGAAGTGCTGAAGATGCATTGTCGCGGATGTTGCCTTCGATGTCGAGTACGCGGTTAATACCGGTTAGAATTCCTGGCTCAATATATAGCCCTGCAATCAGCGCGTGAAGATGCGGAAACGTATTTGCGGAAGTATCCGATATGAAAACCTTACAATTTATATATGCAGAATACGAAGTGCGCAGAAGTAAAAGCGACTCTGCCGCAAGAAATGTTCCAGGGATAAGGATGTGATTCAGTTCTTCTTCCAGTTCGAAATATTCCGATGCCGGGTACCCGAATACGGTAAGAAGCATGGTACGGAACTCTTCTGTAATATTAAGTTCAGTATTTAATAACTCAGGATTATTACTGAACCCGATGTTGGCAACACGTATTCTGCCACCTTCGCCCTGGCAATAACCGTCAAGCATACGCCTGATAACATCAAAACCGGTTTTTTCTTCGAAATTTGAGGGTGAGATCACAATTTAATTTTATGCAAAATTACGCAAAATGAACCAACGATTAACTGGTAGCCTTGTCTCTATTTCGCTTCTTAAGCAAATACGCCAGAAGCAATAATGCTATAGAAATCAGGGTAGCTGCTGCACCATAAATTGAAAAAGAGGTAGTTCTTTTGCTAAATCCTTCGAGTGGACTGATATCTCCGACATTCATATATGAAGCCCAATAGTGCGGATGAGATGTCAGGTTATCGCAATTATCGAGATATTCTATTTTGGCCAGTCGTAATGCTTCATGGCGAGGTTTGCCCTGGGCAATATACTTGTAAAAGTTTTCCATAAGTTTAACACCGGAACGGTCTTCAACTGCCCAGGAAGTCATTATTATTCCAGGTACACCGGCATAAAAGAAATCCCTTGAAAGGCTCATGATACCTTCACCTTTCCTCATTTTTCCGGACCCGGTATTACAGGCACTTAATACAGCCATATCCGCATGTAATTCCATATTTATCAATTCCGACGCGTTAAGCATACCGTCATCAACAGTATCACCTTTTTGTTTGTAGAATATTAATTTTGAGTATAACGGGTTGTCATTATTAATAAGGGTATGCATGGCAAGGTGTAAAATCTTGTAGTCAGCAGCATTTTTTTTGAACATTGTTTCAGTTGCATCTTTTCCGAGAAAGGCTTTAACGTTGAAATAATCAGTCAGGCTTTTGATCTCATCCTGAGTATTACTTAGGTTAGAGAGGGTTTTTTCTAACAACGTGCCGTTTTCGTCTTTTTGATCGAGGACCGTGTTGTCAGAACCGTAATCGGGCCCGAAAGCGAGAATCCGCCCATTATTATTTTTATTCTTTCGGTTAAGTTCATCGAAGAATGTAGTAGCAGAAGGAGCATATGTAATGGCTGACTCCTTAATAAGGTATGGAAGTCTTCTGTATGTAGATTTACTTGTATCTGGCAGAGAAGTAAGTAAAATATCAAACGACAGGTATCCAAGTTCCCCGTCTGGAATAATTATAAGTTCTTTGCCTTTGGACAATGATTGTATGGGTAAAAGTAGTTTCCGGTATAGATTACTTGATGATTTAACGAATGACTTAAAATCAGCTGTCGAATAATTATTGAAATCTTTACCTGTTAATTGGGCTCTTACTATCTGAAGG
>Ga0268283_1001183_pt1 | contig 13172 bp, 13 predicted proteins | sample saktaG_13_FD_190140 | JGI IMG/M metagenome (GOLD analysis project Ga0268283, IMG submission 190140) | Saline water microbial communities from Sakinaw Lake, British Columbia, Canada - sak_2013_06_06_36m | ecosystem: Environmental > Aquatic > Non-marine Saline and Alkaline > Saline ... | reverse complement strand
AGAAAGCATTTTGAGCGATGGTGTGTGGATTGATGATTTGGTTTATGCCTTGCTTAAAGATGAATGGATCAAAAAAAATTGATGCAATATTGAAAAACGATTTAAAACTGAAATTAAACCTTTAATTATCAATTTGATGATAAACGATAATCAACATGCCATAAAATTAACTGTTCAGCGCAGAATAGTTATTATTTCGGTGATTCTTTTCATCGGTAAAATTGTGGCCTATTTTCTTACAAATTCCGTAGGAATACTGACGGATGCCATGGAAAGTACTGTTAATGTAATAACCGGATTTATTAGTCTATATAGTATTAGTGTGGCACTAAAACCAAGTGACGCTGATCATCCGTTTGGGCATGGAAAAATTGAATCAATTTCAGCTTCGATCGAGGGTTTTTTGATCTTATTGGCAGGTTTGATTATTATTTTTGAAGCAGTGAAGCGACTTTTTAGTCCTGTTGAAATTCAGCAATTAGACATTGGTATTATCATTATTGCCATTGCCGGACTAGTAAATTATATTGTAGGTTATTTTAGTATTAAAACCGGGAAAAAACATCATTCAATAGCATTGGTTGCAGGCGGCAAACATCTACAATCCGACACTTACTCAACCATTGGATTAGTTATAGGTTTAATACTTCTGATGATTACTAAAATGGCATGGCTTGATAGTGTTATTGCCATGGTTTTCGGCTTCATCATCATTTATACCGGTTATAAAATATTGAAGGAAACGACTTCAAATTTGATGGATAAAGCCGATTTTGAAATACTAACGAAAGTCACTGAAATATTATGGGAAAACAAGTCGGATAAATGGATTGATATCCATAATTTAAAATTGGTGAAATATGGTGATGCACATCATATCGATTGTGATTTAACCCTTCCCTGGTACATGAATATTGCCGATGCGCATACAGAAAGTGATCTGGTAACCGCCGTAATTTCAAAATACTATCCTGAAAGTATTGATCTGACAATTCACACAGATGCCTGTAAAATTGATTTATGTAAACTTTGTAAAGTTTTAGAATGCAGTCATCGTGAACACGATTTTGAAGAGGAATTAAAATGGACAATCCATAAGATTACTCAGGAAACCAAATAATTAATTAAAACAATCATAATACTAAATCAACACTATGAAGAAAATCGAAAATATTGAACTAACATATCTCAGTATTGACGACTACCAAGAACTAAAAAAAGCCATGATAGCGGCATATACTACCATGCCAAACGCCTATTGGAGAGAACATCAGATTCAATCATTGATTGGTCGATTTCCTGAAGGACAAGTTGTAATCAAAGTTAACAATCACATAGCAGGTTGCGCATTATCTATCATTGTTGATTATAGTAAAATTGACAAGCATCATACTTATTCCGAAATTACTGGCGATTACACTTTTAATACACATACATCTGAAGGCGATATGCTTTACGGAGTTGATATTTTCATTAAACCGGAGTTTCGTGGATTACGCTTAGGTAGGAGACTCTATGATTACAGAAAAGAATTGTGTGAAAGATTAAACTTGAAAGGTGTTGCTTTTGGTGGGAGAATTCCAAACTATCATAAATATTCTAATGAACTATCGCCGAAGGAGTATATAGATAAAGTAAGAAAAAATGAAATCCATGACCCTGTTTTTAATTTTCAGATATCCAACGATTTTCATCCTGCTCGAATTCTAAAGAATTATTTGGAAGGAGATGATGCTTCAAACGATTATGCGGTATTATTGGAATGGGATAACATCTATTATGAAAAGCCTGTGATAACTACCTCAATAACAAAAAAGATTGTACGCCTTGGTTTAATTCAATGGCAAATGCGTCCTTATAAAGATTTGGACGAATTGTTACAACAAGTTGAGTTTTTTGTTGATGCAGTTTCCGGTTATCGTTCTGATTTTGCATTATTCCCTGAGTTTTTTAACGCACCTTTGATGGCTGAAAACAATCACCTGACAGAAGGTGAAGCGATTAGGGAGCTTGCTAGTTATACCTCACATATTGTAAGGAAATTTGCGGAATTGGCTATTTCTTACAATATAAATATTATTACGGGCAGTATGCCCGAAATAACAGACGATAAGCTTTATAATGTAGGATATCTTTGTAAAAGAGACGGAGCTATTGAGAAATATGAAAAACTTCATATCACCCCTAATGAAGACAATGTTTGGGGAATGGAAGGTGGTTCAAAACTCAATACTTTCGATACAGACTGTGGCAAGATTGGAATTCTGATTTGCTATGATGTAGAATTCCCGGAATTAAGTCGGCTTTTAGCCGATGAGGGCATGGATATATTATTTGTACCTTTTCTTACAGATACCCAAAATGGATATTCAAGGGTTCGGAATTGTGCGCAAGCTCGGGCAATTGAAAACGAGTGTTATGTTGCCATTGCTGGTAGTGTTGGAAACTTGCCGAAAGTTCATAATATGGATATTCAATTTGCACAATCAATGGTTTTTACACCTTGTGACTTTTCATTTCCAACTAATGGAATAAAAGCTGAAGCAACTCCAAATACCGAAATGATTTTGATTGCCGATGTTGATATTGATATGCTCCGACAGCTCAATCAATTTGGCAGTGTTAAAAACTTAAAAGACCGTCGCAACGATCTTTATGAGCTAAAAAAAATACAATGATTATTAAGAAACAACATGCAAAACATAGGGAATTTAAAGGAGTTTCTTTTGAAGTTTTATCTGTTGGAGAAAAATCAATGGTCACCAAAATGAACTATAAAATTGGCGATCAAGTACCCGTTCATGCCCACCCCAACGAACAAAGTGGCTATGTGATCAGTGGGAAGTACAAGATAAAATTTCTGAATTATGATCAGATCCTGAATCCGGGCGACAGCTATTCAATTCCTGAAAACGTTGATCACTCTTGGGAAGTTATCGAAGCGGGAGAAGTAGTTGATGTCTTCACCCCTCCTCGAGCAGATTATTTATAGATTTAATAAAAATTATTCAAGATGTCAAAAGTATTTCCAAAGTCAATCGTCGATTTGCCAAAAGCTGACATCCCAATAAATGGTTTAGAAGCTTATCTATCGCAAGGTACAGATCATCAAATTATCTTTATGGAATTTTCGGAAGATGTTGAAATAACTGAACATTTTCATGATAGTCAGTGGGCCGTCGTACTTGAAGGCAAAATTGAAATGGTGATTGATGGTATCAAAAAAACTTTTTCAAAAGGTGATCGATATTTTATTCCAAGCGGGATAAAACATTCAGCTAAAATACATGCCGGATATGCTGATATTACATTTTTTGATCAGGCAGATAGGTATCAGCAAAAATAAATACGAAAGATGAAAGAATTTTGGGATGCTGCATTTGAAAAAGAAAAAACCAATTGGGGCTTTGTTCCTGCTGATTCTGCAATAATTGCAAGAGACTTATTCTTAAAAAATAATCTCAAAAAAATATTGATTCCCGGTATCGGTTATGGCAGAAATGCCATGGCCTTTTTGAATCAAAGTTTTGAAATTACCGGAATTGAAATCTCAAAAAAGGCGATTGAACTGGCTCGGGAAAACAATTTTGATTTCCCAATTCATCTGGGATCCGTTGTTGATATGCCCTTTGATAAGGTAGCTTACGATGGTATTTTTTGTTACGCTTTAGTTCATCTTTTAAATAAGGCAGAGCGGAAAAAGTTTATTAAAGATTGTTATAATCAGCTTGCACCAGGTGGCTTTATGGTATTCATGGTTGCATCAACGAAAATGGAGATGTTTGCGAAAGGAAAATTAATTTCCAAAGACAGGTACAAAATTATGAAAGGTTTGAATGTGTTTTTTTATGATCATAAATCGGTTGAGAAGGAGTTTCAAAATTTTGGATTAGTTGAATATCGTGAATTTGAAGAACCAATCAAACATTTGAAAGATGCCAATCCCATTTCTTGTTTTTTGGTAACTTGCAAAAAAAATGGAACTAAAGAATGAATAAAGCAGAAAAAATTGTTCAACTATTAAAATTACAACCCCATCCCGAAGGAGGCTTTTTTAAAGAAACATATCGAAGTGAAGGGATTATACAATCTGAAAGTCTTAAATCTGATTATAAAGGAACCAGAAATTACTCCACTTGCATCTATTATTTGTTAACATCTGACGTTTTTTCAGCTTTTCATCGAATCCATCAGGACGAAATATGGCATTTTTATGAGGGTTCACCTATTGAATTACATGTAATTACTCCTTCCGGAGAGTACTCAAAAACCTTGATTGGGAGAGATCTAGAACATGGCCAGGTTCCCCAATTTATTGTACATGGTGGCAACTGGTTTGCAGCCTCAGTTATGCAAAAGAATGATTATTCATTAGCCGGCTGTACAGTAGCCCCAGGCTTTGATTTTCAGGACTTTGAGATGGCTAAATATAAACAATTAGCACACAGTTTCCCTCAATATATGCATATCATAAAAAGATTCACCAGAGGATAGTTCATTCCTTAAACCTACTTACTATGGCACTTTCATAGACGCTTAAACTTGTTTCTTAAGTGCTTATTTAAATACATTTTAAATCATTTGAATAAAAAAGAGATAAAAACACATCAAGTAAGACAAATTAGCTTACCTTTGTCCCTTTAAACAATAAAATTAATATGAAAAAAGGAACAGTAAAATTTTTTAATGAAACTAAAGGATTTGGATTCATAACAGATGAAAATTCAAACGAAGATTATTTTGTACATATCTCAGGATTAATCGACAAAATTGACGAAGGCGACGCAGTAGAGTTTGAACTTACAGAAGGTAAAAAAGGATTAAACGCAATAAATGTTAAAGTAGTTTAGTATTTGCGCATTATCATTTTTTTAAAAAACATAAAGCCTGTCAGTATTGATGGGCTTTTTTTTTAATATTTAAATAACTTATAAGGATTAGGATTATCTTTGGAACTCATTTTAATTCTTCATTAAACGTTGGTAGATATACTCTAAAATATGACTAAAGGACATTCTTTTCACATTCCGGTAATGGGAGTTGGTTATACTATTGATACACCAGTTAAGGTTGCACAATTTGGTATTGATTCGGTTATTTCTTTGCTCGATGATAAACTTCTCGAAAAAATGAGGGAGTTGTATTGTGACAAATTTGAAATTCCCTATCAGCAGATTACTGAGAAATTTGATGATTTCAGAGCAAAACGCATCACTTCTTATCTAAATTTAATTAATGAATTAGCTGAGAAAAAATTTGAAGAAGTTAAAAGTTCAGCCATCCAAAAAGGAAATGATATTAAGGAGTTTTTTAATTCGCTACCCGATACTTCAACCCTCAAACAGGAGTTTAAAAGCCTTGTTTCTAAACATATTAATCTTGACGAAATTAAGATCTGGATCAATGAGAATTTTTCTATGGGCACGATTGATGTAAACATCATGACCAAAGTGGATAAGGATAATTACATTAAAGGCGAAAAGCAACCAACCGAATTTAATGACGCACACGCAGCACTCAGAGGATTTGCAAATAGTAATTTAAAATCATCAGTCGTTCTTTCGGCTGGAATGAACCCCAGACTTTATAGTTATATAGAGCAATTTGAAGATTTTTATCCGGATAAGAACGGACAAATAAAAAAGAAAATCATCCTGAAGGTGAGCGATTTTAAATCTGCAATTATTCAAGGAAAATATTTGGCAAAAAAAGGATTATGGATTTCGGAATACAGAGTTGAATCAGGGCTTAATTGCGGAGGGCATGCATTTGCTACTGAAGGATATCTTTTAGGCCCAATATTAGCTGAATTCAGAGATCAAAGAAAAGAATTGTCACAAACTGTTCACGAATTACTCATTCAGGCACTAGCAGCTAAAAACAGACCTGTACCCGAAAAAGAATTGCCATTAAAAATTACTGCTCAGGGCGGTGTGGGTACTGCTGAAGAACATCAATTCCTGATAGATCATTATGAGGTCGATTCCGTTGGATGGGGCACTCCTTTTTTACTCGTACCCGAAGCTACAACCATTGATGAAGTCACAATGGAAAAACTGATGGATGCTAAAGAAGAAGATTTATATTTAAGTAATATTTCGCCATTGGGAATTCCGTTTAACAATTTACGGACCAATACCAAAGATCTGGAAAAGTTAAGCTTAATTAACAAAGGAACACCCGGAAGTGCTTGCCCGAAAAGATATGCTGCTTTAAATAATGAGTTCGATGAAAAAGGACTTTGTATTGCTTCCCGAAAATACCAAAAGCTAAAAATAGCCAATCTGGATAAGGAAGGGCTCTCAACAGACGACTACAAAAAAAGATATAATCAAATAGTTGAAAAGGCTTGTATTTGCAATGGTTTAGGAACTTCTGCAATGATTGCAAATAAAATGAATACCAGGACAGAAGGCACAGGCATTTCAATTTGTCCCGGACCAAATATGGCCTATTTTTCAAAAAAAATGAGTTTAAAGGAAATCATAGATCATATTTATGGCCGATCAAATATGATGTCGAGACCCGATCGTCCCAATATGTTTGTTAAAGAGCTTGGTATTTATATCGATTATTTAAAAGATAAGATCGAAGAAACCAAAACTTCAATGACAGTGAAACAGGAAAAGTATTTCGAATCATTCGAAAAAAATCTGGAAGCCGGAATCAGCTATTACCAAAAAATGTTCGGTGAACTAAAAGGTAAATTTGAAGATGCCAAGACAAATATCCTGAATGAATTAGAAACAAGCAAAAAAGCTTTGCAAAATTTAAGATTGGGAAAACAAGACTAACCTGATCTATTCAGAATATTAACAAATTATTCTTTAATCAAACAATTCCTCGAGGCTTACCGCGAGGTTTCCTAATACTCTCCCCTGAGATTTTTAGGGGAGATGTCAATTGAATGCCATAATAAGGGATTTCTCTCTCGTTACTCACATTCAATTTTAATGCCTTTCAAAATAAATTCAAATAGTTAATTAATTAATCCAATCCATCCTTTTGATTATAATTAATTTATGGCTCCCAAGTCATTAATTTTGTGTACTTTTGCAGCTCAAAATTTAAAATAATAATATGCTGACATTTAACGAATTGGGATTGTCGCCCAATTTACTTAAGGGCATCGAGGCCCTCGGATTTACGAATCCAACCCCAATTCAAGAAAAAATAATACCTATCGTTTTCGAAACCGAAAATGATATCGTAGGACTTGCTCAAACCGGCACGGGGAAAACTGCCGCATTCGGACTGCCGATCATCGAACAAATTGATGTTAAAAACAAATCGGTTCAGTCGCTGATTTTAGCTCCAACGCGCGAGCTTTGTATCCAGATTTCAAAAGATCTGGAAAATTTTTCAAAATTCTTACCTGAAATAGAAATTGTACCTGTTTATGGTGGTGCAAGTATTGATTTGCAGGTTAGAGCACTTAAAAGAGGCGCTCAGATAGTTGTTGCAACTCCTGGTCGTATGCTCGATTTAATTAAACGTAAAGCAGCAAATCTCACAAATATCAATATCGTTGTGCTTGATGAAGCCGACGAAATGCTGAATATGGGATTTCGTGACGAATTAGATGGAATTCTGGAAAATACACCTAAAACAAAAAGAACTTTGCTGTTTTCGGCAACCATGCCTAATGAAGTTGCCCGAATCGCTAAAAACTACATGAACGAACCTATACAGGTTACCGTTGGAAAACAAAATGCAGGCGCCGATAATGTACGTCACATATATTATCAGGTACATGCGCGGAACCGTTATCTGGCACTAAAACGTATTGCCGATATCAATCCTGATATTTACGGCTTGGTATTTTGCCGAACCAGAATGGAAACTAAGGAAGTTGCTGAAAAATTGATTAAAGACGGTTATAATGCTGATGCACTGCATGGTGATCTTTCACAAGCTCAACGCGATCAGGTAATGGGCCGTTTCAGAGAACGAACTTTACAAATGCTTGTTGCTACTGATGTAGCGGCTCGTGGAATCGACGTTAATGATATTACCCACGTATTAAATTATAATTTACCGGAGGAAAACGAAATTTACACTCACAGAAGCGGAAGAACAGGTCGTGCGGGTAAATCAGGAGTTTCAATTGCCATCGTAAATTATCGTGAAATTCATAAAATTCCTCACATCGAGAAACTAATTCAAAAGAAATTTGAAAGATTACCCGTACCCAGTGGCCCTGAAATTTGTAACAAGCAACTCTTTAAATTAATCGATAAGATGGAAAATGTGGAAGTGGACGAGGTACAAATTGCCCCTTTCATGGAAACAATCAATAAAAAGTTGGAATGGTTAAGTAAAGAGCAAATTGTTCAGCGATTTGTATCGCTTGAGTTTACTCGTTTCCTTGAGTATTATAAAAACGCGCCTGATTTGAACGAGAAGGAAGATAGCAGAAGAGAAAGCCGAGGCAGTAGGGATGGTGGTGAAAGAAGAGACCGAGGCGAACGAAGATCAGGGGGTGAAAGAAGAGAAGGAGGAGAAAGAAGATCATCTGGTGAAAGAAGAGAGGGTGGAGAAAGAAGATCATTTGGTGAGCGAAAAGAAGGTGCTGAAAGAAAATCAAGCTTTGAAAGAAAAGATGGTGCAGAAAGAAGAATTGGCAGTGATCGAAGAGACAGCCGCGATAAAAGAGATGAAGGTGGAAGCCGCGATCGATTCAAGAGCAAAAGCAAAGGTGGTTATTCCCGGTTCTTCATTAATATCGGACGAAAAGATGGGATAGATCCTAAAAATATCATTGGATTAATTAATGAGAATACAAAAGACCGTGACATTAAGGTTGGTGCCATCGACATCAAAGACAGCTTTTCATTTTTCGAAGTTGAAGAAAAAGCTAAAACCAAAATATTAAGCTCTTTTCAAAACAGCAGATATAATGGTCGCCCTGTAAATGTGGAGGAAGCTGAAGAGCTTGATCCAAGTAAAAGAAAAAGAAAACGTAGTGAAGATTAATATTTGAAAATAATTATCTTAGGCGTATTCTTTTTATAAGGAAAATAGATTTTTAAGATAGGCTGAACTTTAAAAAAGTTTAGCCTATTTTTGTTTACTTACTTATGAAAGATGAATCAAAGAATTGCACATATTGCTCTGGTAGTAAATGATTATGATGAAGCCGTCAGGTTTTACACCGAAAAATTGAATTTCAAACTCATTGAAGATACCAGACTAAGCGAAACCAAACGCTGGGTTATGATTGCGCCACCCGGCTCAAAAGGTTGTAATTTATTACTCGCAAAAGCAGCCAATGATCGACAATTGGCAAGTGTAGGAAATCAAACCGGTGGTCGGGTATTTTTGTTTTTATTTACGGATGATTTTTGGAGAGATTATAAAAATATGACTGAACAAGGAATTCATTTCGTTCGCCTTCCTAATGAAGAAGAATATGGAACAGTGGCAGTTTTTGAGGATTTATACGGAAATTTATGGGATTTCATTGAACCCACAACTAAAAACACAGCCATTTAATTGATAGGGAATACTTAAATGACTAATTTAGAATTTTATTAAAAAGCATTCATATCCATGAAAAATAATATTTTTTTCAATAGTCAAAAAGGTAAAATAACAGGAATAACCTTAGCTATAGTCTTGATCATTTTACTTCTTTTGCGTTATATTTTCTGAGGATCATATTAAAAACCCAATCAATCTGAAGCTGCAACAAAAGCTTTGTTAAACCAGCATTGAAATTTTTACAATTGCTGGCTTAAAAGTATGTTGGTTATATTTAGTCATTTACATGCTTCGTTATGTATTAAAATGCATAACGTATTCATTATCAATTTAAAATCATTACAAATTAATCGATCTGGTTCTATCATTTCTTATAAACTGCTACCTTTAGTTGGTTAATTATTAATATTCATGGAAACTAATAATAGTAGAAGAGATTTTTTAAAAAAGCTCGCCATTGGAGGTGGAGGAGTCGTCATTCTAGGACAATATCATTTCCTCTTCGCAAACGAAGCTAAAAATGGTATGCTAAAAGCCATTATTGTTGATTTTGACAAATGTGCAGGATGCCAAACATGTGAAACAGTTTGCTCCGCTTTTCATCATCCTGTCGAAATTAACGGAGAAATGATGAACGGCTTGGGAAACCCAAAGCTGGGAAATATTCAGGTATATCATTACAATCCTGATATGGATATCCCAAGTGTTTGTGCCAATTGCCCTGATTCACCATGTGTTGAGAATTGTCCATCAACCCCAGATATTAATGGGAATAAAGCCATTTATCGTGATAAAATAACTCAAGCGATTCGCACAAATCATGCAATATGCATAAGCTGTGGAACTTGTGCTGAAACATGCCAGAGTCAGCGAACAGGAGTTATAAAGATGAATCCTATTACGAATCATCCAGAACATATTTGCGATCATTGCGGGGGAGATCCACAATGTGTAAAATACTGCCCATACGGAGCACTAACATTTAAGGATGTTGATATAGAAAAGACTTATTTCGGTATGTCACCAACACAAATTGCCGAAGAATTATTTAAACGTTATTATACTGCTGAGGAGGTTATCCATGGATAAGATATTTGGACAATACGGTGTAATCTTGGATATAAATCTAAGTACCAACAAAATAGATAAAACCAAAATTAGTAAAGAGGATTTAAAGAATTATCTTGGCGGTCGTGGTTTGGGAATGAAAATCCTTTGGGATCGAATAAAAAAACCAGGACTTGATCCTTTATCACCAGAAAATATCATCATGTTTATGCCTGGGCCATTCAGTGGATTGCCTATCCCCTCTTCATCGCGAACAACCATCGTTACGAAATCGCCACGAACATCGCCCATAAATAAAAAATACAAACATTCATCAACAATCTCTTATGCAAATATGGGAGGTTTCTTCGGCCCTGAAGTAAAGTTTGCTGGGTACGATGGCATCGTAGTGACAGGAAAAGCAAGTTCTCCTGTTTTTATTTTGATTGAAGATGACAAAGTTCAGATTAAAAGTGCTGAATCTTATTGGGGTATGGGGACAGATAGTCTTGATAAAATCCTGATTGAAGAATATGGTAAAAATTACCAATCATGTTATATTGGCCAGGGTGGAGAAAATCTGGTTCCTTATGCCAGTGTTTTAAATACCGCAGCCCGTGCAGCTGGGCGAGGTGGAGTTGGTGCAGTAATGGGTTCAAAAAACCTCAAAGCCATTCTTGTTAAAGGAACTCAACAACCAAATCTTGCCAAGCATAAAATGTACCTCGATTTGCTCGAAAAAACCCGCACAGCTTTTCGTGAAGATGAAAATGGAGTAAATAAGTGGCGTTCGGGAGGAACAGCCGATGCCCTTGAGAGTTCAAGTAATAATGGCACCATGGCCGTAAAAAATTATCGTGAAGGTACATTTAAAGAAATTGAAAAAATTAATACCAAGGCTGCCCGAACTCAAATTTGGAAACGTGATTTTGCATGTTTCTCCTGTCAGTTGGCATGTAAAAAAAGTGGTTTCGCCAAAGGTGCCTATGGAGGTGTTGTTCATGATGGTCCTGAATATGAAACAGGAACCATGGTTGGTGCCAATTTGTTGATTTCTGATTTAGAAGGCCTTAATAAGATAATTTACATTTGTGATGATTATGGAATCGATATTATTACCACAGGTGGCGTGCTCGGATTTTTAATGGAATGCAGGGAAAAAGGACTCATCGATCTTAACTTTTTGGATGGCGTGGATTTGACCTGGGGCAACGTGGATGCGTCCATTGAAATGATTCATAAAATAGTTAAGAAAGAAGGCGTTGGAAAATTTGCAGCTTTAGGAGTGAAAGCATTATCCGAACATATCGGACAAGGTTCCGAAGAATTTGCGATTCATGTAAAAGGTCATGAATTAGCGGCATGGAATGTTAATACCAATGCCAGTAGCATGATGATAACTTACGGAACTGCAAATCGGGGAGCTTGTCACTTAAACAGTTCAAGCCCGGTTCGCCAAAATACGAATGCCTTACGTGATTCATTAGGTGCATGCAGTTTTGCAGGAAGCTGGTATAAAGGTGATATCTCTTATCACAATTTTATAGAAGCCATAACCGGTGCTGAACAGAGTGATCAAGAGTTTGACCTTATCGGTGAACGGATATTTAACCTTGAAAAAATGTTTAATTTACGCGAAGGATTTGATGATAAAGATGATCATTTACCCGAACGATTTTTCAAAGATGCTCATACTTATGGCAAAGGCGAAGGCAAATTAGCAACACATGAGGATTTTACCAAATGGATTGAAGCTTATTATGCCGAACGTGGGTGGGATGTTAAAACCAGCAAACCAAAACCCGAAAAGCTTTCGCAGTTAGGATTGGAGTTTACGCTAAAAAGCTAAATATAAGTTCCTAACATTAAATTAGTAAATAACTTAAATTCTTAATTCTGAAGGAATATTAAGCTTTTATATGGCTCCATTAAAAAATCTCATGATTATTTTAATGGAGCATTGAGGCCATAAAGTTAAATGACCACTTATCGTATAAAACGCATAGAACATATATCCAATTTAGCGTTAAGTCTAAACTAAGAAGCAAACAATATTCTTTTCTTAAAAAAGTCATATCTTTAGATCTCTATATTTCAAATTCTTTAATAATTTATTATCTCGGAGGAATCATTATGTCTAAAAAAAATTATGCGTTCATTTTAATGATCATTTTTGTTATTGCCAGCTGTAATAGTGAAAAAAAGGGAATTGAAAACTCTTTGGCAAGTATCACCACAGTTGATATGCAGAATCATATTGCCGCACTCGCTTCTGACGACTTTATGGGTAGAGCACCTGCAACCATTGGAGAAGAAAAAACCATCAATTACATGGCTGAAGAATTTAAAAAAATTGGATTAAAACCAGCCAATGGAGATAGTTATTTCCAAGAAGTCCCACTGGTAAAAATTACAGCCGAATCACCTATGGCACTTGAAATCAGTGGTGGAAAGCAAAATATTAATTTGGCATTTTCCGATGATTTTATTGGTGGAACCCCACAAATAAAAGATGAAATCCAAGTTGATAAATCTGAAATTATCTTTGTTGGATACGGGATCAATGCCCCTGAAAAAAACTGGAACGACTATGAGGGTCTTGATGTAAAAGGAAAAACGGTGCTGATGCTTGTTAATGATCC
>Ga0268283_1001181_pt1 | contig 13214 bp, 7 predicted proteins | sample saktaG_13_FD_190140 | JGI IMG/M metagenome (GOLD analysis project Ga0268283, IMG submission 190140) | Saline water microbial communities from Sakinaw Lake, British Columbia, Canada - sak_2013_06_06_36m | ecosystem: Environmental > Aquatic > Non-marine Saline and Alkaline > Saline ... | reverse complement strand
CGATCTGCTTGCAACTTCTCTCGGTGCCTGTGCGATTACAGTGGTAGGTATTGCAGCGCGAACGCATGGTTTTAATGTAGATGGTACTGAAATTAAAGTCACTAAGATAATGTCAACAGAGCCCCGCCGCGTAGGTGAAGTGATAGTTGAATTCAATTTTCCTGCCTTCAACTATTCAGATAAAGAAAAGACCATTATCACAAACACTATAAAGACCTGCCCTGTAAGTCAAAGTCTCAACGCAAACCTTAAACAGACTTTTATTCTTAATTTTCCTGAAGTTGAATAAGGTTTAAGATTTAAGGAGTAAGAGGTACTTTGTGAATACGAAGTCCATTTCACACAGCACTGAGCACACAGGACTGAGCACTTTGTACTAAGCACACCCCACAAAATAAATTCATTAGCTAAAACATACACTTTTGGAACCTTCAACCTCCGGCGCTGAGCCACAAACATTTATAGTAAAAACCATTGCAGGCCTCGAACAAGTTCTGGCTGCCGAAATTGAAGAGCTGGGCGGAGCCAATGTGCAGGTTCTTACCCGTGCAGTCAGTTTTGAGGGCGATAAGCGCATGCTTTACAAGGCTAACTATTGCCTGCGCACAGCTCAGCGTATTCTGATGCCCATTTTTACTTTCCAGATGGCAGATGAGGATGATTTGTACAACCAGATTACCGCTTATCCATGGGAGAATTATCTCACCTTACAAAAGACATTGGCTGTTGATGCCGTTTCGAGCGATTCGGAATTAACTCATACTCATTACATTGCTCAGCGTACTAAAGATGCCATTGTAGATCGTTTCCGTTTGCTTTGCAATGGCCGCAGACCTTCGGTTGATACTGAAAATCCACACGTGAGGATTAATATTCATATCCGTGGCAGTATTTGCGATGTATCCGTTGATAGTTCAGGAGCATCGTTACACAAACGTGGATACCGTGTTTCCAATGCTGAGGCTCCCTTGAGTGAAGTATTGGCCGCCGGTCTGATTATGCTGTCCGGATGGAAACATGACTGCAATTTTATTGATCCAATGTGCGGATCCGGTACGCTGGTTATAGAAGCAGCCATGATTGCGAATAACTTTCCTGCAGGTATGTACCGAAAGGAATTTGGATTTATGCACTGGCCCGATTTCGACCAGGAGCTCTGGAATGAAGTTACCAAAGAGGCCATGGATAAGCAGACAGAGTTTGACTTCCAGATTCTGGGTAGCGATATTTCACCAAAGAACCTGGCTTCAGCAAAAGCAAATATAAAATCCGCCCGGCTTCACAAAGATATTACGCTTTCTGTAAATCCTTTTTCTGCCTTGCAACCACCCCCCGGCGAAACGGGAATTATTCTTATCAATCCGCCATACGGCGAACGCATAAGGTTGAATGATATTATCGGCCTTTATAAAAGTATTGGCAATACATTAAAGCAGGAATTTGCCGGTTACCATGCCTGGGTGATCAGTAGTGACCAAAGGGCGCTAAGTATGATAGGTCTCAGGCCAACAGCCAAATTGCCTGTTTTCAATGGTCCGCTCGAGTGCCGCTTCGAACATTTTGATTTGTATAAAGGAAGCAAAAGAGGCCGGTATATGGAGGGAGAAAATCCTGGTGAAGATGGCCGCGATTATTCCAAAAAGGAGGACAAGCCAGACTGGCGCAGCAAAGATGCTCCGGAAGGAGAGTTTGATTCACTCGATCCTAAACCACGCGAATATAAAACCCGTGAGGTAAAACCCAGAAGCGAATACAGCGAAAGGAAATCCACCCGTTTCGAAAGTAAAGAAGGTGGGAATTCGGAAAACAGGCAGCCTCGCCGTGAACGTGATTCTTCGGATAGCGAATATAAATCAAGGGAATTCAAGCCACGGGAATACAACCCCCGGGATGAAAGTAGTGATATTGTATTTATTCCCCGCGAAAAAAGGGAATTCACAAAAGATGACCGGAAAAGTGACAGGCCAGCCCGTGATGACCGGTACAATAAAGGAGAAAGACCGGAACGCAGAAAAGTTGAGAAGATAAAGCTTAAACCTGTTACCCGGATTGAGGAACGCGACGAATACCTTCATCCAAAAAGAATGATTTCGGATGTAAATGAGGAATATCCTGATTTTAAAAAAACTCCAGAAGTTGCCGCAGTGCCAGTAGTACAAACTGATTCAGCACCTGAGCGCGAGCCATCAAAAGGAAATAAATTTACCGAACAGCGGGATTATAAAATTATGCGCACCCGCGAACTCAGGCCTCGGAAAGCAAAGCCTGAGGAAAGTGAGCCCAAAAAGTCTACAGTAAAGCCTCAACCAAAATTATCCAAACCTGAACCAAAAATACCTAAGGCACCAATCAATTATGATGATCTGGAAGATTAATATTCAGAGCAGTTGTTTAAATTGTTGAACAAAATTTTAAAATATTTACCACAAAAGGCACAAAAGAATACATCATCTTTTGTGCCTTTTGTGTTTCAAAAACACCAGCCACAAAATCCGATTTTAAAAATCCCTATCTTCGCTTCTCAGGTTTACTAATTGACAATGCGCACCACTTTATTTGTAAATGTCTTACTTCCTTTACCGGTTCCTGGTTATTTTACCTACCGGATTCCATTCGATCTTAACGAATCAGTTGAGGCCGGAAAGCGCGTAGTGGTGCAGTTTGGGAAAAAGAAAGTTTATACCGCATTAATTCACAGTATTTCTGAAAAAGCGCCTAACGTCGAAACCAAATACATATTGGGTGTTCTCGATCTTCATCCTATTGCAAATGAATACCAGTTTAAGCTTTGGGAATGGATTGCATCTTATTACTGTTGCACAGTTGGCGAAGTGATGAATGCCGCATTGCCAGCAGCTCTGAAACTGGCCAGCGAATCGAAAATAAGAATAGTTCCGGGCGTTGAGCTTACCGAAAAAATACTTTCGGAAAAGGAATATACCCTACTGCGGGCACTGAAAGAAAACGGCGCGTTAACTATAACCGACGCTTCACGATTTGCTGATCTTGTTAAAATTATCCCACTTATTCACAACCTGATTGAAAAAGGTTATATCGTTACCGAAGAAGAAATCCGTGAACGCTTTACTCCTAAAACACTTTCGTTTATTAAACTTACTGATGCATACAGTAGTGAAGATCAGCTTCAGCTATTGTATGATAAACTTGAAAAAAAAGCTCCAAAGCAACTCGATCTTCTGATTGAATATATCCAGATTTCGAAAATCATGTCGAATAACCCGGTGGAGGTTTCTCGCAAAGAGTTATTCGCCCGTATAGCTGATGCGGATTCCAAGTTCAAAGCATTGGAGAAAAAAGGCGTTTTCGAGGAATACGATAAGGAAATCAGCCGCCTCAATTACCGGCAGGCTACCCATACGGCTGAAAGTATTGTGCTCACTCCTGAGCAGCAGCGAGCCATGCAGGAGATTACAGATTCGTTTGTTGTTAAAAATGTTACGCTACTTCATGGCGTAACTTCCAGCGGAAAGACCGAAATCTATATTAAACTCATCCGACAGATGCTGGATGAAGGCAAACAGGTTTTGTACCTGTTACCTGAAATTGCCCTTACGACCCAGATCATCAACCGGCTGCAGAAATATTTCGGGAATGAAGTTGGCGTGTATCATTCAAAGTACAACGAAAACGAAAGGGTCGAAATATGGCAGCATGTTGCCGGAACGGGAAGTCAGGCATTTAATGTACTTCTTGGCGCACGATCAGCTATGTTCCTGCCTTTCAAAAACCTTGGTTTGATCATTATCGACGAAGAGCATGATGCCTCGTACAAACAATATGATCCGGCACCACGTTACAATGCCCGCGATACGGCTGTTTTCCTGGCTTCAATGCATGGAGCTAAAGTATTATTAGGTTCGGCAACCCCTGCCATTGAGAGTTTTTACAATGCCAGCCTGGGGAAATACGGATTAAGTACTCTTTCCGAACGTTTTGGCGGACTGTTACTTCCACAGGTAAAACTGGTAAACCTGAAAGACGAACACCGCATGAAAACCATGCAATCCATCTTCTCATCGGCATTGATCCGTGAAGTTGAAGTCGCATTGGAAGGAAATGAGCAGGTAATTCTTTTCCAGAACCGGCGTGGCTTTTCGCTCCATATCGATTGCGACAATTGCAACTGGATTCCTCATTGTGTACAATGTGATGTTTCGCTGGTTTATCATAAAAAGCAAAATCAACTCCGTTGCCATTACTGCGGTTATACTACCCGTATTCCAGAAAAATGTCCCGATTGCGGTGGCACACACCTGGTGATGAAAGGATTTGGTACCGAAAAAATTGAGGAAGAGCTTTCGCTGATAGTTCCAAAAGCGAAGATTGCCCGGATGGATCTGGATACAACCCGCTCACGTTTTGCACATCAGAAACTGATTGCTGCTTTCGAGGAACGTAAGATTGATATCCTTGTCGGAACTCAGATGGTTACCAAAGGCCTCGATTTTGATCATGTTAGCCTGGTGGGAATTCTGAATGCTGACAGCCTGTTGTCATACCCTGATTTCAGGGCTTTTGAACGTGGGTTTCAGCTAATGGCACAAGTCGCTGGTCGGGCCGGCCGGAAAAACAAACAGGGAAAAGTTATGATTCAGGCTTTTAATCCTTCGCATCCTATTCTCGACATGGTGCTGCATCATAACTATGAAGCCATGTATCAAAGCCAGCTGATCGAAAGGGAACGGTTCAACTATCCTCCGTTTTGCCGGATTGTGCAACTTTCCGTAAGGCATGTAGATGCCGATCTGATCAATAGGGCAGCTGATGAACTGGCGAAAAGATTACGCGCTTTGTTTGGCAAACGGGTGCTTGGGCCTGAATATCCTACAGTTTCACGAATCAGGAATCAATACCTGAAAAATATACTGATTAAATTTGAGAAAGGAATTCCATTGCCAAAAGCAAAAGAGGAAATCAGGAACGCGATTATAAAACTGAATGCTCATCCTGATTATAAACCGGTTCGGGTGGTGATTGATGTGGATCCGATGTAGCAGTTTTAACTATTAAAACAATCCATGCAGATTTGCCTGTACACCTTTAATTATCTTTCTCAGCACTCTTATCCAAATAAACGGTTAAGGTATTCGTATTAGCATTTTTTATAAAAATATTCAAACTAAGTAATTATACCCAAAACAAAAATTTGACTAATCTGTTGAAATAGAACTATATTTGTAAAAACAAAACACTTTTTTGAATTGAAAAGGGGTATTTTATTATTATTTTTCTTCCTATTAGGTAGGGTTAGCCAGGCTCAGGAATACACATTTAGCCAAAAGGCAGAAAGCTTTATACAGCCCGGAGTGACTGATTATAAGGCAATAAAAACTTTTTTTCTGCCATATAAAAAAGATACTGTCAAATTATCTCTCGCGTTAAACATGGCAATCGCTAAAAAAGCAGTTGTTATCCAGTCTTTCCTTTACAATGAACTAGGTACCCGTTACAGAGATTTTGCCGATTATAAAAAATCAAAGGAATACCATACTAAGGCCTTGCTTCTTGCAAAGCAGACAAAGAACTTATATTTGGAAATTGCCGCATATAATATGCTGGGGGTTGTTTACCGGCGTATTGATTCCATTAAACCTGCAATTGATAACCATCAGAATGCATTAAACCTTGTTAATTCGATAAAAGATAAAGATGATGAGATATTAAGAAGCCAGGCTATTTCGCTAAACAGCATGGGGAATATCTTTCTGACACTCAACCAGTTTGAAATGGCAAAAGAAAATTTTGTCACATCGCTGGGGATTGAGAAAAAACTGAATAATAACCTGGGATTGGCCATCAATTACCAGAATATCGGAGGGGTTTATGAAAGCCAGAACCAGTTGGATTCAGCTTTGGTTAATTATAAGAAATCCTTGTCGTATAACGAATTGATTAATTCGGACCTGGGAAGGATGATTTGCAATAACAGCATTGGCCAGGTACTCCTGGAACAAAACAAGCCAAAAGAGGCATTTAATTATATTAAGCCTACTATTGAAATCGCGGAAAAACTTGGTGACGACTTTTACACCGCATCTTCGTACATAAACCTGGGTTGGGCTTATTTTGAACTAAACGACAATGAAAATGGGAAAATGTATTTAAACAAAGGGCTTGAACTTTCAAAAAACAAAAACTATATCTCTTATATCTCCTCAGCCTATTTATTATTGTCGCAACTCGCAAAATCTGAGAAAGATTTCGCCACAGCTTTGAAATATAAAGACTTGCATGTGGAATACAAAGAGAAACTTGGTAGTGAGAAAAACTTAAAATACCTTTTTGATTTAATCTCAAAATACGAAAACGAGAAGAAAGAAAACGACTTAAAGATTAAAGACAAAGAGTTGGAAATCAGCAGGCTGACGATTTATAAAACCAATACCCAAAAGAAATATCTGTTTATTGGGCTTTTGCTGTTGGCAATATTGGGAGTAGTGCTGTTTTACCAGAATAGATTAAAAAAGAAAATCAATATAAAATTAGCTGCTTTAAATAACGACCTGATTGAAGCAAATAAAGTTAGAGCAAAGTTTTTTTCTATCCTTAACCACGATTTACGAGCTCCCGTGGCAAGTATCATCCAGTTCTTTCAATTTCAGAAAGATTGTCCCGGAGAGCTTGATGATGAATCAAGAGAAAGTTTAGAAACTAAAACGTTGATCGTTGCCGAAAATCTTTTAAATAATATGGAAGATTTATTACTATGGAGCAAAGGACAAATGGAAGGGTTTAAGCCGCAGATGCAATATATTGAAGTTGACAAACTCTTTGCCGATATCCAAAGCATGTACGACTACAGTATGCAATACCGGTTTGTATTCATAAATACAAGCAAGATCAGCGTATTTACAGATAAAAATTTCCTGAAAACCATTATGAGGAATTTAACCAGCAATGCAATTAAGGCCTTGAATAACAGATCGGAAGGAATTATTACCTGGAAGGCTACCCAGGGTGACAACCTCACGGTTTTATCAATAACCGATAATGGCGTTGGTGCAAAACCTGAACAATTTAGGGCTTTGTATGATGATAAAGCTGAAGTAGGCTCAAAATCAGGACTGGGATTACACCTTATCAGGGATCTTGCAAAACTTATCCAATGCTCTATCAGAGTAAATTCAAAGCCGTCCGAAGGCACAGAAATTTTATTGATTTTCAAAGAGTAGTATAATTCCACTTCATTACTTCTGGCAATCTGGATTTGTCAGTGTGATAAAAGCCAATAACTGATTCAATTCATAAAGGGAATTCTATTGCCATAAGCAAAGGATGAAATCAGAAACGCGATTAAAAAGCTAAATTACCATCCTGATTATAAAGCAGTGCGGGTGGTGATTGATGTGGACCCGATGTTGTTTTTTGGGATTTTATCCAGGACGTTTGGAGTCATTCCTTATTTCAAGAGTATCTTCTTTGATCAGATTTCTGTTTGAAAAATACAAAACCCAAAAAACAATTGATACAATTGGAACTGCAATCTTTAAGGAATATGGATTATTCCAGTAGCCAGACAGGAAAAAAGGTGCATGAATTATCTCGTAGCTAATTAGATTGAAATCTAGGTATAATAAATTAAATACCAGGTTAATAAATAATATTCCCGTAATCCAGATATACTGCCATCGGATTTCAGCGTTTATAAGAATGAATATTAAAGTAAACACATTCATAAGTGAAAATGCAATTTTTATCAGTGTATTAATAAATCGGAGTTGATTCTGGGAAAGCTTAGGTTTATAAACTTTATTGGTAGGTTGAAGCTGAATTACAATATTATCTAAATCATTATTTTGAACTGAAAATTCAATATACTTAGGTTCATATCCTAAACGCTCTACAAGCACTTCAAAATCAGAACCACCACCCATTTGTTCTATTGTAAAACCGCCTAAGCTGTCGGTATACAGCGATGAGTATTCTCTCACAGAAATTAAAGCACTGTCAATTGGGGCTAAAGTGATTTTATCCACAAATGTTCCTTCCAAATGATAATGAGGAGGATCGTATGAACTTAAAATAAATGACAGAATAACTAACCCTAAAATTCGCTTTAGCATGTCAGAACATGTTAACTTAATCGGGAGGTAAGCAGGTCAACGCGATATCAACTAAAACAATCCGTGCAGGTTCGCCTGTACGCCTTCGATTATTCGTCCAAGGTCTTCAGCATTATCCTGGAAATTGATATTGTCCACATCAAAAATCAATAGTTTTCCTTCGGTATAATTATTAATCCAGTTTTCGTAGCGTTCGTTAAGGCTTTTCAGGTAATCGAGACGGATGGATGCTTCATAATCGCGGCCACGTTTCTGGATATTCCTTACAAGTGTAGGAACATCAGCGCGCAAATAAATCAACAAATCCGGCGGCTGAATAAAAGATGACATAAGTTCGAACAGCGACTGGTAATTTTCATAATCGCGGGTCGTCATCAGGTTCATGGTATGAAGGTTGGGTGCAAAAATATGCGCATCTTCATAAATGGTACGGTCCTGGATAACATTCTTGCCGCTTTTCCTGATGTCAACGATCTGGCGGAAGCGGCTGTTCAGGAAATAAATCTGTAGGTTGAACGACCAGCGTTGCATATCTTCGTAAAAACTGGGGAGATACGGATTGGTATCTACGTCTTCGTAATGCGGTTGCCAGCCGAAATTTTTGGCCAGCAGGCCTGAAAGTGTTGTTTTCCCGGATCCAATATTCCCTGCTATTGCTATATGCATTCCCATAAGTTCAAATTGTATGATTCAGCTAAATTATTAAGAATCTTTATTGTGATCTAAAACTTTTGCGTTTTGTTGATAACTCGTTACCCTGATGATTGGCTGAAATTATTTTGTTTTAACCACAGAGGTACGGATTTCACTGAGGATCACGGAGGTATTTGTTTTCTTAGTGTTTCTTGGTGCTCCTAGTGTCTCAGTGGTTTCATTTTTTAAACACAAAAGGCACAAAAGTTAAAATCTCTTTTCTCCGTGTTCATCAGTGAAATCCGTGCCTCCGTGGTTTCTTTTTCAAAGGCACAGAAAATCAGCTAAATACTTTTAGTGTTCAACGCCAGTATTTCTTCCACATATTTCCTTTCGTTCGACAAACGTGGAACTTTATGTTGCCCACCTAGTTTTCCGCGACTGCGGAACCATTCATAAAAAGTATTTTTTTCAACCGGTCTGATAACTGGCAGAAGCAGCATAAGGTTATGGTAGCGTTTGGCTTCATAGTCTGAGTTCAGCGATTTCAGGGCGTTATCCAGCATTTCGCTGAAATATTCCATGTTTTCTGGAGGTGTCTCAAATTCAATGACCCACTCGTGGGCTGCCTTTTCTTTTTCCTTTAAAAATATAGGTGCTGCAGTGTATTCGGTAATAATGGCACCGGTTTTTTCGCATGCGGTAGCAAGTGCTTTTTCAGCGTTGTCAATGATTAGTTCTTCCCCGAAAGCATTTATGAAACTGCGGGTACGTCCGGTTATTTTAAAACGATAAGGATCTGTAGAAGTAAACATTATTGTGTCGCCGATCATGTAACGCCATAATCCTGCGTTGGTGCTGATCACCATGGCGTAGTTTACGCCGGGTTCAATTTGCCATATCGGAAGAGTCAGTGGATTTTCTTTGTCAATTTCAGCCACAGGCATAAATTCGTAGAATATCCCGTAATCGAGCATCAACAGCATATCGTCGCTATCAAGCCTGTCCTGTATGCCGAAAAATCCTTCGCTTGCATTATAGGTTTCGAGGTACTTCATATCGGGCGGACAAATCTTCCGGAACTGTTCCCTGTAAGGTGTAAAACTCACCCCGCCATGGACAAATAATTCGAGATTAGGCCAGACTTCCCTGATGTTGGTTGCACCTGTAATTTCAAGGATTTTGTTCAACAACACCAGAGTCCACGAAGGCACGCCAGTGATGTTTGTAACATCTTCGTCCTTGGTGATCATAGCGATTTTATAAAGTTTTTCTTCCCATTCATCCATCAAAGCTACGCTCATATCAGGCGTGCGGATAAGTTGTATCCAGAAAGGAAGATTTTCCATAATAATTGCGGAAACATCACCATGATACGTGTCAGCTATTTCGTTATCCGAACGGAAACTTCCGCCCATTCCCAACACTTTACCACTGAAAATGGTTGAATCCGGATAATTGTTGCAATAGATAGAAAGCAGGTCCTTGCCACCTTTCATATGACATTCCTCAAGTGCTTCGGCTGTTACAGGAATAAATTTGCTTTTATCGCTGGTTGTACCCGAACTTTTGGCAAACCATTTTACTTCAGTCGGCCAGAGAATATTGTTTTCTCCATTTCGCAACCTGTCAATAAAAGGTTTCATAGCGGTATAATCGCTGATAGGGACGCGTCGGCAATATTCCTCAAAGGAATTAATTGACCTGTAATCGTATTTTAATCCCCATTCTGTATCACGGGCAGTATGCAGCAGGCTCTCAAACCACTCCTCCTGCACTTCATGCGGATACTTCATAAATAATTCTATCTGATGGATACGCTTGCGTATAAACCACGATATCACTGAATTAAATAATGTCATAAGATTATAGGTTCAAAAGTTTCTATTTTTCAAAGTTACGCAATAATCAGACCTGTTTCAGACTTTGCACTTTTGAGTTTTCCACAAATGGGAATAGACTGTAGAAAGCATAAATCAATAGACGACAAACCAGGATAGCAAAGTATTCGGCAAAATCATTTTTTAAAAGGTGTTTTAATCGTCAAGTGTTTACACATATCTCATAATTCAACTACCTTTATTCCATAAATATTAATGCTATGCAAACATGCAATGTACTTATTGCCGGTAGTACCGGTTTGGTTGGAAACAGCTTGCTTACTCAACTGCTGGCGGATGACCAATACGAAAAAGTAGTCGCAATCACGCGTAAACCTATTGATAATAAGTACCCGAAACTTATTCAAAAACAAATAGATTTTGATTCTGTAGAATCGTTGAAGTTGGATTTGCAGGTTGATGATGTGTTTTGTGCGCTTGGCACAACCATTAAAACCGCCGGATCGCAGGATGCTTTTTACAAAGTTGATTATACTTATGTAGTTAATCTTGCAAAATGGAGTGCCGCAAATGGTGTACAACGGCTGCTCATTGTTAGTGCTATGGGCGCCAACGCAAAGTCAGGTATTTTCTACAACCGTGTGAAAGGTGAAATGGAAGAAGCAGTCAGACAATTGAATATTCCCCATATTCAGGTGTTCAGGCCGTCATTACTGATGGGAAACCGAGCAGAAAGGCGTGGTGGCGAAAAAATTGCGCAGGCAGTAATGGGAGTCTTGGGATTCCTGTTTACCGGCCGGCTGTTAAAATACAAAGGAATTCATGCGGATGTTGTGGCAAAAGCAATGATCCAATCTGCAAAAGTTGATGTGAAAGGATTTACTGTTATTGAATCAGGGGAAATGCAGGGAATGTAATTGTTTTATAGATTTTAGAAAATACAAAACGAAGGATTTTGTAATTAAATAAATATTGCACTACATTTGATTCATAAAACTAACTCCTATGCAAACCATCCCCAGCTTTTTCGAAGAAAATGTAAATAAATTTCCGGATAATGTTTATTTGTTGGAGAAAACAGGTACAGCGTATCAGGGAATAACCTACCTGCAAGTCAGGGAGTTAGTTTTACAATTTGCTGCAGGTTTGTTAAGTCTGGGAGTACAACGAGGCGACCGGATTGCACTTCTTTCCGAAGGCCGGAATGCCTGGGTGGTTAGTGAAGTTGGCATGTTATATATTGGTGCTATTAATATACCATTGTCGGTAAAACTAAACGAACCCGACGAAATCCGTTACCGGCTTTCACATGCCGGGGCAAGCATGGCAATAGTCTCTGGAAACCAGGCTAAAAAGATCCGGGATATTAAATCATCATTACCAGAGTTAAAAATGCTGATTCTGTTGGATGGTGATGCCGCTGATGAAACTGAACTTACATACGATGCATTGCTTGCCAGGGGGGAAGAGTTTCTATCAACCTTTCCGGGCGAATTTCAGATGGCATGTCAATTGGTTCAGCCAAACGATCCGGCCAATATTTGCTATACATCAGGCACTACTGCCGATCCTAAAGGTATAGTGCTTTCGCATAATAATTATGTTGCCAATGTATACCAGGCATACACTCTAATGGATATTCCCCAGAGCTACACTACATTGCTGATTTTACCCTGGGATCATTGCTTTGCCCATACCGGCGGAATATATAGCATGATGGGAAAAGGAGCTTCGCTGGCTTCAGTTCAGGTAGGAAAAACCGGCATGGAAACATTGAAAAATATCCCGGTCAATATTAAAGAAATAAGGCCGAGTTTGCTGTTGAGTGTACCGGCATTGGCATCCAATTTTAAAAAGAATATTGAAAAGGGAATCAACGATAAAGGATTCCTGGTTAAAGCCATGTTTAAACATGCCATGAGCATATCTTACCAATATAATAACGACGGTTTTAACAAAGGTCCAGGACTTACATCTTTGTATAAACCTCTGATGAAACTATACGATAAAATTCTATTCAGTAAAATCCGTGAAGGATTTGGTAGCCGGCTTGATTTTTTTATTGGTGGAGGTGCTTTACTTGATATAGAGTTTCAACGGTTTTTTTATGCCATTGGTTTGCCAATGTTCCAGGGATATGGACTTACTGAAGCTTCGCCAATAATTTCATCTAATTCACTGGCAAAGCATAAGTTTGGTTCATCAGGTTACCTGGTGAAAAATATGCTGTTGAAAATTTGTGATGAAAAAGGCAATGAACTTCCTGTTGGCGAACATGGTGAAATAGTAATACAAGGCGAAAATGTTATGCTGGGATACTGGAATAATCCTGAAGCCACTGCCCAGTCGCTTCGTGATGGCTGGCTGTATACCGGCGACCTCGGTTATATGGATAAAGACGGTTTCCTCTATGTACTCGGCCGTTTTAAAAGCCTGCTGATTGCAGATGATGGCGAAAAATTTAGTCCCGAAAGCATCGAAGAAGCCTACATCGGGCAAAGTCATTACATTTCGCAATCCATGCTTTTCAACAATCAGAATCCATACACCATTGTATTAATTGTACCTGAAAAAGCTGCATTGCTGAAACATCTGCAACATAAAGGACTTGATCCGGCCACTGATGCAGGCATTCACGAAGCTATACATTGTATTG
>Ga0268283_1001178_pt1 | contig 13225 bp, 10 predicted proteins | sample saktaG_13_FD_190140 | JGI IMG/M metagenome (GOLD analysis project Ga0268283, IMG submission 190140) | Saline water microbial communities from Sakinaw Lake, British Columbia, Canada - sak_2013_06_06_36m | ecosystem: Environmental > Aquatic > Non-marine Saline and Alkaline > Saline ... | reverse complement strand
CCCTAACCAGCTACCTGTGCTTCGACAGTTGGGATGCCTTGATGGATTTCATGCTGGAAAGCTTCAAGAAACCGCCACCCCCGAAGCCGGAAACCGGGTAACTTCGTCAAAATGAGAATTGCTGCCATGGCGCCGTTTGCCCACCCTTGTATGATTATTTTTAAAATACCTCGCATACGTATTTATACGTATTGACATGGCAAACGTAAAGCGTAGCCTCATGTACAATTTTTAGTAGAATTTAGGGGTCTGAAGTCCAATGGACTTCAAACCCCTAAAATAACATGGACTAGGCGAGGTCGATCTGTCATGTACGTTCCGAACTACAAGTACGATGTATTCGTCAGCTATGCGCACGTTGACGACACTCCCTTTCCGGGTGCTTCCGAAGGTTGGGTCACAACCTTCGTCAGACTCTTGAAAAAGCGTCTTGGCGAGAAAATCGGACGCGATGACGCCTATTCGCTCTGGATGGATCACGAACTTGGAAGCGGGCAATTCATTTCCGAACAGCTAATTGACAATTTGCGTGATGCGGCAACCCTAGTTGTCGTGCTTTCGCCAGGCTATGTGGCATCGAGTTGGTGCCAGCGCGAGCGGGATGCTTTTCTTAGCTTGATACGGGATCGCACTCAACGCCCTGTTTTCATTGCCGAACGAGAGAGGGTTGACGATTGTGATTGTCCTGATGAACTGACGGACCGTAAAATCTTCCATTTCTGGGTACAGGAACGTGAAGGCAAGGCACCGCGTGTGCTTGGCTCCCGTCCCGGTCATTCCGATGATGAGTATTACAACCAGATTGACGACCTCTGCCAGGATATCGTCATCGAATTGAAGCGCCTAAGGAGCGTTGGGGAAAGTGTCACCAAGCCACCGTTTGCCACGGCAATCCCCACCCCTGCGCCAAACCTGACCCGCCCGCACACCGTCTTTCTCGCCCAGGTCACGGACGACCTCGACCTCCAAAGAAACAGCATCAAGCGTTATCTGGATCAGGCCGGGGTGCGGGTGCTCCCGGACATTGGATACTCGCAGGAGCCGAAAGCTTTCCGCGCTTATGCGGAGCGCGACCTTGCCGAAAGCGATCTTTTTGTGCAATTGCTCAGTGGAACGGCAGGAAAAAAACCAATCGACCTGCCGCAAGGCTATCCAACGTTCCAGATGGAGCTTGCACTTGTAGCCGGCAAGCCGATTTTGCAGTGGCGAAGCCAGACGCTGGACATTACGACCATTGAGGATGAAGAGCACCGGGCATTGCTAGAAGGGATGCCAGTCCGTGCCGAGGGACTGGAAGATTTCAAGTCGGAAGTCATTAGGCGGCTGACCGAACCACCTCAACTTATTTTGCCGAAAAAGAACATCTTCGTTTTCGTGGACATGGAATCTGCCGACCGCCCATTCGCCGAGCAAATTTGTGAGATTCTTGACCGCTACGGGGCGGAGTTTGTGCTGCCGGTCCAGAACGAAAATCCCGCTGACAACCGCCACGACCTGGAACAAAACCTGACCGATTGCGACGCGCTGATCGTGATCTACGGGATGACCACCAACACTTGGGTGCGAGGGCAATTGAGGGAAGCCCACAAGGCACTTGCCAGACGGCAGGAACCTTTGCGCGCCCTAGCGGTGTTCGAGGGGCCGCCGGAGCAGAAAGCCCCCCTCGACATGAAGATTCAAAACATGAAAGTGCTGGACTATCGCAAAGGCATCAGTGAAAGCGAAGTGAGGCGTTTCTTGGATAGCCTCACGGTGTCGGAGGTGGCCTGATGATTACTAGCCAACCCTACCCCGGCCTACGCCCATTCGAAAGCGATGAGGCTGATGTTTTCTTCGGGCGGGAGGAACAAACCGACGAACTGCTGACCCGTCTTGGCAAAACCCGCTTTCTGGCCATCATTGGCGCGTCGGGATGTGGTAAGTCATCGCTGGTTCGCGCAGGCATGATTCCATCGCTAGAAACAGGTTTTATGGCCGCTGCCGGTTCACGCTGGAGCTTTGTCCAGTTGCGGCCGGGTAGCCACCCCATCCGGCGGCTGGCGAATGCGCTGATCGAACAGGCTGGACTGATGCCGGAGGATGGCGACAAAAATGAAGCCCTTGGGTTTCTCAACGCCACCCTGCGGCGAGGCCCGCTTGGGTTGGTCGAGGCACTTCAGTACACGCCACTCCCACCCCAGACCAATCTCCTGATCCTTGTAGACCAGTTCGAGGAAATATTTCGCTTTCGCAGGGAGGGGGACCGTGACGAGGCTGACGCTTTCGTCGCATTGCTGCTGGCGAGTACCCGGCAACGCGACCTGCCCATTTATGTTGCAATCACCATGCGTTCCGATTTCATCGGCGATTGCGCGGTATTCAACGGTTTGCCAGAGGCGCTCAATCAGAGCCAATATTTGACACCCCGGCTGACCCGCGAACAGTTGCGGGCCGCCATTGTCGGTCCTGCACGGGTGTTTGGCGGCGATGTGGAGCCGGAACTGGTCAACTCCCTGCTCAACGAAATGGGCACCGACCCGGACCAGCTACCGCTGCTGCAACATCTGTTGATGCGAGTTTGGAACCGTGCCGCTTCACATGAAGATTCGTTGCAGGCTGCTGCCGATGATGACACAACAGGCCGGTTGTTGACGGTGCAAATAGCTGAAGCAGTCGGTGGCTTGAAGCGGGCACTGTCCAATCATTTGGACGAAGCTTACGGCGGGTTGGATGACCGCCAGCAAAAAATGGCCGAGGCGCTGTTCCGCCGGTTGTCCGAACGCGGGGTGGATCAACGGGATATTCGCCGCCCGACGAGCGCAGCGGAAATCGAGGCTCTGACCGGTGCCAGCCTCGGACAACTGGTGGCCATCGTGGATACGTTCCGCGCACCTACCCGCAGTTTCCTGGTTCCGTGCTGTTTGGAACCCATCTATTCGGAGACGGTACTCGACATCACCCATGAAAGCCTGATCCGGCAGTGGGAACGCTTGCGCGGTTGGGCGGAGGCGGAAGCGCAATCGGCGGAGACCTATCGTTTGCTGGAACAGGCGGCGCGTCGTTGGCAGCAAGGGCTTGGCGGATTCTGGCGCACCCCCGACTTGGAGGCGGCGCTGGCCTGGAAAGACAGGGAGCAGCCCACAGCCCCTTGGGCCAGGCGCTATGGCGGCGATTTCGATTTGGCGATGCACTTCCTAGCCGCGAGCGAGCAGGAACGGCAAGCCGAGATGGAACGGGTAGAAGCACTTCGGCAAAGAGAGGTGCGCCGACTGCGCCGTTCCCGGGCGATTTTGGCGGCGGTGTGCGCCAGTATGGTGGCGGGCGGTATTTTCCTTTGGGATGGATTGTCTCGGGATCACACGACTTATTACAACGGATTCATCAAACGCTGGGGTGTCCCTCAAGGCATAGGCGAGCTGAACAAAGACCAAGTGCGGCATCGGGCCGTGTCGTTAAAATTTACCAACAAAGGACGATATAATGGACCTGTGATGCGCGTGGAGGCCGTGGATAGCCAAGACCAATGCAATCCCAATAATAACGTCGGAACCTACCTCGAATTAAATCCAGAACCCAGCCCCTTGCGCGAATGCGCCTGGGAGTTCTTGCGTGACCAATCCGGTCATATGGTCTATGAGAATGCCTATAACAAATTCAAGCAGTTGGTGTGGGGGGTTGCCTACACGCCTTACAAGTATGGTCAAAAGACGCGTAGTGCCTATTTTCTAGGGCCGGATGGCTTCCCGCAGCCTCGCAAGAATGCTGCGGCGGAAATCGTCGAGATCGAGTATTCCGACAACGGCGACGAGATTGGCAGACGCTTTTTCGACCGCCGACGCAACCGTCAGCCGGGAATCGATATGGCCTACGGCATGCGGATAGAGTACTACAGCAATGGTCTGATGCGGCGCATCTTGTCACGCGATGCCGATGACCACTTGATGAACGATAACGCGGGAAACGCAATCGCCGAGTATGAATATGACGAATTCAGCAACAAGACCCGCGCCCTAGCGTTCGACAAGGTTGGAAACAAGATTTTGTTGAAAGAAGGTTATCACGAGACACGCGCCGAATACGATCAGAACGGAAATATTACCATGATGGCTTATTTCGACACTGCCGGTCAGCCTGCCCGCTACAAACAGCGCTGCCACAGAATGACCTCCCGCTATGACGATGCCGGCAACATGACTGAGTTGGCCTGTTTTGATGGTGCGGGACAGCCAACCCAGGACGAGAGCGGTTGCCAATTGACGCAGTACACCTACGACGAAAAAGGCAACCAGACTGAAGGTGCTTGCTTCGATCAAGCCGGGCATAAGCCGGCGAGCTTCAGCGAAGGACATCACCAATTTAAAAGGCGCTATGACAATCAAGGCAATGTGGTTGAATGGCGTTATTTCGACACGGAAGGCCAGCAAACTTACATAAGCGATGGCAATTACAAGGCGACCCAAGTGTATGACAAACTTGGTCATGTGCTGGAAACTGCTTATTTTGATGCCCAAGACCGCCCCATGCGAATCGCCGGCGGCTACCACCAAGAACAGATGGAGGTCGAGGAGCGGGGCAATGAGACGGTTCACGCTTATTTCGAAACGGATGGTTCTGCCACCAACATCGATGATGGATACCATAAGTTAACTTCGGTGTACGACGAGCGCGGCAACCTGACCGAGCGTCGATATTTTGACAGTCAGGGCCATGCTGTCATGCATCAGGACGGATACCACCTGGAGAAATCGTATTACAATGACCGTGGACAGATGATTGGCCAAGCTTTCTTCGATATCGACGATGCGAGGGTGCTTACCAAGGACGGTTACCATGGGGAGAAACTAATTCGTGACGAGCGCGGCAACGTAGTCGAACGTGCTTTTTTCGACACTAAAATTCAACCCGTACTGCACAAGGATGGCTATCACCGGCAAAATTCCCGCTACGATGACCGTGACCAGCCGATTGAACAGGCTTTCTTCGGCACTGATGATGCGCCGATACTCCTCAAGGACGGCTATCACCGGCAAACGCTGGCTTACGACGACCGGGGCAACAAAATCGAACAGGCTTATTTCGGAAAGGACCAACAAAAGGTGATCCATCCCGATGGCTACCACAAAGTTACTTATCGATACGATGAAAATGGGAACACCATTGAATGGGCTTACTTTTCACCGGATGGCACGCCAGTTCAACACAAGGGTGGCTACGCAGTCATGCACCATCGGTATCTGGATACCGGGCGTACCTTGGAAGAAAGTTATCTGGATGTGGAAGGGAAGCCTACCAACCAAACGAACGGGTGCTATATCGGACGAGCCCATACTGATATAAAAGGGCGATTGGTTGAGGCAACCTGCTTCGACGCAGCGGGTCACCCACTCCGAAACCGCGATGGCTATTCGCGATACACAAAAGTGTACAACAACTTTGGCGACGTAACTGAGCAAGCTTATTTCGGAGAGGATGGCAAACCTCTCCTACAGCCGGAAGGCTATGCCATTTCCCGCCAGACTTATGACGAGCATCGTCGAATTACCGAACAGTCTTATTATGGCGAAGACGGCAAACTTCGCCGCCTACCCGACGGATATGCGCGTTTTACAAGGGAATACGACAACTTGGGCCACCAGACAGCGGAAGCCTATTTCAAAGAGGATGGCAAGCTTGTCCGGGGACCCGATGGTTTCGCCACCGGTCGCGCACGATACGACGACCACGGCCGCATGATTGAAACCAGCTTTCACGATGAAACCGACGCGCTAACCTCTAACGTCGATGGGTTGGCTAGGGTGATAATCCACTATGACGATGACGGAAAGTCATCGATCTCATTGCAAGGCGCACACGGCGAGATATTGGAGCGGCATACGAAAGTGGTCTCGATCAGACCCGGTTCGCAGGAGGAGCGCCTGGGGCTGAAACCCGGTGACATCATCCAGCGCTACAATGGCCACGATATCAAAGCCATGGATGAATTAATAAAGGCCACCAAAGAACCGGGGGATGCACCGCGTGAACTGGTCGTTCTGAGGGGCAAGGCACTCCTCAAATTTCAAGTTCAGCCGGGCCTGATCGGCATTGAGATGCGCAACATTTTGGAACCGGTGCCTGCCCAAAAACCGTCTCCGCCCACTCGCAGCGCGCAACCTTGACACCGATAACATCCCTCCCAGGGATGTTATCGGTTATCGCCGATCGGTTATCGCCGAGCGCGACCGGCTCAGCGGGGGAACGGCAGATATGACAGTGATTCGCCACGGGAAACCCGTCCGTCTCACCGTGCCGCCGCTGCCGGACAAGGCCCTGGGCGCTCGCCTTCAAGGCCGGGCAGTTCCCATCGCCACGTTTGGAACTTGGAAAAATATCGGTGCGGAGAAAAAGCCGGCATCCGTCACTCCCGGCAAGCACTGACCTGATGACCCTTATTGCCTGTCATTCATCGGCAAGCCTTGTTGGACCGCTTCGGGAATTGGGCTCTATATGATTTGTAGTGGATAAATGCGATCCTATTAGCATGAACAGTGAAACATTATTCGCCATGGCCCTTGGCCTGCAATCACCCTGGCAGGTCCAGGAAATCACCTTTTCCCCCAACGAATCCGGGCGCGAGGAATTGAACATCATGATCGGCTTTCCACCGGGTTCCCGGTTTGCCGACGGGTTCGGGACGCCCTGTCCTGTCCATGACACGGTGGAGCGGCGGTGGCAGCACCTGAGCTTCTTCGAGCATGCCTGCCATCTGCATTGCGCCGTGCCGCGCATCAAGACACCCGACGGCAAGGTGGCCACGGTGGCGGTGCCTTGGGCGCGCCCCGGCAGCGGCTTCACGCTGCTGTTCGAGGCCCTGGCGCTGGCCTTGATCGAGCGCGAGATGCCGGTCAACCGGGTGGCCGAGATCATGCGGGTCAACCCGCAGCGCATCTGGACCGTGTTCACCCATTGGGTCGGCAAGGCGCGGGCGGCTGACGACCCGTCCGCCATCACCAAGCTGGGCGTGGACGAAACCTCGACGCGTAAAGGCCACCACTACGTCACCCTGGGCGTGGACTTGGACGAGGGCCGCGTCATCCACGTCACCGAGGGCAAGGGCAAGGAAACCCTGGACAGCATCCAGAAACACTTGGAAAACAAGGGCGTGGACAAGGGGCAGATCAAAGAGGCCAGCATCGACCTGTCGCCCGCCTTCATCGCCGGGGTCAAGGAATCCTTCCCGTCTGCGGAGATAACCTTCGACCGCTTCCATGTGGTCAAGCTGCCCGACGAGGCCATGAACTTGGGTAGCGAAGGCCGAACTCAAGGAACACGAGGGGTTGAAAGGCCATAAGTACACCTTCCTGAAAAACCCGGAAAACCTGTCCGAGACCAAGCGGCAGGAGCTGGGCGAGATGATCCGGCTCTACCCGACCCTCGGCGAGGCCTACCGCCTCAAAACGCTGTTCAACGACCTGTGGTCCATGCCGGACAAGCCCGCCGCCGACGCCTTCCTGAAGCAGTGGTGCGCCGAGGTGGAAGAAGCCAAGATTCCCGCGTTCATGAAGTTCGCCAGGACTGTCAAGGCGCATTGGAGCGGCATCGTCCACTACGTCGAGTCCCACCTCAGCTTTCGGCTCCTGGAGGGCATCAACAACAAGGTCCAGTTAGCCAAGCGCAGGGCACGGGGATACCGCAACATCGACAATTTCATCAACATGATCCACTTCCTCTGCGGGAAGCTCAAATACGACTACCCACGGTATTTCACATAGAGCCAAGTTTTTGTGGCGCGAACGCGAAACCATTTGCGGTTTGCTTGTCGTGAAGCAGACGGCCTTTCCTTAATGCCTTGATTAGGGCCTGATGTCACTCGGCACCGGTTGCGGGCATCTGCAAATGACGGCTTCCATGACAACTGACGGTTATTCTAACATCCAGACGGAGTTTCCCATGCATCCCACCCTAGATTTGCTGAAGGGCATTGAATTTCCACCCATTGCCAGGACACGCTTGGAAACGCTGCAAGTCAACTTGGGCTACCGCTGCAACCAGTCTTGCCTTCACTGCCATGTCGCGGCGGGGCCAACGCGGACCGAGGCAATGTCCAGGCAGACGGTTGATACGGTGCTGGCTTTCCTGGCCCTGCACAAGATCCATGCCTTGGACCTGACCGGCGGTGCGCCGGAACTCAACGCGCACTTCCGTTTTTTGGTAAGGTCCGCTAGGGCTTTGGGCGTACAGGTCATTGACCGCTGCAACCTGACCATACTTGAAGAACTTGGGCAAGAAGGCTTGGGTGCTTTTTTGGCCGAAAATCAGGTGGCCGTCGTCGCCTCCCTGCCTTGCCACTTGGAGGAAAATGTCGACAGGCAGCGCGGCAAGGGTGTTTTCGCGTCCAGCCTGCGCGGACTGCAACGCCTCAATGCCTTAGGCTATGGCCGCGAAGGCAGCGGTTTGCCGCTCGATTTGGTGTTCAACCCGCAAGGCCCGGTGTTGCCCCCCCCGCAACAGGAACTGGAGGCGGTCTATAAGCGGGAACTGCGCGAACGCCATGGCATCGAGTTCAACCGGTTGCTGACTCTCGCCAACATGCCGATCCAGCGCTTCGGCAGCCTGTTGGTGTCCAATGGGCAATTCGCCCCCTACATGGACTTGCTAAAGAGCGCACACCGGGATGCCAGCCTAGAGGGCGTGATGTGCCGCAGACTGATCAGCATCGACTGGCAGGGGTATGCCTACGATTGCGACTTTAACCAGATGCTCGACATTCCCTTGATCCTCGGCCAGCGCCAAAGGCCGCATCTGTCCGATCTTTTACATGAGGACATGACCGGCCATCCGATCCAAGTGGCAGGCCATTGCCATGGCTGCACCGCCGGGCAAGGCAGTAGTTGCCAAGGTGCTTTGAATGATTGATCCCATTGACCCAATTCACCTTTAGGGAAACCCGTCATGAACCGTCACCGTGTCACTCTTATCATTGTCATCCTATCGTGTACCGTGGCTTTTTTCGCCTTCGACCTCCAGCGTTTTTTTACGTTGGGGATGCTGAAAGCCCGGCAGGAAGCCATTGCCGGTTATAGTGCCGGCCATCCTTTCCTTGCCGGTGCCCTCTACGGCATCCTCTATGTGGCGGTCACCGGGCTGTCGCTGCCCGGCGCAACGGTGATGACCCTAGCCGGCGGGGCCGTGTTTGGATTACTGTGGGGTACGCTGCTGGTGTCCTTTGCCTCATCCATGGGGGCGACGCTGGCCTTCCTCTCCGCCCGCTTTCTGTTCCGCGATGCCGTCAAGGCCCGCTTCGGCGAACGGCTGAAGGCTATTGACGAGGGCATGGCCCGCGATGGCTGGCTGTACCTGTTCACCCTCAGGCTGGTGCCCGTGTTCCCTTTTTTCGTCATCAATCTGGCGATGGGTTTGACCTCGCTGCCAGTGCGCACCTTCTATTGGGTCAGCCAAGTCGGCATGTTGGCCGGGACTATCGTCTACGTGAATGCGGGTACGCAATTGGCGAAGATCGAGTCCCTGTCCGGCATCCTATCGCCCGGATTGCTGTTGTCCTTCGCTCTATTGGGCGTGTTTCCTTGGTTGGCGCACAAGCTGGTGGATGCCGCCAAGGCGCGCAAGGTTTATGCGCGGTGGGAAAGGCCGGCGCACTTCGACCGTAATTTGATCGTGATCGGCGCCGGGGCGGCAGGCTTGGTGACGGCCTATATCGCGGCGGCGGTGAAGGCCAAGGTGACACTGATCGAAAAACACCGCATGGGCGGCGATTGCCTCAACACCGGTTGCGTGCCGTCCAAGGCGCTGATCCGCACGGTCAACTTTCTAAAACAGGCGCGGGCTTCGCAAGCGCTGGGCATCGCCCGCGTCGAGGTCGAATACGATTTCGCCGACGTGATGGCGCGTGTGCATCGGGTCATCGCCACGGTCGAACCGCATGACTCGGTGGAACGCTACACGGCACTGGGCGTGGACGTCATGCTAGGCGATGCGAGGATCACCTCGCCGTGGACGGTGGAGGTCAATGGGCAGACACTGACCACCCGCGCCATCGTCATCGCCAGCGGCGCAAGCCCTACCATCCCGCACATTCCGGGGCTGGAAACAGTGAGATACTACACTTCCGACACGATTTGGTCACTCACCAAGCGTCCCGACCGCTTAGTTGTGCTGGGAGGTGGGCCGATTGGCTGCGAATTGGCCCAGACCTTCGCCCGCCTGGGTTGCCAAGTGACGCAAGTGGTGCGCACCCGGCTGATGCGGCGCGAGGACACCGATGCCGTCGCACTGGTCGAGGCGGCATTGCAAGCCGACGGGGTGCGTGTGCTGACCCATGCCGAAACCTTGCGTTGTGAACGCGAGGGCGATGTGCAGCGTTTAATCGTCCGCCAGCAAGGGGCGCAAGAGGAAGCGCTTACTTTCGACGCGCTGCTCTGCGCCGTGGGCCGGACGGCCCGCACCGAAGGCTTTGGCTTGGAGGAACTCGGCATTGCGGTGACGGCACAAGGCACACTCGAAACCGATGCTTGGCTGCAAACGCTGTACCCCAACATTTATGCCGCAGGCGACGTGGCGGGGCCGTTCCAATTCACCCACACCGCCGCCCATCAAGCGTGGCATGCGGCGGTCAACGCGCTATTTGGCGGGATCAAGCGATTCAAGGCCGATTACTCGGTGATTCCGTGGACCACTTTCACCGACCCGGAAGTCGCCCATGTCGGACTGTCCGAGCAAGAAGCCCAAACACTAGGCATCGCCTATGAAGTGGTGCGCTATGACTTGGACGACCTCGACCGCGCCATTGCCGACGAGGCGGCTCATGGCTTCGTCAAGGTACTGACCGCACCGGGCAAGGATAAGATACTCGGCGTGACCATTGTCAGCGAACATGCCGGCGACTTGCTGGCCGAATTCGTGCTGGCGATGCGGCACGGTCTAGGACTCAATAAGATACTTGCCACCATCCACACCTATCCGACCTGGTCGGAAGCCAACAAATACGCCGCCGGCGCATGGAAACGCGCCCATGCGCCGGAGAAACTGCTGCGTTGGGTGGGGCGTTACCATGCTTGGCGGCGCGGCTGACATGGCGGTGTCACGCTTGTCGATTTTGAAAATGTGGAGGCTTAGGCTGGCTTTTTTCCTAGGGGCAGATCCGGCACGGCTGGCCAAGGCTTACGGCTATGAATCCCACAAACCGTGAGGCTGTTGCCATTGCCGTGTTCAGCCGTGCACCAGTTCCAGGGCAAGCTAAGACTCGGCTTATCCCAAGTTTTGGTGCGGAAGGTGCGGCCCGCTTGCAACAGGCATTTCTGCGACGCACCCTGCAAACGGCTGTCTCAGCCCAACTTGGCCCGGTTTCCCTTTGGTGTACACCCGGCTGCGGCCATCCCGCTTTCCAACAATGCCGGGTTGATTTTGACCTGATTCTCCATCCACAATGCGATGGCGATTTAGGTGCGCGCATGTTCGATGCCTTCAATAGGCTATGCGCCAAAGGCCCCGTGCTTTTGATTGGAACTGACTGCCCCGCGTTGATGTACGCCCATCTGCGCATGGCTGCAAGCACCTTGCGGGAAGGCGACGATGCCGTGTTCCTGCCCGCCGAAGATGGCGGCTATGTGTTGGCCGGACTCAGGCGGCCCGAATCCTGCCTGTTTACCGACATGCCTTGGGGCAGTGCCGAAGTCATGACCGGAACTCGCCGCCGACTGCGGCAACATTCCATACGCTGGCGGGAGCCGACCCGGCTTTGGGATGTCGACAACCCGGAAGATATTGCAAGGCTGCGGTCTTCGGGAATGATGAATGATTGGTTTGAGGAAAACAAATGATGAAACGGCTATTGGCTATTGTCCTGTTATATGGCGGCAACGCACTGCAAGCCAATCAAGCGCCCACACAACCCATGGAATTTTCCAGTGTCGGGCCAGGTTCTGCCATTCCGCCGATTTGGATCTTGAACATCCTGCCGAGTGTGCAACGCGCTACGCGCTTCGACCTGATTCGCGATGAAAACCAGACCACCGTGTTACGTGCCGTGTCCGAGGCGGCGGCAGCCACCCTGTCCCATAAACTCCATGTGGATCCGGCAGTCAGCCCTAGTCTGGTTTGGCGCTGGAAAGTTTCACGGGTACTCGATTCCGCCGATCTCGGACGCAAAGAAACCGATGATTACGCCGCCCGCCTGTATGTGCTGTTCGATTATCCGGTGGAAAAACTGCCCTTGTCCGACCGAGTGAAGATAGCCCTAGGGCAGACATTGTATGGTCAGGAACTGCCCGCCGCCGCGCTTTGTTATGTCTGGGATAACCGCCATCTAGTCGGTGTGTCCGCTTGGAGCGCCTATACCGACCGGGTGCGGATGATCGTCGTCGAAAGTGGGCCGCAACATGCCGGAACCTGGCGATCCGAACAGCGTGACGTGGCAGCCGACTTCCGCGCCGCCTTCGGCGAGGAAGCGCCTCCTGTCATTGGCATAGCCTTGGCTGCCGACACCGACAACACCGGCGAGAGCGTCACCGCTTGGTTCGGCGATGTGGGATTTCTCCAAGTACCCAACCCCTGAGCCAGCCAATGGCTGCCAACTAGAATTTTAAAGGCACTGACACATATCCATGTCGCTATTCGACAGTCCACACCCTTTCTTTTACGCATTAGCCACCATTATCCTCAGCCTTGCCGTCGCGTTGTCGGGGGCGGAATTAGTGCTTGCATGGCAAACCAAGCGAATCCAGTCAGCCGAAAATATTGATCCCGGTCTCATGGTGTATGACAGTCAACTGGGATGGCGCATGGCGGCGGATTGGCGGGGGCGTCATAAACATTACGATTTTGACGTTTACTATGGCATCAATCCATTCGGATTGCGTGGAGATTGGCCGAAGTCCAGCGAAAACCAGCGCCGTTATGCCCTGTTGGGAGACAGCTTCACCTTCGGTTTGGGTGTGAACGACAATGAAACCTTCGTGGCGAGGCTGAATCAGGAAAATCCTAACGCCGCCTTTTTGAACATCGGCCTGACGGGTTACAGTACCGACCAGGAGTACCTTTACATGAAGGGTCATTTGGCCTTATGGCAAGCCGATGAAGTTTGGCTGATCGTCTACCTGGCCAATGATCTGTTCGACAATACTCTCAGAGATACTGCTCCCTAGGATTTTACGAACATCCCACTTTCAGAATCAGTCGTAGATTGGTCCTGGGGAACAGGGTTTCCGTTTCGTTCAACTCGTCGCATAGTTTCTGGATTGCCGCGTCGGTG
>Ga0268283_1001177_pt1 | contig 13231 bp, 12 predicted proteins | sample saktaG_13_FD_190140 | JGI IMG/M metagenome (GOLD analysis project Ga0268283, IMG submission 190140) | Saline water microbial communities from Sakinaw Lake, British Columbia, Canada - sak_2013_06_06_36m | ecosystem: Environmental > Aquatic > Non-marine Saline and Alkaline > Saline ... | reverse complement strand
ATTTTCTTGGCTCGACGGGTAGTCATTAGCTAAAATAAAGAGCGAGATAAGCATGTAGACCTTATGGCGGAGTACTTGCGGACGGGGGTTCAATTCCCCCCGCCTCCACCAAATTTAGTTTCAAAAGTAATAAAAAACACCCTAAGTACTTTAAATACAAGGACTTGGGGTTTTTTATGTGTAACAGTAAGTGGTTTAATACTTTTGTTACTGCAACCTAATGCAGTAACTCCTACAGTAACACCAATAACTGCAGTAACTTCACTAGGAGTTACTGTAAATGTCTAAGAAAACACTTTCAGACACTGGTATTCGTGCAACAAAGCCAACCAATAAGGATATTAGGCTATTTGATAGCAACGGCTTATATCTAATAATAAAACCTAATAATTCTAGATGGTGGAGAATTGATTACTGTATTAATAGGAAAAGAAAAACCTTATCTTTAGGAACATATCCTTTAACTAGCCTTGCAGATGCTAGAAAAAAAGCATTTGAGCTGAAAAAACTAGTAGCAGATGGTGTTGATCCTTCTGAAGCTAGAAAAGCAACCAGAAAAGATAATGTACAACTACAGTTAAATGATGAAAGAATCAATAATGGGTTGTCACCTGTTGCATTCTTTGCTGATGGATATGATATTCTGATTTCACTTGGAGATCTTTATGATGTAACTTTGCAGAATGCGATAGATCACTATGCACCAGAACATGTTATTGCTGTAAGAGGCAACCATTGTGTAGATCAAAGTTTTCCAGCTCCTACTATAGATCTTCATCTTCAAACCATAGAACGATTTGGTCTAACATTTGGAGGATTTGCTGGTAGTTGGCAATACAAGAAAGTTGGGAATCATATATATACACAGGATGAAGCACATCAGCTATTACAGAACTTTCCTGCTGCAGATGTATTCATTGCCCATAATTCACCTCGTGGAATCCATGAACGAGATACAGGCATCCATAAGGGATTCGATGCATTTATTGAGTATATTGATAGAACACAGCCAACTTATTTCCTGCATGGTCATCAACATTGCAGAGAAGTTTCCTATCTAGGAAATACTTGTATCATGGGGGTTTATGGCGAGAGCAACTTCATCTTAGATTTATAATGAACAAACTCCTAATTAATCCTTCTATTACTAATCCCCCTATCCACTATTGCAGGTGGTAAACCGTGTTCTGGTAAGAAGGGAGGAATATCGCATTGCGAAGGCTCACAATTCGTCTGTAACGATGGCAGTTCCAGTAAATCCACAAAAGACTGCTCCAGCTATATTAGTGGTAACACTACCCAGAAAGCAGCTCCTGTTGCAGTTATTCCCGCAGTAACTGAAGCAACTAATTCTCCCATTGCACAAGATAACTCAGCAATCAGCAAAGTCTCTGACAGCATCTTAAAGTTGGATTATTCTGGATTCACAGTTTGGTTGGATTGTTCTAAACGTGCTCCAATCAAATTCCAATATGTTGCTCAACGTGATACAGGAAGTTTCAAACGTTATGACAAATTCTCTTTAGATCCTAAAGTTCCGAAGGAATGCCAGCAATATTCATCAAAAGCTTATGGCATCAAATACTATTGGCGATCATATTGCCAAAATTTAAATAATATTCATTTCAACGAAAATTTAATCTGTTATGACTAACTGGCGAGTGCCAAACTTAAAAATACTTAGTATCATAGTCATGTGCTGTAATACTAAAAAATAAAACCCTTTAACTTAAAGCATGCATCAGGATTTAAGTTAAACTGGTAATAATAAAAATTGTATATGGAACGACTGATCCCAATCCAAAAATTACAGGATCTGTCGTTTATTATTTGGATTTAATTATGAATTTTTTCCTCAAGTTATGGAGCGACATCAAACAACTCGGGTTAAGCCTTGCCTTAATTTTAGCGATACTTCTCGGCGGTTGGGGACTTTATGTCTATGAGCAATCAAAGGCACCCCAACCTATTGATAAACAATCAATCGTTGAGGGTGAAAATGCTTTAAATATTGGCCACTATCATGATGCTGAACTGATTTTTGAAGAAGAACTAAAAACAAATCCACAAAATCAGCAAGCAGTTTGGGGCTTAAAGATTAGCCAACTGAGACAAACCTTGGCACAACCTGAGTTTAAAGACGCCATCGACCTGATTTATCAACAAAACCCCAATAATGCGCATGTTAATTTATTCTTGGCTGAGTTTTATACCCTTAATAAGCAGCCAGATGAAGCTTTGCCCTTTTATATAAAAGCCATTGAAGAAAATCCAAAACTGGCTGAAGCCCATAATGATTTAGCGGTATTTTATCAACAACAAGGCAATTTCGAAACGGCTAAGGTAGAAGCGTTAAAAGCGTTAGACTTGGCGCCATTGGCTAAATACAGAAATAATCTGGGTGCCATCTATTTTAAACAAAAGCATTATGAAGAAGCCATTAAGGAATATGGCCGAAATAAAGAATTTCCGTTATCTGATCTTGAAAGCTCAAAAATATATTGGCGTCTTGAGTATTTAAGCCAAGCATCCAGTTATCAAAATAAAGCACTGGAATGGCTAAATGATAAAATCGTGATGTCGAAACTTGAAAACCAAGAACCTTGGCAATTTGGAAACATTTCTGGCAAAAACATTGAACTAATTTCTTTGGAAGAAAAAAAGAATTATGCTTATTATTGCTTATCGGCCAGTCTTTTTTTTCAAGGGGATAAATTAGGCGCGGAAAATGAGCTAAAAAAGTTAAGTGACATCCCTTTTATGCAAACCAAGCAAATTCATTCTCTATTAAGTGCTGATTTTGATGCGCTGGTTAACTCAAACGATAGTTTTAGCAAAAATATTACCGAATATAAAACCCTTTATTTACAAGGCCCAAGGCTTTGACAGGTGATAATTTCAGTTATTCAACCTATATCGAGACATCATGACGCCCATTTTTTATCGACCTGCAAAAATTCGGGCTATGGCTTTTTTGGGATTGTTATTGTTGGCTCTGGCTATTCTGGGCGGAATGATCTGGCGTAATCTTCATCATTTTGAAACGGTTTTATCTTATGTAAACTATTCTCACCGCGTTCAAAGCGTTTCTGTAGGTTTGCAGCAATCATTAATTGGTTATGTAACTGAAACCGTTCCGGATTCTCAAGCGGCCTTATTAACCAAAACCCTCAATGAAATGCAGGCGTTAATAACGGATAACCGTTATTTATTACCAGCTACCAAAAAAAGCCTGGAAACGGTTAGCAACCTTCTGGCTAATGTCAGCAAATTAGACAAATTGGAAAAAAATGCCCGGCTGATACAAGCGCTTGAAGTGATGAGTCAAACACTCGATGAAGAAGGCTTACGACGAGAAAAACTGCTGGAAGATATCAATTTTGATACGCAAACCGAGCTTTACATCGCCTTAGTCACCTTTACCTTGATATTGTTGGGTGCGATGTTATTTTTGCATTACCGTATATTGCATCCACTTAATGATCTAAGGCAATTACTGGAACGACTAACCGACGAAAATTATACGCCTATTACAATTAATCATTTGGACCCATTGCTGTTTCCGGTATTTAACAGCTATAACGAAATGGTCATTCATCTCGCCGAACTGGAAGAAGCCAAACACTTGTATGCGCAATCTTTGCAACGAGAAGTTAGATTAGCCACCCAAGCCCTTTTAGAGCAGCAATATAGTTTAGCCAGAGCTGAGCGTTTAGCAGCCATTGGTGAAGTTGCCGCAGAATTAGCCCATGAAATCCGTAATCCTTTAGCGGGCATTCAGATGGCTTTTAATAATTTACGTCGTGAAATAGCGGATGAAAACCAATGCGAAAGAATGGATCTAATTAGTAGCGAGCTAAAGCGCCTGGCAAGGTTGCTTAGCGATATGCTCGAGCAAAGCCGTCATTCACCTGAAACAGCGACTGATTTTGACATGACCACTCTTATTAAGGATTTACTGACCTTAACCCGTTACCAGATCACCGAAACTATAGATCTTAACTGTGACACCTTAGGTACGTTGCCAGTTCATCTACCCGAAAGTGGCATTCGTCAGGCTTTATTAAATTTGCTACTGAATGCTGCCGATGCCTTGGATAACCGCTCTGGCTTAATTCGTATCAAAGCACGATCTGAAGCCCAAGGCTTACGCATTGATGTATTTGACAATGGCCCCGGCTTTTCTCAGGACCTTCTTAACTATGGGATACGCCCCTTCCGTACCAGTCGCCAAGGGGGTACCGGCTTAGGATTGGCTATGGTACAACGTTTTGTTAAAGACGTCGGCGGAACCATTAAGCTAAGCAACCAGCACCCTCATGGTGCATGTGTTACAGTGCTATTACCTAAACAATGCTTGTCTGGAAATAAGTCATGATAGAAACCCTCCTCATCATCGAAGATGAAAAATTATTGGGTACTGAACTCTCTCGCCACTACCGGGCACAGGGTTGGGATGTAGTATTGGCAGACAGCCTGGAAAAAGCCAAGACCTTGCTACTAAAAAATCGCCTTGAGCCGCTACTGATTCTTTCAGATATGAACTTACCGGATGGTAATGCGCTGGACTTTATGGAAGCCATTAAAAAGCAGGTTAGTTATGCGGAATGGTTGTTTTTAACCGGTTACGGTAGCGTGCCTGATTCGGTTCGGGCTTTACGTTTGGGTGCTTATGACTTTCTGGAAAAACCTTGTGATCTGGAGCGTCTTGATCTGGTTGTTACCAGCGCTACCCGCAGCGCCTCAATGCAACGCCGGGTTATTGACCAAACCAAACAAGGTCATCGCCGTTACTCACCCGACGCTTATTTGGGACATAGTCAGCAAGCCATTAATGTTCGAGAATTATTAGCAAAACTAACACAAGTGCCCTTTAGCGCTCTGATTATTGGTGGTGAAAGCGGCACCGGCAAAGGTTTAACCGCACGAATCTTGCACTACGGTGGTTCTCGCGCCCAACAACCTATGATTGAAGTTAATTGTGCTGCATTGCCGCGTGAATTATTGGAGTCAGAATTATTTGGCCATGAACCCGGCGCCTTTACCGGCGCATCGGGACGACATCGCGGCTTGTTGGAGCAGGCCGATGGCGGCACATTATTTATGGATGAAATTGGTGAAATGCCACTGGACTTACAAGCCAAGCTACTTAAAGCTATCGAAGATCATAAAGTTAGGCGCTTGGGTGGAGAAAAAGAAATTAGTGTTGATGTCCAAATAGTTGCCGCCAGTAATCGTGATCTAGAACAAATGTCACAAGAGGGCAGTTTTCGAGCTGATTTATATCATCGCTTAAGTGTATTTAAGGTAATACTGCCGCCCCTGCGCGAAGCTGTTGAGGATCTTGACGAACTGGTGCCGCTATTTGTCGCAGAATATAATGCCAAAGCCGGACGACAAGTAAAAAATATTCCGGATGATGTCTGGCATAAACTTAAAGCCCATTACTGGCCGGGTAATGTTAGAGAGCTACGGAATGTGATTGAACGTTGTGTATTATTTTCTGACGGTGCGACATTTCCCGGGCAATGGCTACAATTGCCCGGGCAGCCCACACCAACCGGGATAATAAAAAATGATAGCAACCTCGACGATGTGGATAATCATTCCCAGGCAAAAGCCAATGAACAAGGTATTTATTTACCCTTGGATGGCAATATGGCTTTAGAGGATATGGATCGATTTATTATTAAAACGGCTTTGGAACGGGCCGATAATAATCTAACCGCCGCTGCCAGAGCGTTGGGTGCAACGCGTGAAACACTTCGCTATCGGGTACGAAAATATAATCTAAATACCGTTGATTAGCGTTAAAAAAAAAGCGTGCAAAGCACGCCTTAAATAAAATGGCTTTTGACCAAACGTTTTATTTACTCATATTCATCATTTTTGGATGATGCATCGTCATCATTTGCATATGCTCTGCTTTAATCAGTTGAAGTTGTTCATCTTTTAATGCCTGCTTTTTCTTGGGATCAGTTTCGGCAAGAATCTTAGTTGAAAGGTCATGCATTTTTAAAATTTGCTCCTGCCTCATTTTTAAATGTTCCATCATTTTTGCTTCATCCATTTTTATTTCTGGTTTTTCTACCACCGACTCAACAGCAAAACACAACTGATTGATAGAAACCAATGCCAAAACAACAATTAACTTAACAAGTATTTTCATGTGAGAACCTTTTTAATTTGTGACTGAAGAATAATTATTTTACACTGATATTCAATAAACCAATATGTAATGAATTCAACTTTAAAATGAAAACAATAATTGACTTTTTTGGTGCTAAAGACCTGATGCCCCATACTAGAAAAAGACCCTGCCCATCCCGTATACTTGCAAATGGTGAGAGGGCTGGGTTATGTCATGGTTCAATAAGCCTCTTTGAATTAAGTTAAAAAGCATGATTTGATTTCCCTCTTTATACCAGAAGATTTTTTAGATGTAAGGAGGCTAAGTCTGTCCGGTATCTTTTTTGCACAAGAGATTTAACGAATGAAATATCTACCTAAGACCCTATTTTTTCGCTTATTCCTGTTGATTCTTGGTTTCATGCTATGTGTCCTCGTAGTGATAAGGTTAATGTTTGCCTTGTTTGTAGCGGAAACAGCCGGTCAACAGCTTGCGATTTATAGTCATTCGATAATTCTATTTGCACAGGAAGTCAATCAGTTGGGTACGACTGATTCTAACAGACGGTTTGCTGATCAGTTGCAGCAAAGCACAGGGATGATATTGCGACAGAATGCCAATCAACAGTTTGATCCCATTCCCGATAAGCCTCTTTTTAAAATGTGGCAAGATAGCGTAACCCAACGCTTAGCTAATGAGACAACCATGAGTTATCAGAACGAACTGCAACAGATAGTCTGGTTTCATCATCAAAAGCCGCCTGAGTTTTCCTTAGGGATGCCTTCTATTATTAACATAAATACTATTACAAATTTTGCTTCAACATCACTCTTGGTGGCATTCACTTTGTCATTATTTTCTGCTTATGTTGCTGCGTATTTTTTGAATCGTCCTTTAAGAGAACTAGCTGAGAAGGCGAAGCTGATTGGCCAAGATATTGACAGTATTGCGATTGAACCAAGCGGCCCTAATGAAATTCGTGCGGTGGCGCTGGCCATGAATAAAATGCATACGAATCTTGATGACATGAGGCGTGCGATACTGGAATCCAGTCCGGACGCCATATTTTCGGTAGATAATGATGGTTTCATTAAAAAGTATAATCCCTCAACCTTATCAACCTTTGGCTATACACATCAAGAAATACTCAAGAAAAACTGGATTGATCTATTTATAGCTGAACCCTTCCGTGATAATGATCAGCTTAATCATTCAAAATATACCGAAAGCTCGCAAGACCGTTTGGTAAACTCACGAATTGAGTTAATGGGTTGTCGTGGTGACGAAGAGTTTCCAATAGAAATAAGTATTACGCCAATCAGAATAGGGTCGCTAAACTTTTTTTCTGTTTTTATACGAGATATCAGCGAACGCAAACACGCAGAAGCGTTTCTGCGCGAGGGACAACAACAGGCAGAAAATGCCAATCTAGTTAAATCGCAATTTCTGGCGATGATGAGTCATGAAATACGCACACCTTTAAATGTCATTTTAGGCGCTCAGGAATTACTGGCCGATAGCCCTCTGGATACTATTCAACAAAACCATCTTCAACTGGCGACAAATGCCGGCAAAAACTTGCTGTCGTTGATTAACGATATTTTGGATTTAACCAAAGTCGAAGCCGGAAAGCTCGTTTTAGAAGACGCCATCTTCGATGCCGTAGAGCTGATTGACCAGTGCATAAAGCTATTTTCTACTAAAGCACAAGAAAAAAACTTGGCACTCTCTACCGAGATAGCGCCTGAGCTTATGCCTTGGATTAGCGGTGACCCTTGGCGTTTTCGGCAAGTTTTACTGAATCTATTGAGTAACGCGCTCAAGTTTACGACTGATGGCAGCATTACCGTCAAACTGTCACCAAATATAGCGAAAATGGATGCGGGTGTGCTACTGATTGAAGTTATAGACACCGGCATTGGCATCGACCAAGATGTTCAGGCCGGTTTATTTGAAGTCTTTACTCAGGCTGATCCTTCAGATACGCGTAAATATGGCGGTAGCGGTTTAGGGTTGGCTATTTCCAAGCGCTTGGTAGCATTATGGGGTGGTAACCTGGGATTGAATAGTTGTCCAGGTAAAGGCAGTTGTTTTTGGTTTAGTATTGGCCGAACCGCAACAGCTCCTCAGCCTTTAGAATCAACTGAAGTGATAATTGCAGAAAACCTATCGCCTGCTGTTGCCGCCAAATTGTTATTAGTTGAAGACAGCCAGATTAACCAAGTCGTGATCAGCACCTTATTAGAGGTCGCCGGCCATCAGGTGGATATTGCCAATTGTGGTTCTGAAGGAATTGCAGCTGCCTCTGCGAACTACTATGATTTGATTTTTATGGATGTATCCATGCCGGACATGACGGGCATGGAGGCCACACAACAGATTAGGCAACTGGGTGGCACCGCTGCTACGACGCCAATTATTGCCATCACCGGCCATGCCCTTAAAGGTTATCAAGAAATGTGTTTGGCCGCGGGTATGAATGGTTATGCCACAAAGCCCATTAGCAAACTAGATTTGTTAGGTTTAGTAGATAAATGGTGCGACAGCTCAGCGACAGCTCAGCGACAGCTCAGCGACAGCTCAGCGACAGCTCAATCAATCTTAGACCGGACCGCCTTTAAATTGGTTATTTTAAGGGCAAGGCACTACAAACTGAAGAAACATGAGCGATATCAACTTTTGCAAGTCAACCTAGGGAAACGTGTTTAATCATATTTAATATATTTAAAACGGGGATCATCGGGCGTACCTTCCAAAGCGCCTCCTTCTTTACCCGGTTGCCACATAATCACGTCTTCAATCTTGCGGGCCAATTCAAAATCCTTGTTGGTAATCCCCTTTGCGGCATGATTCATTAATTTAACGATCACAAAAGCATAGGATACCGTCATATCTGGATGATGAAATGCGGCCTCCGCCAAGTGTCCGACAGTATTAACAACCATCAAAGTACTTTTCCAGCCGCTGGTTTTGTATTTACGTCGGATCCAACCGTTTTCTAAATACCAGTGTGGTAACTCGTTGGTTAATCGAGCCTCTACTTCTTCATTGGTATAAGTTTCCTCGTGTTTACGCTCTCTCCATCCCATAATAATTGACCTGTAATAAGTTAATAATTGTTAGTAACACTACGTTTAGTTATTGTAACACTGGCCTGATTTATTAAAAAACAGGTCTATTATTCGTAAAGGCAATCACTTAAATCAGGCATTTTGAAAAATGTTGAATTTAAAATATCTTCAGCATTTTGCTCTATAAGATTGACGCTATTACTCAATCTGAAAAGTTTATTATCATGAACTATTTGAAAGGCTTTATTAAAATCTGCATTGATAAAGTTTCTGGATAAATAATCACACAGACAATAAACCTCTGAATAATCCTTAGGGTTACCGGAGGTACATTGATTAATTTTTTCTGAAAAAAGCCGCATTAAAGAAATCACAAAGCCATCATGCCTCCATGTTACCGGTTGCTCTAATACATCAGCACCTTGAATAGCAATAGCACCTAATGCACCGTAGGACAGGTTAATCATTTCCGCCAAAACCTTTACCATATCACCGGCTTTAATCGCTCTAAAAAGCTCACCACCCTCCTCCATTAGCAATGCCTGACGAAAAATGATGGTCATTTCAGGTAAGCTTTTATTTTCGCCGTATTCTGCCTGAGGAAACGCAAAGGCGCTATGAAACTCTCTAACTAATTTTAGATGGTTGTTCATACTTGTTTTCACACAATCAAATGTTAGTATCTTTATGTTAAGAATAGACTATTAAAAGTATAAGCAAGCGTTACTTTTTTCTAAAATTCAATCAGTTTAGTAAATCTTATTGCTGTTTTACTGTAAACTTTATAGCAAAATAGGCTATTAACGAGAATAACAGAAAGTTTATTCCTGTCTTTAAAGCTATCGGTATAGATTATTATGTAATGCATTTTTCCGCAGGGTCTCCAACAATGATTTATGATGCTGTCTTATGAAAACTATTCAATTATTTCTTTTTTTAGCTTGTTATTTAACTTTAACAGGTTGTGGACAAACCGGACCACTCTATTTACCCGGTTCGCCTCCACCTATTTATGTGCCGCATGAACCCGAACCCAACCCCACACCTGATCAAGACGCAGAAAAAACCAAATAAATTATGGATTATTTTAATTACCGAAATAATGAGCTATTTGCAGAAGATGTTGCTGTACAAGACATTATTTTTAAATACGGCAGCCCTTGTTACATTTACTCCAGAGCTACACTAGAAAGACATTGGCGTGCATTTGACACAGCCTTTGGCGATCATGCGCATTTAATTTGCTATGCCGTAAAAGCAAACTCCAATATTGCCCTGCTTAATTTACTTGCGCGCTTAGGCTCTGGTTTCGATATCGTGTCACTGGGAGAACTAGAACGTGTTCTAGCCGCCGGAGGCGATGCAGGAAAAATTGTTTTTTCAGGTATTGGTAAACGAGAAGATGAAATTTTAGCGGCACTAAAAGTTGGTATCCGTTGCTTTAATATCGAAGTCAGTGGTGAACTGGATCGAATTAATCGGCTGGCAGCACATTTAGGTGTTATGGCGCCCGTCTCTTTTCGAGTCAATCCGGATGTTGATGCCAAAACTCATCCTTATATTTCTACGGGTTTAAAAGAAAATAAATTCGGCATTGACATCAATCAGGCCTTATCCGAATATCGTCGCGCAGCGGCTATGCCTAACATTAACGTTATCGGCATTGACTGCCATATTGGCTCACAACTCACCGAAACACGTCCTTTTTTGGATGCATTGGATAAGCTCCTTGAGCTGGTTTCAGCCTTAAAAGCTGAGGGCATTCATCTACACCATCTGGATTTGGGTGGCGGACTTGGCATTCGTTATAATGATGAGCAACCACCCGAACCGGCGGATTATATTAAAGCGGTTTTGGAACGACTCGGCAAAACTGATTTTGAAATCTTGTTGGAACCCGGCCGAGCCATTGTAGGTAACGCTGGAATTCTGGTGACTCAGGTTGAATACCTAAAGCCCACTGCCCATAAAAACTTTGCCATTGTCGATGCAGCCATGAATGATCTGGTACGCCCATCGCTTTATAGTGCCTGGCAAGAAATTATTCCTGTCAACCAGTTAAGCACGGCACAAGAACAAACATGGGATATCGTCGGCCCCGTCTGTGAAACCGGTGATTTTTTGGGGAAAGAGCGTAATCTTTGCTTAACTCAAGGGGATTTATTGGCCATACGCTCTTCAGGTGCTTACGGGTTTTCCATGAGCTCTAATTATAATTCCAGACCGCGCGTCGCTGAATTAATGGTTGATAACGATCAAGTTTATTTGATAAGAGAAAGAGAGACTGTTACTCAACTTTGGGCAAATGAGCATTTGTTACCTTGATAACAAGCATTGGCTTATTAAACACGAATAACAAATTATCTTAAATATAATGATTAACTTCACTAAAATGCACGGCTTAGGCAATGATTTTGTAGTCATTGATGCGATCAATCAACACATAACCCTAACATCCGAGCAAATCAGATTTATGTCTAACCGTCATTTCGGCATCGGTTTTGACCAACTATTACTGGTCGAAAAACCTGTCAGTGACAATGCGGACTTTAAATACCGGATTTTTAATGCTGATGGCAGCGAGGTCGGGCAGTGTGGTAATGGCGCCCGCTGTTTTGCCCGTTTTGTTCGAGATAAAAAATTATCAGGTAAAGAAGAAATATGTGTTGATACCAACTCAGGACAACTGCTGTTACGTTTTACCGAGCAAGATCTGATAACTGTCAACATGGGTATCCCAAAACACAATCCTATTGAAATTCCTCTATTGGCAGAGCAGGAGTTGATGCTTTATAAGGTTGCTGTTAATGATGAAAATATAAGCTTTGGTGCTGTTTCCATGGGTAATCCACATGCCGTTATTCAAGTCGAAAATGTTGAAAATGCACCAGTGAATTCTTTAGGAAATATCTTAGAAAATCATACCATCTTCCCTGAGCGTGCAAATATTGGTTTTATGCAGATCATCAACAAAAAGGCGATTAAACTCCGTGTTTATGAGCGCGGCGCTGCAGAAACTTTGGCGTGTGGAAGCGGCGCCTGTGCGGCGACTGTTATCGGCATTGAGCAAAACCTGCTTGATAACGACGTCTGTGTTGAACTACCGGGTGGTAATTTACAAATAAGCTGGTCGGGACGAGGTGAGCCCGTATTGATGACCGGACCGGCATGTCATGTTTTTGATGGAACCATTATTTTATGAGTGAAAAGAAAATTAACCTAAGTAGCGCTCAAATTGAAGACTATCTAAAGCACCATCCGGATTTCTTTCATGGACATTTACACTTACTAGAGCAAATGAGTATTCCGCATCCCAGTGGAACGGCCATCTCTCTAATTTCAAAACAGCTAGAGCTGTTCAGAAACAAACACCTAGAGCTAGAAAGCCAACTTAACTCTCTGATTGACATTGCCCGTGACAACGATATTTCTTTTATTCGTATGCACAAACTAACGCTGGCGTTGCTGGAAGCATCCACACTGGAACAGGCTATCGCTAACATTGACGTAGTCTTGGCTGATTATTTTTTAACTGATTTTGTCGCCGTGCGTATCATTAAAGATTGTCCGGATTCAGCGATTACCAATTTATTTATCACGCCTAATAGTGAAGATTTGCTACCCTTTCTTAAAGAACTTACCAGCAATCAACCTAAATGTGGACGACCCACTTTGGCACAGGCAAAAGTCCTATTCGGCGATTCTGCAATAGAGGTTAAGTCTTGCGCTATTATCCCGATGAACTTTACCGAACTTGAAGGAATTTTAGCAATTGGTAGTCGCGAAGAAGATCGATTTCATTACAGTATGGGTAATCTGTTTTTAAATCAAATGAGTGAAATTATTGGTACACGATTGATCTCCTTACTACGGTCGCTAAAAGATGGAATCTGACTCAAAGCAGATATTGACTGATTTTTTAGATCAATTAACGATAGAGAAGCGTGCTTCCATGCATACTATTAACAGCTATCAAAGAGACCTTAATCACTTAGGCAAATATTGTTTGGCTAAGTCGATACCTGACTGG